>Ga0310690_10010535_pt1 | contig 11498 bp, 10 predicted proteins | sample AusTroGonzalo_MG_2_FD_207661 | JGI IMG/M metagenome (GOLD analysis project Ga0310690, IMG submission 207661) | Bovine rumen microbial communities from tropical cattle in Woodstock, Queensland, Australia - Gonzalo_04 (v2) (version 2) | ecosystem: Host-associated > Mammals > Digestive system >...
GCCGTCTGGGCATTTATGGTCAGGGTAAAGCATACGACCAACAATGACAATATTACTTTTTTCATAAACGCGACAAAATTCAACTTATGTTAATAATTGCTGCAAAGGTACGAATAATCGTGGAATTATTAGTAACTTTGCCCACTATTTTTTAGTTATGAAAGGAATTGCTATTTATACATTGACGTCGGAATTGCACGACGAAGGGGTTGTGGGGGCTGCGACAGAGGAGTTTTTAGACTCGCTGGAGTTAGACTATGACTTCAGGGGCAGTGACTTTTCGGACTTCGGTACGCATGCGCTCGATCTTATATATGTAAGGACGGGTGGAACGGAGGGCATCTTCAGTCGTCTGCTGTCGGACATTCTGGAGCGTACATACGACCAGCATCCACAACGGGCCATCTCGCGCCACGAACTGAAACCGCTCTACCTACTGACATCGGGCAAGAGCAACTCGCTGGCGGCTTCGATGGAGATTCTGTCATACCTGAAGCAGCGCAACATGAAGGGCGAGATCATCCACGGCTCAGCGGAATACATCAAAGAGCGCATAGCAATGCTACAGAAGGTGAGCAAGGCAAAGAAAGAGCTGAACCATAGCAAACTGGGCGTCATAGGCGAGCCGAGCGACTGGCTTATATCGAGCAGTGCAGACTACTTAACAGTGAGGGAGCGTTCGGGCATTGAGCTGATAGACATACCGATGAGCGAGCTGCTGAGGGAGATAGAAGCCACGGCGGATTTCGACCTGAAGATGAAAACAAGCAGCAAGAAGATGAAGGAGAATCTGCCTGGTGCAGGAAAGATAATGATGGCGCTGAAAACACTGGTAAACCGACACGGACTAGAGGGTCTGACCCTGCGCTGCTTCGATCTACTAACAGCGGTTAAGAACACAGGATGTTTGGCTCTGGCACATCTGAATGCGGAGGGCTACGTGGCTGGCTGCGAGGGCGACATTCCGGCGATGCTATCGATGAGAATAATAAGGGCACTGACGGGAATATCTGGATTCCAGGCAAACCCTTCGAGCATTAACCCTGAGACAGGCGAGATGGTGCTGGCCCACTGCACCATTCCACTGAACATGGTGGAGCGCTACGAGCTGGACACACACTTTGAGAGTGGCATAGGTGTAGCCATACGTGGCTACATGAAGGAGGGGCCCGTAACGATATTCAAGGTTTCGGGCGATCTGCAGCGTTACTTCGTGGCCGAGGGTGAGTTGATAGCCAATGAGGCAAAGCCCGACCTCTGTCGTACACAGCAGGTGATTCGTCTGAACGATAAGAGTCAGGCGAACTATTTCCTGACGAACCCAATAGGGAATCATCATATCGTGGTGCTGGGAAAATATAAAAAACTCATTGATGATTTTTTTAAGTGAATAGTGAAAAATAGAAACCGCTGAATCGTTTGATTCAGCGGTTTCTATTTGAAGTCGAGGTGACAGGACTCGAACCTGCGACAGCCTGGTCCCAAACCAGGAACGCTACCAACTGCGCTACACCTCGATTTTCGTTTTTACGGGTGACAAAATCAGTGCGAGCCGAATGCAGAGAGCTTGCTCTATGCTGAGGCGAAGCCTGATTTCGCTGCCGATTTCTCAAATCGGCTGCAAAGGTACGAAAAAATTGCGTAACACGCAAATTTTTCCGCAACTTTTTATTCTTTACTTAATGATTCCTTGCTCTACGAAGATCTTCTTGAGGGCAACAACCGAACGATCGACCTGCTCCTTGGTGTGAGTAGCCATCAGGGCGTAACGAACGAGCGTGTCCTGAGGTGCACAAGCAGGAGGAATAACGGGGTTGATGAACACGCCGGCCTTGAAGGCAAGCGATGTTACCAGGAAGGTCTTATCCACATCGCGCACATAGAGCGGGATGATGGGGCTCTCAGTCTCACCAATCTCGAAGCCTTCCTCGCGGAAACGCTTCAGGGCGTAGTTGGTAACATCCCACAGAGCCTGAATACGCTCGGGCTCCTGCTGAATGATGTGGAGCGCCTCCATAGCAGCTGCTGTGGCTGCGGGCGTGTTAGAAGCCGAGAAGATATAGGTGCGACAAGTGTGGCGCAGGAAGTTGATGGTATCCCAGTCGGCAGCGATGAAACCACCGATAGAAGCCAACGACTTAGAGAAGGTACCCATGATGAGGTCAACCTCATCAGTGAGTCCGAAGTGATCGCAGACACCACGACCCTGCTTACCAAATACGCCAATACCATGAGCCTCGTCGACCATGATAGAGCAATTGTACTTGTGCTTCAGCTCCACAATCTCAGGCAGCTTGGCCAGATCGCCCTCCATAGAGAAGACGCCATCTACCACGATGAGCTTGATGGCTTCGTGAGGCAGCTTCTGCAGCACACGCTCCAAGTCGGCCATATCGTTGTGCTTGTAATGCAGCTGACGGGCAAACGAAAGACGACGACCGTCCACAATTGAAGCGTGGTCGCGATCGTCGCAAATAATATAGTCGTCCTTGCCAACTACCATAGCCAAAACGCCCTGGTTTACTGAGAAACCCGTAGAGAAGCAGAGACAATCGTCCTTGCCGATGAACTCTGAAATCTCTTTCTCGAGCTGTACATGGAGATCGAGCGTTCCATTGAGGAAACGACTACCTGCGCAACCCGAACCGTATTTGTCGAGGGCACGCTTAGCTGCATCGATGATGCGCTGGTCGCCTGTTAAGCCAGTATAGGCATTAGAACCAAACATGAGCACCTTGTGGCCGCCCATTTCCACTTCCGTTCCCTGCTTTCCCTCAATAGCGCGGAAATAAGGGTACACGTCAGCCTCCATGAATTTCTGCGGCTCACGATAATGCGAATATTTCTCTTGTAACTGTCCCATTCCGATAAGGTATGTTCTTTTTATTTTTATTTTCAGGCTGCAAAGTTACACATTTTTTAGTAAATCGTGCAAGTTTTTGAGAATAAATGATGGTTTTTGCTAATTTTATCGCATTTATATCCTCTTTTTCAGGCTTTTTTCGTACTTTTGCATTCGAAATATGATGGAAAAGAAGAAAATTGTATTCATTCTGAACCCCATTTCGGGCACTCACTCGAAAGACGAGATTCCGACACTGGTGGAGCAACTGCTCGACCAGGAGCAATTCGAATATAGCATCCGATTTACAGAATATGCAGGTCATGCGGCCGAGATTGCCAAGGAATGTGCTGAGCAGCAGGTAGATGTGGTGGTGGCTGTGGGTGGCGATGGCACCGTGAACGAGGTAGCGCGATCGCTGGTACATACGCAGTCGGCACTGGCCATTATTCCATGTGGCTCTGGCAACGGATTGGCCAGACACTTGTGTCTGCCGCTCGACATAAAGAAAGCCATCGGCATCATCAACAGCTGTAAGGTTGAGGCTTTCGACTATGGTGTCATCAACGACCTACCCTTCTTCTGCACCTGCGGCATGGGGTTCGACGCTTTTATTTCGCTGAAATTTGCCGAGGCTGGTAAGCGAGGTCCCATCACCTATGTGGAGAATGTGCTGAAGGAAGGATTAAAGTACCAGCCTGAGACTTACGAGGTGGAAGATGAGACGGGTGCGAAGAGATACAAGGCATTCCTCATAGCCTGTGCCAATGCGTCGCAGTATGGCAACAATGCCTACATTGCCCCTGGTGCCACGATGAAGGATGGCGAGATGGATGTGATTGTGATGGAGCCGTTTAACGTGCTCGATGCACCACAGATAGCTGCCGACCTGATGATGAAGACACTGGGTAACAACTCGAAGATCAAGACTTTCCGCACGAAGCATCTGACCATCCACCGCCGACAGGAAGGGGCTATCCACTACGATGGCGACCCTATTATGATGGGTAAGGAGATTGACGTGAGGATAGAGCACAACGGCATTCGCATTGTGACCAATCCTGAAGCTGAGGAGGACAACGGACAACCGAATCCTGTACTGAACGCTTTCAGCGACCTCTTTAATAATATAAATAATGTACGTGAGGACATAGAGAAGCGTGGCAAGAGGATACAACGAGTAAATAAGGTTTTGTTGCGCAAGCTCACAAAACTTTAGTGGTGAGAAGCTAAAGGTGGGAGATGAGAGAATACAAAAAAAGCTGGAGAATTTCTTCTTCAGCTTTTCTTTTTGCGAGGTGCCTGGCGGATTCGAACCGCCGTAGACGGTTTTGCAGACCGTTGACTAAGCCACTCATCCAAGGCACCAAGAAAAAAAGAGCACTTTTTCAAATGCGGGTGCAAAGGTAGGCATTATTTTCGACACTGCCAAATGTTTTCGCGATTTTTTCGCTTCTTCTTGCAATTTTTCGCCAAAGCGCAGCCTTTACAGGCCTCATTTTCGTAAGTGAGCGCCTGATATATGCGATAACCAGCATACACCACAGCGCCCACCAAGATAATGATTACAGCCAGAAACTGCCACATAGCATATCCCTTGCTCCTTATTCCTCTCCGTCGAAGAGATTCTGGATTTCACTGATCTCCTCGTCGTCGAACCACTTGGAGAGTTTCTTGCGGGCTTGCTCCACGATTTCGGGATCGATGCCTGTCCATACCTTCTTCAGTACGAAGAGCAGCACAGCCAGATCGTCGGTGAGACCGGCGATGGGGATGGCATCGGGAATGACATCGAGAGGACTGATCATATAACCAAGGGCACCAATGATGATGGCCTTGTCGCTCTTGCTCACCTTATCGCTTTGCAGCGTGTAGTAGAGAATAAGCGCAGCATATACTAACTTGGCTCCGGCTCGCTTGGCGATGCGGGAGATCTTTTCAGCAAATTCTGACTGTGAGAATTTGTTGGCATAACTCATAAAATCGGGTATTTCCATACTCTCTAAAGTTTGTTACTGTTTATTTGTTGATTCTGATAATTCTGATTCCAGTGTGAGAGAGATGCTTCTGCAGGTAGCGATAGAGTGTCATGGGCTCTTCGACAACTTTCTTGTGCAGTTGCGAGGCATTCAACAGGTGAAGCCCGTCGGTCTTCCATACTGCGAAGCCGAGATGGGCTATGTCAAGCCCGGGCTTGTTGCAGGTGATGGCAATGATATCGCCGTCGTTGACGGCCTGGCGCAGCAACTTCGAGTTGCCTACAGCCGATTTGGGAATATAACAGAACTGCATGCCGCTGAGGTTCTGTTCGGTCTCGCGGATGCGGCTAACGTATTCAGGATGTTTCTTCAAAGCCTCATAGCTCTGGGGATGCGTGCTCATATAGCTGACACTAACTTTCTGGACAGCCGAGAAGACTGACTGGGGTTGTTGAATCTCAGTAACCAGACCAGAGCGCGAGTTCTCGAGAATCCAGTCGGTGAAATAATGCAGGCGACTGGTGTAGCCTCGCAGAATGCCACCACGATAGCGCATATCGATGAGGGCATGTTTGAAGGCGCGATAAGTGGGTGTATGCTGCTGGGTGCAGCGAGTGAGGGCCACCACATTCTCAACCAGTGTGATGCAATCGAGCTGGCGGGTGTTGACCACCAGTTGTTCTGGATCGTTACCCTCGAGCGTATGAGCCACGTATGGACGCCCCAAAAACTTACGCGCATAGAACAAAGGCAGGCAGGTGCCAGCGGGCTGACGACTGCCTTCGCTCAAAAGCTGACAGATGGTGATACTGTCAGCAGCGAGCGGCTTACTCTGCGCCATCGTCCTACCCTGCCCCACATAGAGCAGCAGCAAGAGCAACGGGGTTATGATATGTCGTAATGTCATACTTTTTTCTTCTTATATTTCTTTTTCGGCACGAAGTTGTAGCCTATGTAGGCATTGAACGAGCCAAAGACATTATTGGCCGTAAAGCGCGACGTGCGATAGTTGTTGGTGCGCAGAATGAAACTAGCGCCACAATACCAGCGGGTGTTGTTATAAACGAGTCCGAAACGGCCGATACCATCGATATTGAACTTGCCGAAGTCGAACCCATTTTTCTCGTCGGCCACCTTGCCATAGCTGGTTTTATAGCATGCAGCCAACTGCGCACTGGCGCAGAAGAGCCAGTTCTTGGCAAACACCCAGTTGTAAGCATAGCCGCCCGAGAGCATAAAGTCGTTGTACTGAATGTCCTTGAACAACAAGCCGCTATCAACATCGAGCTCAACGCCACCACCCATGCGCTCATTGAGGGCTCGCTCCAGTTCGTCGTAGTCCATATCGAGCGTATTACTGGTAAAACCTGCACCTGCGAGCCAAGAGCCACAGCTGATTTTCTGGCAGGTAGACTGTGCGAAGGCTGCGGGGTAAGAGAAGCGCCCATGATTGAAGATGTAATAGGCGCTGACACCTGTCATTCCCACATTAACGCCGGCAAAAGGCAAGCCCTCGAAGATGCGACCATCGATCTCATCGCCCAGTTTTGCATCGCGTATCTTATAATCAGTACCTGTGCGACGATAGAACAGGTCGACACCCACCTGAGAGGAGTAGATACTGATATCGAACTCCTTGCGCAATCCGTTCTGACTGAACCCGATATTCTTAATATCGAAGGTATAGCCGAAGAAGAACCAACGCCAGCCGAAATACGGACCTACCTTGGTTTGTCCATCGGGCGCCAAACGGAGAGACTGACCATTGCTACTCAGCACGAAGTTCTCGTAGGTGCGAGTTATCTGAGCCATGACCGTAAACTCGTAGTGGTTGGGTTCGATGTACTCATCCTCCAATCGGTCGAAACCTCTGATGGTCTCGCGGATAATATCTATCTCGTGCGACTTCTTCACTGTGTCGGGCGCGAGGATCTCGGCATTCTGCATCTCACTACGCAGGCAAGCCGTCTGCACAGAGTCTTCCTGAGCAGCGGCAGTTCCGCAAATGACAAAGAGCGCACAGACCAGCAACCACTTCATCGGCTTAGCATCAGAATTTACCCAGTATACGATCCATCACCCAGTTCACAGGCGTGGCTGAAACACTGGTACAAGTACAAACTGACAGACCCTGCAGGTGCTCAATGACATTCTTGATGAGCGGATACTGCACATAAGGCGGATTGGGCACCGTGATGCTTTCATCGCCATCGCTGGTCTGAAGTCTTATCGGGTTATAGTCGAATACAGAGAAACTAACCTGTCCCTCGGTGCCGATGATCTCGATGCAATCCTCGCGTGCACTCTCGTGGGCCATGTAGCACCAGGAGCCAGAGCCAGGCAGTCCGTTCTCAAAACGGAAACAGGCACTCACGGAGTCTTCGGCATCATAGAGTCCGCCACGGTTGGCATGAATGCCTCGGGCCTCGAGTATCACGCCGAACATATCCTGCAAAAGATCAAGCTGATGAGGGGCCATATCATAGAAATAACCACCTCCTGCAATCTCGGGCTGAAGGCGCCAAGGCAGGGGCTGATGATTGCGGATAGCTTCTGCATCGGCATCACGAAGGGGTTCGGTATAGCGAATCTGCACATTCATGATCTTGCCGATACGTCCGGAGTTGACGATATCCTTCACCTTCTGGAAATAAGGCAGGTATCTACGATAATAGGCCACGAAACAGGGAATGCCCGTCTGCTCGCTGATGCGATTGATACGTGCGCAATCCTCATAGCTGGCTGCAAGGGGTTTCTCCACATACACTGGTTTGCCGGCCTTCATGGCCATGATAGCATAAGTGGCATGACTGGAAGGAGGTGTGGCCACATAGACAGCATTCACATCAGGATCGTCGATGAGTTCCTGAGCATCGGTATACCATTTCTTAATGCCATGTTCCACCGCATAGGTGCGCGCATGCTTCTCCATACGACTCATGACAGCCACTACGCTGGAGCCTTCGACATCGCTGAAAGCAGGACCGCTTTTCTTCTCTGTCACCTCACCACAACCGATGAATCCCCATTTAAGTACCTTCATATTTTCACTATTTGGCTGCAAAGATAATAAATATTATGCATTATGCATTAATAATTATGAATTATTTAGTATCTTTGCACCGAAAATGAAGTGAGACAATGGAAAAAGACAACGAAAACGCGCTTTTGAAAATACGGAGCAGCCGAGCCTGCATCCGCGATGGATACGTGTGGTTCAGCGACAAATTCCGTAGGATATTCCGCCATACCTGGTGGCTGGCATTAGGATTTGCCGTGATATCGGCCACAGCATCAGCCCTGCCAGTACTGGTTTCTCCCCTACTTCTGTGGCCTGCCATGGCCTTGGAGCTCTTGGCTATCATCGTGCTGTTGATAGTGGCCAGACACATTTTCCGCAAGAAGCAGCTGCTGGTACCTATAACCAGCGCCTCGCTGGGAGCCAGGATGCGTAATCTGGGGTTGTACATACTGGTAGGTGTGGTTTGTCTGCTGGTGGTGGCTGTACTGACGTTGCTCACCACACTGCCTACGGTGATTATGATGGCAGCCAACTGGGAGTCGCAGATGGGTGTACTGAATGGCGATCCAGCAGGCATGCCTGATTACGTGACGTGGCTCTCGATTGTAGCCTTTCTCGTAGCAGAATTCCTGAAGGCTTACATGTGGATGACCATCATCTGCCCCTTCTATCTGGTGCGTATATCGGTGGCCCTGAAAGAGAAAGAAAAGAAAGCATTCAATATTGAAAAATTATGAAAAGAATATTATTCATCGATCGCGACGGAACGCTGATTGAGGAGCCCGCCGATGAGCAGATAGACAGCTTCGATAAACTGAAGTTCGTAAAGGGTGTATTCCGCAATTTAGGTTTCATCCGCGAGAAACTGGACTTTGAGTTTGTGATGGTAAGCAACCAGGACGGACTAGGTACCGACGCCTTCCCCGAGGACACCTTCTGGCCTGTACACAACTTCATACTGCAGACACTTGAAGGCGAGGGTATCAAGTTCGACGACATACTGATAGATCCTCACTTCCCTGAGGACAATGCACCCACCCGCAAACCCAATACAGGACTGGTGGAGAAATACATGCAGAACCCTGAGTACGACATTGCCAACTCGTACGTAATCGGTGACCGTGAGACGGATAGAACCTTTGCTCGAAACATCGGTTGTAAATCATTGATTCTGAGCGATGAAGGAATATCATGGGACAAGATAGCAGAGATATTGTTCGCTGGCGAAAGGACAGCCGAGGTGAAGCGTACAACGAAGGAGACAGACATCTATATCAAGGTAAATCTGGATGGCACAGGCAAGTGCGACATCTCGACCGGACTAGGTTTCTTCGACCACATGCTGGAGCAGATTGGCAAGCACGGCATGATGGACCTGACAATCCACACGAAGGGTGATCTAGAGGTTGACGAACACCACACGATAGAGGATACAGCCATCGCCCTGGGCGAGTGTATCCTGACGGCTCTGGGCAATAAGCGTGGTATAGAACGCTATGGATATTCGTTGCCCATGGACGACTGTCTGTGTAGCGTAGCACTCGATTTTGGAGGGCGCCCCTGGTTGGTATGGGATGCGGAGTTCAAGCGCGAGAAAATCGGTGAGATGCCAACCGAAATGTTCTTACACTTCTTCAAGAGCCTCAGCGATGCGGCGAAGATGAATCTGAACATTAAGGCCGAGGGTCAGAACGAGCACCACAAGATAGAAGGAATCTTCAAGGCGCTGGCCCGTAGTTTGAAGATGGCCGTGAAGCGCGACATCTATCATTATGAGCTTCCTTCGACAAAGGGAATGCTTTAATTGGGCGAAAATTTGGTAGTCTCGATTTTATTTCGTACCTTTGCAGCCCAATTTATATATAATAAGGTATAAGGATAAGAGATGATAACAGTTACAAACCTGCAAATACAGTTTGGAAAGAAGGTTCTCTACAAGGATGTGAACCTGAAGTTTACGAGTGGCAACATTTATGGTATTATCGGTGCCAACGGTGCTGGTAAGTCAACTTTGCTCCGTGCCATCAGTGGCGAGTTGGAGCCTAATAAGGGTAGCATAGAGATGCTGCCTGGTGAGCGCATGAGTGTGCTGGAACAGGACCACTTTAAGTATGACGCATTCACGGTGATGGATACCGTGCTGATGGGCCACAAGCCCATGTGGGATAACATGAAAGAGCGTGAGGCCCTGTACTCAAAGCCCGAGATGAGCGAGGAGGATGGCAATCGCGCCGCAGAACTCGAGATGGCCTTTGCCGAGATGAACGGCTACGAGGCTGAGAGCGAGGCTGCACAGCTGCTGCAGAACCTCGGCGTAAAGGAGAGTGAGCACTACAAGATGATGAGCGAGATATCGAACAACGAAAAGGTGCGCGTGATGCTGGCCAAGGCGCTGTTCGGACATCCCGATAACCTGTTGCTCGACGAGCCTACCAACGACCTTGATCTGGACACCGTTCAGTGGTTGGAGGAATACCTCTCTAATCTGGAGCAATGCGTGCTCGTAGTATCGCACGACCGTCACTTCTTGGATGCCGTCAGCACCCAGACCGTCGATATCGACTTCGGTAAAGTAACACTCTTCAGTGGTAACTACTCTTTCTGGTACGAATCAAGTCAGTTGGCTCTGCGTCAGGCTCAGAATCAGAAGATGAAGGCCGAGGAGAAGAAGAAGCAGCTGGAGGAGTTCATCCGCCGATTCTCTGCCAATGTGGCAAAATCGAAGCAGACCACTTCGCGTAAGAAGATGCTGGAGAAGCTGAACGTTGAGGAAATTACACCTTCAACACGTAAATATCCCGGTATCATCTTCTCGATGGAGCGCGAGCCTGGCACCCAGATTCTGGAGGTAGAAGGTCTGAAGGCTGTGGAGGAAGACGGAACCGTACTCTTCGACAATGTATCGTTCACCATCGAAAAGGGACAGAAAACTGTATTCCTCTCGCATAACCCCAAGGCCATGACGGCACTGTTTGAAATCATCAACGGCAATCGTGAGGCTCAGGCCGGAACCTACAAGTGGGGCGTGACCATCACCACCGCTTATCTGCCACTCGATAATACCGAGTTCTTCCAGAGCGAGATGAACCTGGTAGACTGGCTCTCGCAGTGGGGACCAGGCAACGAGGTAACCATGAAGTCGTTCCTGGGTCGAATGCTCTTCAAGGAGGAGGATGTGCTGAAGCATGTAAACGTACTCTCCGGCGGTGAAAAGATGCGTTGTATGATTGCCCGTATGCAGCTGAAGAATGCCAACTGCCTGATTCTCGATACACCTACCAACCACTTGGATCTGGAAAGTATTCAGGCCTTCAACAACAACCTGATCAGCTTTAAGGGTAACATCATCTTCGCTTCGCACGACCATGAGTTCATCAACACCGTGGCCGACCGCATCATCGAGCTGACGCCGAAGGGAACTATCGATAAGCTGATGACCTACGATGACTACATCTACGACGAGGCTATCAAGGCTAAGAAGGAAGAAATGTACAGTTAGGCACGGTTTTTGCTATGAGGTTAGCAAAGAACATTAAATTAACGCTATTATGACAGAAAAAGATATCAACATCGAAAGCGAGGAGAACCTCGAAGAGGTGAACACAGAGAACACTGAGAATACTGAGAATACTGAGAGTCCAGAGGCAGAAAAGAC
>Ga0310690_10010537_pt1 | contig 11496 bp, 9 predicted proteins | sample AusTroGonzalo_MG_2_FD_207661 | JGI IMG/M metagenome (GOLD analysis project Ga0310690, IMG submission 207661) | Bovine rumen microbial communities from tropical cattle in Woodstock, Queensland, Australia - Gonzalo_04 (v2) (version 2) | ecosystem: Host-associated > Mammals > Digestive system >...
GATGACCTGCCTGGAGCCGCAGGCGATTCCGACCTCGACGTCGTCCGCGACGTGCTTGCCCTTCAGGTACAGGGCGACGGTGCGGATGTCGCGGTAGGACGAGTTGGTGCAAGAGCCGATCATGATCTGGTTGACCTTGAGGCCCTTCTTGGACTTGACGGTCACCACGTTGCCCGGACTGTGCGGCGCGGCCATCATCGGCTCGACCTTCGAGAGGTCGACGACGAACTCGTCGTCGTACTTCGCGCCCTTGTCCGCGACGATCTTGACAAAGTCCTTAGCGCGACCCTGCGCGGCGAGGAACTGCTTCGTCACCGCGTCGGACGGGAACACGCTCGTCGTGACGCCCAGCTCCGCGCCCATGTTGGTGATCGTCGCGCGCGAGGGAACGTCCAGCGTCGCGACGCCGGGACCGGTGTACTCGAAGATCCAGCCGACGTTGCCCTTCGTGCCGAACTTCTCGAGGACCTTGAGGATGACGTCCTTGGCGCTCACGCCCTTCCGGAGCTTGCCCTTGAGGACGATCGCGCGCACCTTCGGGGTCGGGATGTGGAAGGCGCCGCCCGCCATCGCGACCGCGATGTCGATTCCGCCCGCGCCGATCGCGATCTGGCCGATGCCGCCGCCGGTCGGGGTGTGGGAGTCGGAGCCGAGGAGCGTGGTCCCGGGCTTGCCGAAGCGCTCGAGGTGGAGCTGGTGGCAGATGCCGTTGCCGCACTTGGAGTAGACGATGCCATACTTCTTCGCGATCGACTGGAGGAAGTCGTGGTCGTCGGCGTTCTCGAAGCCGATCTGCACGGTGTTGTGGTCGACGTAGCTCACGGAGAGGTCGGTCTTGACGCGCGGGACGTCCATCGACTCGAACTGGAGGTACGCCATCGTGCCCGTCGCGTCCTGCGTCAGGGTCTGGTCGATGCGGATCCCGAGCTCGGGGTCCTTGGCGGGATCGCCCTCGACGAGGTGGGCGGAAAGAATCTTCTGTACGACGTTTTGTGCTTTGTTCATTTCGGTACTACCCAGCTGATGCTTCTGTTGCTTGACTTGAAAATCGCCCTGGCGGCGGACTGCACGTCCTCCGCCGTGACGGCCTTGATTCCGGCGACCTGCTCCTCGGGCGGGACGAGCCGCCCGAAGGCGAGCATCGTCTGACCGTAGAAGAAGAGCTTCGACGTCACCCGTTCGTGCGAGAGCCGGAAGTTGCCGACGAGGAACTCCTTCGTGCGCCTGAGCTCGGCGGCGGAGACCTTCTTCTCGCAGACCTTCCTCAGCTCGCGCTCGACGGTCTCAAGCGCGAGCTTCGCCTTGGCGCCGTCGAGCCCCGCCGTGACGGTGAACATCCCCGCGTCCTTGAAGAACTGCATCCGCGACGAGATGTCGTAGCTGAGGCCCCTCTTCTCGCGCACCTCCTGGAAGAGGCGGGAGGACATGCCGCGCCCGAGGATCGCGTCGAGCACCGTCGCGGCGTACCTGCGGCGGTCGCCGATCCCGAACGTGCGGTAGCCGATCGCAAGCTGCGTCTGCTGGACGTCCCTCCTCGCCGTCGCGGACGGCACCACGCGCCCAAAGGACGGCGGGGCCGGCCTGGCCTTTCTCGCGGACCTTCGGGACCCGAGGGGGGCGAAGGACCGCTCGACGAGCGCAAGGGCCTTCGGCCCGTCAAAGCGCCCCGCGACGACAACGACCGTGTTGTCCGCCCGGTAATGCGACTTCACGTAGCGGCGGAGGTCTTCGTTCGTCATCGGCGAAAGCGACTTCACGCTGCCGACGACCGGCGCGCCCAGCGTCGAGCGCGGAAAGAGGTTCCTCTGCAGGTTCTCCATCGCGACGGAGTCCGGCTCGTCGGCGTACATCTTGATCTCCTCGATCACGACCCGCTTCTCGCGCTCGAACTCGTCGACGGGGATCGTCGCGCGAAGGTACATGTCGGAAAGGATGTCGACCGCCTCGTCAAGACATTCGTCGGGGAGATGCGCGAAGTAGCACGTCGCCTCCTCGCCCGTCATCGCGTTGAAGTTCCCGCCGCGGCCCTCGATCGCGCGCGTGATGTCGACCGGCCTCCTCGTCGGCGTGCCCTTGAAGAGCATGTGCTCGATGAAGTGGGAGATTCCGGCGACCTTTGCCGTCTCGTGGCGCGACCCGCTCGCGACGAAGACGCCGACGGCGACGCTCTCGGCCTCGCAAGGGACGAGAACGACCCGCAGCCCCCCGTCGAGGACCGTCGCGGACACACGGCTTCCGTTCTGCTCCGAAAGATCTTTCATCCGGCATATTATAGCATATCGCCCCGTCCCGCGTCGGCGGGGAGAAGGAGCCTTCGCCGCGCCGGCCGCGCCTCGCGCAGGCGTCAGACGGCGCGGCGGCCCGTAATGGCGCGCTTGAGCGTGAGGGGGTCGGAATAGGCGATGCCCGAATCGGCGGGAAGCCCGAACGCGAGACGCGTCACCTTGACGCCCGTGGCCCTCAGCGACTCCGCGACATAGCCCGCCGTCGCGTCGCCGTCCATGTCGGTCGAAAGCGCGAGCAGGACCTCGGCGACGCCCTCCTTCGCGACGCGCGCGGCAAGCTCGGCGACGCGCAGACGCTCGGGGCCCATCCGCCGGGCGGGGGAGAGCTTGCCGCCAAGCGCGTGGTAGCGTCCGCGGAACGCGCCCGACGCCTCGAGCGGGACGATGTCGGCCGGCTCCTCGACAACGCAGAGGATCGACCCGTCGCGCGTCTCGTCGGTGCAGAGTCCGCAGGGGTCGCGGTCGGCCGTCGTGAACGCGCCGCAGCGCGAGCAGCAGCGGACCGCCCCGTGCGCGGCCGCGAGCGCGGCCATAAGGGGCTCCGCGAGACGCGCGGGCTCGCGCACGAGGGCGAGCGCCGCGCGGGAGGCGGAACGCCTTCCGAGGCCGGGGAGGCGAGCAAGACAGCGCTCGAGCTCTGCGATCGGGGCGATCACCTGCCGAAGAGCCCGCCCATGCCGCCGCCGGCCTGCATCATCTTGGCCATCTCGGCCTGCGTCGCGTCCTTCGCCTTCTTCAGCGCGCCGTTGACGACGTTGAAGAGCATCGTCTCGAAACGCTGGGGCTTGCCGGCCTTGACCTCTTCGTAGGCCTCGGGCGTGATCGCGATCCTGTCGACCGTCATGTCGCCCTTCGCGACGACGGTGATGCCGCCGTTCGAGTACTCCGCCTTGATCTTCTGGATTTCCGCCTGGATGCGCTTCGCCTCGCTGCGCATCTGCATGGCCTGCTTCACCTGGTCGAACATTCCCATCGTGTGATTCCTGGTTAAATGGTTGAGGGGTTGAGGGGATCAGACCTCCAGCTTGCGGCTGGAAAGATCCTCATAGGCCTTCAAGTAGATCTCGCGCGTGCGCGAGACGACGTCGTCGGGGAGAACCGGCCCCGGCGGCTGGTGGTTGAAGGCGATCGAGTCGAGCCAGTCGCGCACGTACTGCTTGTCGAGCGACGGCGGGTTGCTGCCGACGGCGTAGCTCGACACCGGCCAGAAGCGCGAGGAGTCGGGCGTCAGCACCTCGTCCGCGAGGATGAGCGAGCCGTCCGCGTCGAGGCCGAACTCGAACTTCGTGTCGGCGATGATGATGCCGCGCTCGCGCGCGTAGTCCGCCGCCTTCGAGTACAGCGCGACCGTCGTGTCGCGGAGGAGCGTCGCCGTCCTCTCGCCCACGAGCGCGGCCGTCTGGGCGAAGTCGATCGCCTCGTCGTGGTCGCCGATCGCGGCCTTCGTCGTCGGGGTGAAGAGAACCTCGTCAAGCTTGGACGCGTTCTGGTAGCCCTCGCGAAGCTTCATGCCGTTGACGGTGCCGGCCTTCTGGTATTCCTTCCAGCCGGAACCCGTGAGGTAGCCGCGCGCGATGCACTCGACCTCGACCATCTTGACCTTCTTCACGAGCATGGAGCGTCCGCGCAGGTCCTCCTTGTACGGCTGGAGCTCGGCCGGGTACTCGTCGACGTTCGCCGTGACGAGATGGTTCTTCATGCCGAAGAACTCCATCCAGAAGAGGGAGAGCTGGTTGAGCACCTTGCCCTTGTCGGGAACGCCGCAGGGGAGGATGACGTCGAATGCGCTGATGCGGTCGGTCACGACCATCAGCAGCCTGTCGCCGAGGTCGAAGACGTCGCGGACCTTCCCGCTCTTCTGCGGAAGACCCGGTATCGTGCACGCGAGAAGCGCGTGGTTCTTGTCGTATTTCATGGCGGAAGATATTATACCATAAAAAAAACCGCGGCGCGTCCCGTGACGGACGAAAGCCGCTTTCATGTTCCCCGACTGGTGGAGAAGAAGAGATTCGAACTCTCGACCCCCACGTTGCGAACGTGATGCTCTACCAACTGAGCTACTTCCCCTTTCGCGGAAACGGAAAATAGTATAGCACTTTGCGTTCCGCCGCGCAAGGGGGTATTTTAGGAATTTTTGGCATCTGCAGATCATGATCCGGTCCTTTGATTTTTGAAGATATTATATGACGATTCCGCGCTCTCATGAGTGCGCATCAATAAGCGGATCCCTTTTCTCTGGAGCGGGCGCCCCGGAGAGACGGTTGTCGAGAGTTAGCCCCCGCCGTCACAGGATAGAACGTCGCGACGGTGCGGAGGGCGTTGGTGCCGACGCAGGCCGCGGCTTGGGCGCCGACGCGCTCGACGATGTCGGCGAGAGGCGAACCTCGCCGCCCGGAATGGCGTTAAACGCTCTGGAGGTATGAACAATGTCTAATCGGAAACTTGCGGCGGGCTGGTTCGACAACAAGCCGTTCCAAGGCGCCTGCGCCCCGTATCTGGATAGGATCAAGGAAGTCTTCTTCGCCTGGCCGGGCGTGACGGCCTCGAGGCCGATGGACGACTGGACGGACGAGCGCCGCGAGCGAATCGCCTCCGACCTGCGGTGGGCCAGGGACAACGGAATCGAGCTGGACGCCATCTTCAACGCCAACTGCTACGGCGACATCTCGATGACGGAGACGCTGGCCGACCTCGTGACGGACAAGCTGAACGAGATGGATTCCAAGGGCCTGTTCCCGAACCACCTGACCACGACCTCACCGTTCATCGCCAAAGTGGCCCGGATGCGCTTCCCCTCCCTGAAGATCAGGTTCAGCATCAACATGGACATCGCCACGACCGGCGCGCTCGGCTATGTCGAGGACCTGTTCGACTCGTTCTACGCCGGACGCAACGCGCACAGGCGGCTCGGCTACATAAGGGAAATGTCCGCCTGGGCGAAGGCGCACGGGAAGATGATGGGCATGCAGGCAAATCCCGGATGCCTCCGCAACTGCCCGTTCCACACGTTCCACAACAACCTGCACGGGCACAACCGCGTCGGACAGTCCGCGGCGGCGGAGAAATTCGGCTTCACCAATTTCCTGTGCCGCACGGTCTTCGAGCGCGGCGGATACGAGGAGTTCATGAGGGGGATATGGATTCGTCCGGAGGACTTGCCGCTCTACGAGCCCTACGTCGGCGTCGTGAAGCTGGCGACAAGGCGGCATCCCAATCCCGACAAGATCATCGCCGCGTACGCCACGTGCTCGTACGACGGCGACCTCGCCGAGATAATGGACCCCTTCTACCGGTTCCCGAAGTCCATCGACAACAAGTCGCTTGGCGCATCGCCCCTGTGGCCGCAGGTGCGGGACTGCGCCAGCGCAGACAACTGCACCCACTGCGGGAAATGCGCGGAGCTGTTCAAGGCGGCGAGCAAGGACAGGGATTCGGAAGGCCCCGACATGGCCAGCACCTTCAAGGGATTCTTCAAGGGCTGACCCGGCTTCTTGGTTGCGCTTTTGTCGCGCAACTTCCAAACTGCGAATCAGCCTTGCCCACAAGGTCAGTATGGCGCCTTGATCCGCTTCATCCTTGAAGCAGCACGCAACTGCGACACTATAAACAACACGACTGCAAATGCGCCTGTGCCCACGCCCAGTTTGCCATTCTTCGTGATGCCTGCGATAACGGCAGCCGCCAACAACGCCAAAAGAAGGAACTTCTTGTTCACTTCGACGCCTTCTTCACTGATGAAGGCCCTTTGTTCAGCGCAGCGAAAATGTCGTCGCAGAGGCGCGGATACCAGGCGAGCGGGGATTCCTCAAGTTCGGGGCGGCGGCCCTTGCGCATGTCGTAGGGAGCCATGACGATCTCGACGTTCTTGAAGCCCACCTTGGCGACGAGATAGAAGACGTCCTCTATCGCTTCGTCGCCGATCGGCACGCAGCCGACGGTACCCCACGAGCCGTGGATCATGATGTCGCCGCCAAGATTGGTCCGTCCCTCCTTCGCCGCCATCGACTTGTCGAAGTCGTTCGGATACGACACCTTGAACGAAAGATGATAGCTGCTGTTCGGGTTCATGTATTCGACGCAGTAGATTCCCTCGGGGATCTGTCCGTCGCCTTCTTTCAGCTTCGGCCCGAGCTTTCCGCTGAACGCCGTCATCTTGTAGACGATCGGCTTCTCCCACCCCGGCGACGAAAGCTCGACCGTTCGCTCTTCCTTGAATACATTGATGCGCAACTTCGAGCCAGCCGTCTTCGCGAGCGACGCCAGCGCCGGCTTCGCCTTCTCAATTTCCGAGACAACACCTTCAGTCGTGCGGCGAGTCGTCCTGGCCTTCACCACGTCCTTGCAAAGCTCCACCACCTCGCCGAACGAAATTCCACGCATGCGAAGGCCCAGCGCGATTCCGCCTACGCCAACCGCAACCGCGACAAATAGAATGAACTTCTTCATAAACGTCAAAGCCTCTTATAGACGAGATAGGCCTTCCCTCCTGCTGAAAGCTTCTGCAGAATTCCAAAGTTCTTCTCATCATGATAACTGGAGACGTCAAACTCCTCCGGCAGCTCAACCGCCACCCGGATCGCCTTCATCAGGGCCCGAAAATTATCGCCTGCTCTGGCCTTGTCTACGTTGCCATACCCAGACCCAGGCGTAAAGCATTCGGAGGGCGGAAGCTCGCCGATGACCTCGAACACAACCACCCACTCGCGCGTATCTATGCCGCCAAGAAAGACGAGCTGCGACCGCTCGATGTGCGTAGGTTTGCATATGCACTCTTGTATCAATCCCTCGCCGGGAGAGGTCGCCATGCGAGTCGGAACGCACCATGAGAAGAGTAAGGCAACCGCATAGACGAAGAAACAGACCACCCCCAACGCCAGCTGCATGGCAGCCTGCCTGAACTTGCGTCTCAAGAGCGACACAACCATCGCCATGCCGACATTCACCCAAAGGGCAAACAGCAAGCCCAAATGGATGTTTTTCGGCCACGCGACAAGGTCGGAAAGCATTCCGTTAAGCATCTGGAGGGCAAACAGCACCACCCCCATCGCGACAAAGAGCGCAAAAGCCCCCCACCACGTATCGTAGATAACGCCGACCGCCTTTCGCCAAAATGTCTTTTCCATTAGAAAAATTGATTGTGATTTATCATACTTCTCAATATTTTCAACTTCTTCAGTATTCTCTGCGTCCTCCGCCTCTCTGCGACTCTGCGTGAACTTTCTACTGCCGAATATAGGTTCACTTCATCATTTCGCGTTATCCATCAAATCCAGCGGCTTGCCGTCGAGACGGAAAGCGTAGCGATCAATTTTTCTGCCAATCTTGCCGTGAAGCCGCTTTGACTCCTCAGCAGGCAATTTGGAGTAATCGAAATCTCCCGACTCGCCGACCGACCACACGACACCTGCTGCCGCGTCATAATTGAGGAGCTTGCCGTCTTTCGACCAAGGGTCGACAGGAACGGCGGGAAGATACTGCGGAACAAGCGCATCCAGCGTCGGCGGCAACTCGCCGTCATGGTCAAGACGCCACCGCGCGGCCGCGATGACAACTCCTAGGCGACATCTCACAAATGCATGTTTGTGCAGGACCAACGACAAGCATCTGTCGTATTCCTCCGCTATCGAACAAATCAGGCCGCGGCCGAGGCAATCCTGGACGAACAAACTGTTCGGCAAGTCGTACGCGACCTCGTCTCCGACCTTGTAGGACATTGCGTTTCGCGTAATCGCCATAAGGGCGTTTAAAGTCGTTCGCCGATGAAGCGCGAAGCGGGAATAGCCCGGCCAGCGAGATATCACAGGCCATATCCCCTTGCCTTCCGAGGAACGCAGTTTGTTAAATAGCTGAGGGCAACCTGCACGACAGCGCAAGACCGCCAACACCGTTTCAAATGGAAAATCACGCAAAAGAGCGGCCGTGCAGGTGTATATGCCCTTGAATGCATTGGCAAGACTCTCTAGATCGCACTGTGCATCTTCGTCAAGCAACGCCGAGAACCGCGCAAGCGAGGCGTCGTCCAATCCGCCCATCGTTGCCAAATCGGACATCTTACCGTACGCCATTCTCAACATGTCGGTACCAACCAATAGATCAAAAGAACTTTCTGCATTGTCGGAAATCATCCGCCCATAGCGATGAAGCGTCTCAGCGCTTTTCACAGCCCTCTCCCATTCTCCGCGCTCCACTTCTCGCTGAATCTTTAACCACCAAAACTGCGCCATGCGCATGTAGACCACAATCGGGGGAAATGGATATCCAAGCTCTTTGTCGGGCGGCTCCGAGTTTCGAAACCCCTTTCGCTCCAGCCCTTTCGCAAAAGCCGCGTAGAACGCCTCATTGTCGGCAAGCATCCTGTCGGCCTTTTCACCTGCGCCAGGATCGGCGCGAATCCGCCTCGCCGTCGAGTCGCGATTCGTGTTGATGTTCGCGTAGCCGCTGACGAACGACATATCAGCCTTGTCCCACGAGTTCGTGCCCAAGGTGGCGCAGTTGATAAGGTTTGTCGCTGCCATGATTGCGACAAATGCGTTGTCCTCGTCCGCGATCTCCGGCGGCGTCCAGCGAAGGTCCGCGTCGTCCGGCGATGACGTATCGCCCGTCTCTATTCCGCCGATATAGAACCAGGCGGTCATGAGGAGCAGCACTCCCACGACCACCGCAACCGTTGCAAGTAGAATTCGTTTGAGCATGAGCTACAAATCCTCTAATACAATCTCCATTGACAGCGACATTAATTTCCATTGACAGCGACATTATACCATAACCGTCAGACATCGGCTTTCAGAACCATCTTAGAATTTTCCGCATTGAATTCTCATTTTTCGTTATTGCGCATTTTTGCTGCCGAATGGCATATTTTACGCAAGGAAATTTAGGGTCTCGTCCCCAGGTTTTCCATATCTCCATTGCTCATGAAAGCTTTCGCCCGAAGATCTGGGAGAGCCGCTGCAAAGAATTCGTTCAAGGTCAGTATGGCGCCTTGATTCGCTCGTATTTCATGCTGTTGAAGTCGTGCAGCTTTTGGGGCTTCGCAAGGGGTACTTGGCAGCTTAGCGAATAGATCGCCCCGTTCGACGCAAAGACCACTCGGGCGCGCGGCTTGTCATAGTCCGCCCAGCTCCAGTCCGCGCCATCGACAACCACTTGTCCGGAATCGTCGCAGATTGCATGCCGCTCCCAATAGCATCCGTGCCCTTTTCCCGGCGAGCCGCAGATGAAGAACTTCTTCAACGTCATCCCTTCGTCGATCGACTTCTCGAACACGTCCTTCGGAAGCGCCTTCCATCCATCGCGCACCAGTCGGGGGAAATAGACCATCGGACACTCCCCCTTGTATTTCCAGTCGCTACAAGATTCCGGCGGCGGGACTTCGACAAACCGTCCACCGCCAATCTTTACAACGGAACCTCCGGGCGCATGGTTGATGGCGACCTTTCTGTTGCCGACAAAAAGACCTCCGCCATTCCAGCCGGTCCCATTGAACCAAAGGGAAAAGGCCTTCAAATACGGAACGCGTGATATTGCCGTCCAGCTGCAATCCGAATACTCCCCCGTCTTGATCTGACGCTCTCTCTCGCGCCGGGTGGCCGAATCGTTGACTATTCGCTCCATCCGCTGATAATACTGTCCTCCATGAAACCACGAGATCTCTCCCAGCTCCGCCTTTATCCGGGTCTCTATGTACTCGTCCATCGAACTTCCTCGCCCATACTTCGCGGCAAAATAGACGAGATGCCTGCCGTCCGGCGAAATATCGCAGCGATAGGGATAGAAGCTGCCGTAAAACCACTGCCCAAGCTCAAATCTGTCTGTCTGTAAATCCCATTTTAAGATAGCGGTCTTGTTCGACGGGCCTCGCCTGAACACGACAGCCGTATCCGATTCACGGGCCAGTATCGCATGGATGCGCGCACCCACGACCTCACGAGATGCTTTCATGTTGCCATTCATTTCGCGTTATCCATCAAATCCAGCGGCTTGCCGTCGAGAGGGAAGGCAAATTCGCGAATGCTGTACTTCGCACTTCGCTGGACAATCGGCTTGGCGTTCTTCATGACAACGAAGTTGAAATTCCCCCACCTGCCGACACTCCATGCAACGCCCGATTCTGCGTCGTAGCAGAGCGGTCTGCCGTCTTTCGACCAAGGGTCGACAGGAACGGCGGGGAGATACTGCGGCACAAGCGCGTCCAGCGCCGGCGGCAGCTTGCCGTCGTGCGACAACCGCCACCGCGCCGCCGCAACGACAAGCTGCGCGCGTGTGCGATGGAATGCCATCTTCTTGTTCACCTGCGAACCCTTCTCCAAATCACGGCAGGTCCGGGCAAACCAATTCACCTGATGGCGTCCGTTCCAATTGCGAACAAATGGATTTATCAGGCTGAACCGTTCGTCCGCATCAAGATCGGTCTCGCCCCGCAAGAACGCATGGGCGACGTCGGCAAGGCGTCGGCGCGTCCACCGCTCGTCAAGCGCAAAGCCGCGGTAGAACGGCCAATGCTCGAGGACGGGGCAAATGCGCCAGAAAGGCGAATCGCAATCCAATGACCGCAACAGACCCACGGCACTTGTCTTCGGCAATTCCGCAACGAGATCCGTATACATTCCCCGGACAGTCCGCATGCAATTGGACGCATAGGCGGCCTCATCCCCGTCGGCAAGTGCGGCAAGGCGCAAAAGCGCATCTTCGCCAGCCCCTTCCACCGCCGCGAGGTCCACAATCTTGTCCAAGGCAAATCTCTCTATGATGCCGCCTGCAACGAAATCGGAAAAACTCGCCGCATTGTTCAAGACAAGCCGCCCGAACCGGCAAAGCACTTCGAGGCTGTTCATCGCCGCGCTCCACTCGCCACGTTCTGCCTCACGCTGAATCTTCAATCGCCAAAGACGCGCCAAATCCATGAAATCGGCAATTGGCAGAACTTGACGTCCCAACACCTCATCGACCGGCCCGGCATTGCGAAATCCCCTCCGCTCCAAACCTTTCGCGAACGCCGCGTAGAACGCCGCGTTGTCGGCAAGTATCCTGTCGGCCTTCTCGGCTGCACCAGGTTCCTCACGGACACTCTGCGACCCGAAACGGATCAGGTCGCCATCACCATAGCGTCCGACGAACGACATGTCCCATCTACCCAACGGCATGTTCCTGATGCCCGACTCGTTCGTGCCAAAGTTGGCGGTGTTGACGAGATTCGTCGCGGCGAGGATGG
>Ga0310690_10010539_pt1 | contig 11495 bp, 9 predicted proteins | sample AusTroGonzalo_MG_2_FD_207661 | JGI IMG/M metagenome (GOLD analysis project Ga0310690, IMG submission 207661) | Bovine rumen microbial communities from tropical cattle in Woodstock, Queensland, Australia - Gonzalo_04 (v2) (version 2) | ecosystem: Host-associated > Mammals > Digestive system >...
CCAAACGACTTAAATTATGAAGAAGTACAATTTCAATGCCGGTCCTTCTATCCTTCCCAAGGAAGTGATGGAGGCAACTGCTGCTGCCTGCCTCGAGTTCGAGGGCAGCGGTCTCTCCTTGATGGAAACAAGCCATCGTGCCAAGAACTTCCAGCCTGTTGTTGACGAGGCAGTCGCCCTGTTCAAGGAATTGCTAGGCATTCCCGAAGGTTATGCAGTCATCTTCCTCGGTGGTGGTGCAAGCCTGGAGTTCTGCATGGTTCCCTACAACTTCCTTGAAAAGAAGGCTGCCTATCTTAATACAGGTGTTTGGGCAACCAAGGCTGAGAAGGAGGCTAAGCTCTTTGGTGAGGTAGTCGAGGTGGCTTCCAGCAAGGACAAGAACTTCACCTATATTCCCAAGAACTTCACCATCCCGACGGATGCCGACTATTTCCACATCACGACCAACAACACCATCTATGGCACTGAAATTCTGAAGGACTACGACAGCCCCGTGCCCATGATTGCCGACATGAGTAGCGATATCTTCTCTCGTCCTATTGATGTGAGCAAGTATGGCATGATTTACGGCGGCGCTCAGAAGAACCTGAGTATGGCTGGCGTGACCTTCTGCATCATCAAGGAAGACCTGTTGGGCAAGGTGAGCCGTCCTATTCCCACGATGCTTGACTATCGTACACACGTCAGCAAGGGCAGCATGTTCAACACACCTCCAACTGTGCCCATCTATTGCGCACTGCAGAACCTCAAGTGGATTAAGAAGCAGGGTGGCGTCGAGGCAATGGAGAAGCTGGCCATCCAGCGTGCAGACATCGTCTATGGCGAGATTGACCGCAACAAGCTCTTTGTCGGCACAGCCGAGGAGGACAGCCGATCACGCATGAACATCACCTTCGTCCTCAAGCCCGAGTATCAGGAACTGCAGGATGAGTTCATGGCCTTCGCAACCAGCAAGGGCATGGTCGGCGTAAAGGGACACCGCGACGTCGGCGGCTTCCGCGCAAGCTGTTACAACGCAATGACCATCGAAGGCTGCGAGGCTCTCGTGGCTTGCATGAAGGAGTTCGAGGCAAAGCATTAAAGACCCCCTCCTCACTCCCCCTTGTAGGGGGAGGGTGGTCACTTATTGGGAACAATAAACTGAAGTATAAACAAATAAATAAACCCCAAGACCAGAAGTAGCAAATCATTCTACTCTCCCCCTACAAGGGGGAGCAGGGAGGGGGTCCGATTATTATGAAAGTTTTAATTGCAACAGAGAAACCCTTTTCTGGCGTAGCCGTGAAGGGTATTAAGGACGTTTTCGATGCAGCAGGCTATGAAGTGGTTATGCTCGAGAAATATACAGAGAAGAGCCAGTTGCTCGATGCCGTGAAGGATGTCGATGCAATGATTATCCGCTCCGACAAAGTCGATGCAGAGGTGCTGGATGCCGCAAAGCAATTGAAGATTGTGGTACGTGCAGGCGCTGGCTATGATAACATTGACCTTGCAGCTGCAACAGCTCACAACGTAGTCGCTATGAACACCCCTGGCCAGAATGCCAACAGCGTGGCTGAGCTTGTCTTTGGCTTGCTTGTCTTTGGTGTCCGTAATTTCTTCAACGGCACAAGTGGCACAGAGTTGAAGGGTAAGAAGCTTGGCATCCTCGCTTTCGGTAATGTGGGCCGCAATGTGGCTCGTGTAGCAAAGGGCTTCGATATGGAAGTCGCTGCTTATGATGCTTACTGTCCAGCAGAGGCCATTGAGGCTGCTGGCGTAACTGCCGCAAGGAGTCAGGAGGAATTGTTCGAGACTTGCGACATCGTGTCTCTCCACATTCCTGCCACTCCTGAAACGAAGCAGAGCATCAACTACAACCTCGTTGGCAAGCTGAAGAAAGGCGGTATCCTCGTGAATACTGCCCGTAAGGAAGTGATTGACGAAGCTGGCCTCATCAAGCTGATGGAAGAGCGTACAGACCTGAAGTACCTGACGGATATCAAGCCTGATGCAGATGCTGAGTTCGCCGAGAAGTTTGCAGGCCGTTACTTCGCTACGCCGAAGAAGATGGGCGCACAGACAGCCGAGGCCAATGTCAATGCCGGCATCGCTGCCGCCAACCAGATTGTCGGCTTCCTCCGCGATGGAATCACAAAGTTCAAGGTGAATTAAAGACTCATCCCTCACTCTCCCTTGTAGGGAGGGAGTGGATACTTTAAATATATGTTTAATCATTAAAAACAAACCCTAAAAAACCCGCGAGTGGAAGGTCATTTCACTCTCCCCTTGCAAGGGGGAGCGGGGAGGGGGTCCGATTATGGCAATAATTAAACCATTTAGAGGCATTCGTCCTCCGAAGGAGTTTGTCGAGCAGGTCGAGAGCCGTCCTTATGATGTTCTCGAAAGTGAAGAGGCTCGTGCTGAGGCTGGCGACAACGAGAAGAGTCTCTATCACATCATCAAGCCCGAAATCAACTTCCCCGTCGGCACCAGCGAGTATGACCCGCGTGTCTATGAGGAAGCTGCACGTCAGTTCCAGAAGTTCCAAGACAAGGGTTGGCTGGTGCAGGACAAGGACGAACACTACTACATTTATGCCCAAACGATGAACGGAAAGACGCAGTACGGTCTTGTCATTGGCGCATACGTTGAGGACTACATGAACGGCGTTATCAAGAAGCATGAGCTGACGCGCCGCGACAAGGAGGAAGACCGCATGAAGCATGTTCGTGTGAACAATGCCAACATGGAGCCTGTCTTCTTCGCCTATCCCGACAATGCTGTGCTCGACAAGCTCATCATGCGCTATGCCGCAACCAAGCCTGAGTATGACTTCATCGCACCCATCGATGGCTTCGGCCACAAGTTTTGGGTAATCAGTGATGCTGCCGACATCGCCACTATCACCGAGGAGTTCCGCAAGATGCCGTCGCTTTACATTGCCGACGGTCATCATCGTTCTGCCGCTGCTGCCCTTGTGGGAGCAGAGAAGGCGAAGCAGAACCCCAACCATCGTGGTGATGAGGAGTACAACTACTTCATGGCGGTTGCTTTCCAGGCTTCGCAACTTACTATTCTTGACTACAACCGCGTCCTCAAGGACCTTAACGGCCTCACCTCCGAGCAGTTCCTCGATGCTATTCGCAAGAACTTCACGGTGGAGGACAAAGGCACAGAGATTTACAAGCCTGCCAAGCTCCATGAGTTCTCGCTCTACCTCGACGGACATTGGTTCTCTCTTGTAGCCAAGGACGGCACCTACGACAACAACGACCCTATCGGTGTGCTTGATGTGGATATCTCCAGCCGCTTGATTCTCGAAGAGATTCTGCAGCTTGGCGACCTCCGTTCCTCGAAGCGCATCGACTTTGTTGGCGGACTTCGTGGTTTAGGCGAACTGAAACGTCGTGTGGATAGCGGAGAGATGCGCGCAGCCCTCGCTCTCTATCCTGTCTCGATGCAGCAAATCATGGACATTGCCGACAGCGGTAACATCATGCCTCCCAAGGCAACATGGTTCGAGCCGAAGCTGAGGTCAGGGCTTGTGATTCACAAACTCGTGTGATGTACGAGGAACAATGTACGGTGTACGATGTGTGACGAATAAATGAAAAAGAAATAAATTGTACATTGTACATTGTAATTTGTACATTTCATGATTGACATCTATAAAACCATAGCATCCAAAAGCGAGGGCACTTACACTGAACTCAGGAGTAAGTTCCTCGCTTTTGCACATCCTGTCAGCACGGTCGAGGAGGCGATGGCACTTGTGGAGCAGTACCAGAAGAAGTACTACGATGCCCGCCACGTCTGCTGGGCTTATATGATTGGGGCAGAGCGGGAGACGTTCCGCTCCAACGACAACGGCGAACCAAGCGGCACAGCGGGCAAGCCCATCCTCGGGCAGATTAACAGCAATGAGCTGACCAACATCATCATCCTTGTCGTGCGTTACTTTGGTGGTGTGAAGCTTGGCACAAGTGGTCTTATTGTCGCCTATCGCACAGCCGCTGCCGAGGCGATTGCTGCCGCCACCATTGAGGAACGACAGGTTGAAGCGGAATATGACTTCATTTTCGAGTATCCTTTGATGAATGCTGTGATGAAGGTTGTCCGCGACATGGATGCCCGCATCCTTTCGCAAAGCTATGATATGGATTGCCAAATGCGCGTCAGCATCCGCAAAGGCCTCCTCGAAGAACTAAAGACGCGCCTCAAGAAAGCCATCGAGCCTTATTGATTCTTTTCGTCGGGTCTCGCCAATTGTCGTAATAACGTTATACCGTTATTACGTTATAACGTCACTTCGAAATAACGTCATATCGTCATTTCGTTATGACGAGAAACCCTTTACATGATATTCCTTGTTCCGTTGCATTCGGGATAGTTTGAGCAGCTCCAGAACTCTCTGCCTGAGTTCATGCCTTTCTTTGCCATGCGTTTAATCATGGGCTTGCCGCATTGGGGGCAGACGGGGGCATCGGCCTGTATGCTTTTCTCTGTGCGGTGGGCAAGGCGCTCTGCTGTCAGAGCTTCTGTGAATCCTCCTTCCTCGCGGAATGTTGCCAACTGGTTCTGTATCTGTTTGCCAAGCATCAAGACGAGGCGGTTGCAAAGCACCAATATGCAATTGGCAACTACCATTGAGTCGTCGGAAAGCAGCCATTTGTCAAAGCGATGCTTTTGCTTCAGGATGTGAATGCTGCTTTGGTAAAGGACATCATCTTGATAGTCAGGCTTGTCAAGGGGTGTGCTTGCCACTTCTGCATATTCAGCCGAGTGTGTTGACCAAGGCAATTGCTCGTACCGAAGCAACCAATTCAGGTAATCATTGGCAAGTTCGGAGAGTGTGGCGCGGGCGACATCGGTCAGCTTCATCTCTGTCTCCTTCGAAGTGGAGTGACGGGAGTTGCCTTCTGCGATATTGGCTGGAGCAGAGCGGGCAGCTTGTGTCATCTGGTCGAACTGCCGCCCGCAAGGATCGTTAGTGTGATTGAGGAACCGCGTGCAGAAGTCCTGCGTTGCCAGCTGAATCACATTCGCCATCACCCAAGTGTCAAGCCAATAGTAGCCGAATCTCGTGATTTGCATTGTTGTCTATTCTTTTGTCGTTATTTCGTTGTCTTGTTTTCACGCTCTTTTCGTTATAACGTCATCCCGTTATTCCGTTATAACGGCTTTCTTTCCTGCCGTCCTTTTCGTTCTAACGCCGTCCCGTCATCCTGTGATAACGTCCCTTCTTTCCTGTCGTTTTTCGTTATAACGATGTTCCGTTATGACGTTATTCCGTCAATTCCTCCGCAAAGGTACGAAATCTTTTCAAAGCCACAAAGCTTTTGCCCGTCAATTCGCCCTTGCCCGCGCTGGGCAAACCTGTTTCATTTCCAAAATTCCCTTGCCCGCCCATGGCAAGCTCGTTTCAATTTCAAAAAGCCCTTGCCCACGCTGGGCAAACGTGTTTTCGTTTTTCAAATGCCTTGCCCGTTTTGGGCAAATATGTTTTTATTTCAAAAGGCTCTTGCCCGCCCTGGGCAAGCAATTTATTATTCCAATTCGCCTTTGCCCACGCTGGGCAAGGCGTTTATTTTTTCATTTTGCCCTTGCCCACCTCGGGCAAGCCTGTTTTAATTTCAGAAAGCCCTTGCGCAGGCCGCGCAAACGTGTTTTTGTTTTTGAAGCGCCTTGCGCGGACTGCGCAAATGCCATTTCGTTTTTAAAGAGCCTTGCGCGGCTTGCGCAAGCTGTTTATTTTTTCATTTTGCCCTTGCGCACCGTGCGCAAGGCATTTATTTTTCAAATTCATGTTTGCGCAGACTGCGCAAGACTATTATTTCCAGAAAACATCCTTGCGCGCTGTGCGCAAGCCCATTTTTGATTTATTTCATCAAAAAATGTGCCTTCGCGCTTCGTATATTATATAAAATGTGTACCTTTGTAGCTGAAATCCAAACAAGAATAACTTTTAACACCTCATTGCCTATGTAACATCGCTCTGCATTAAGACATATAGATAAGAAACGCATTAGCAGTATCCCGTGATTCTGAAACTTCGACACTTTCAACAATCACTCTGCGGAATAAGGTTAGTGCTCACGTTTTGGCGTGGGCTTTATTCCATATTTGAGTGATAGGTAGTCGAAGACCTCAGAATCAGATTAAGTGAATTAGTCCACGTTTCTTTTTCTGTCTCTTCAAAGGTCTTGGACTATCAAAACAGTAATTAAACATTAAAAATGAAAAAGGATTATGAACGTCAGGAAATTATGGATGGTGTTAGCAATAGCATCGATAACTCTCTGTAATGTTAGCTGCGGAGGAGATGATGATGATAATGTAGTACCTCCCTCAAACAACACATCTAATAACACCTCTAATGGCTCCGGGACAATTGCGGACCCAGAAGGAACAAAGATTGCAAATGTCTCTAACAATGAAAAGGTAGATATAAATTTAGGAATGTTTTACTCTTATGAAGCAGGACAATTTATGGGTGGCGATGGGAAGTTATATACTCAGTATTCGGGTGCTGCTTGTTATCTAACCATAGACAATTCTAACAATTTTTATTCAAGGACAGACTATTATAATACAAAAGGCGTAATAGAATATGCCTGCATTGGGCAAGTAAGAGGACTTTCGGAAGTCAATACAATACCAGAGACAGGATGGAGTACAAAAGCCGCTGTAATGGCCAACTATGGATATGTGGCAAGAAGAAAAGACTGGACAGGAACGGTGGAAACTGTATCTTATGCCAGAATATTTGTCGTTGATTGGTTGGATTCATATAAAAGTGGGGCAGTCATCAAATATCAGACTGATTGGGAAAAGGAATAAAAAGAAAGATGAGATAGTTTTACCGTTCCTTCTCATAAGTGTCTGTGCATAGTTGGGCGGCTTGATAGCAATGCGCAGATTGGTTATGGCATTTATTGCTTCGGGAGGTCGCTGCTGCAAATCCTCAGCGCGGCCTCCCGAAGTTTTTCCGGTGTAAGCATTTTTATCCCTTGCAGCCTTTATTATTCTCCAGAAGGGCTTTGACGGCTTTGTCGAAGTCGCTTTCTAGGAGACGCATTTCGCGGTCGCGGTAAATCTCGAACTCGCGTTCTGCCTTGTCAATGGCTTCTTGGTGCGAGACGGAGCCTGTGCCTTCGAGGATGTTCTTGTCGAACGAACAAGTATTTTTTGTGAGTTGCCACCCTGCGTCAAACGCTCAGTCTTCTGACGTCCTTTCATTATCATATTACAGATGCTGTATGCGTAGGGGCTGAACGACTGCTGTGTCGGTGGCAGACTTCACGTGTGAAGTTTGGCAACATAACACGTTATGATGGCCAACATAACACGTTATGTTTGCCAACACGGCACGCCTCGTTGGGCAATTAGGCGTGGTGTGTTTTAGTTTTTTTCTGCCTTGGATTCTTTTATCTCAATATCTTTTCGTATTTTTGCAGCGGATAACATAAAAGTTATATAACATGATGTCCTGACGGGCTACTGATTATTGATTATGAAACGACTGATTTTTCTTCCGCTTTTGCTACTCGCCTCTGCTGCTTTTGCGGGCGACAACATCCTGCCGCATTGGGCGATTGGCGGCTTCGTAAGACCTGAAGGCATGAAGCAAGACTCGACGAATGTCAACCCAATGGTGAGTCCTATCGCAAACAACACCTATTATTGTCCCATGAAGAAGGCGCTGGTCAAATGGGAATGTGCCGATACGTTCAATCCCGCTGCCGTGGAGAAGGACGGAAAAGTCTGTGTCCTCTATCGTGCAGAGGACGACCCAAGTGCAGGCATTGGCAAGCGCACCTCTCGCATCGGCTTGGTGCAGAGTGCGGATGGCGTCAGCATCGACTACCGCTCGCCCACGCCTGTCATGTATCCCGACCAGTCGGCCATCTCGAAGGAATACGAATGGCCGGGCGGAACGGAAGACCCGCGAGTGGTGGAGGCCGAGGTGGACGGCGAGACGCTTTATGTGATGACCTACACTTCGTGGAACCGACAGACGGCTCGCCTCAGCGTTGCCACAAGCCGCGACCTCAGGACTTGGACGCACTACGGCCCTTGCTTCCGCACGGCATACGACGCCAAGTTTGCCAACCTCGCCTGCAAGTCGGGTTCTATCGTTACGGAAATCAAGGACGGACGGCTCAAGGCGACGAAGATAATGGTGAATGGCGAGCAGAAGTATTTCATGTATTGGGGCGAGTATTGGGTTTGTGGAGCGACGAGCGACGACCTCATCACCTGGACGCCCATCGTGGATGCCAACAAGGACCTGCTCTATTTGGCAAAGCCCCGGAAAGGCTTCTTCGACAGTCTGCTTACGGAATGCGGTCCGCCTGCGGTAAAGACAGAAGACGGCATCGTACTCATTTACAACGGAAAGAACGCGAGCGGCAGTAACGGAGATGCTTGCTACGCCGCCAACACATATGCCGCAGGGCAGATGCTTTTCAGCAAGGACAATCCGCTTACGCTCGTTGATCGCCTCGACAAGCCTTTCTTCCGTCCTATTGCCGACTTCGAGAGGAGCGGACAGTATGCTGCCGGAACGGTCTTTACGGAAGGCCTCGTATGGCATCAGAACAAGTGGTTCCTCTATTATGGCTGTGCCGACTCGTTTGTAGGCGTAGCCGTCTGCGACCCCTTGACCTCGCCGCACGAAGGCGACCCTGTCGTTACGGCAGAGGTGCCGGAAGGTGTCATCAACCAACAGACAGCCCTCGGCACAGGCAAGATGACTTGCTTTGTCAACTCCTGTAGCGGTTATGCCTCCGAGAGCGAAAGGCCTTATTACATGAATACCAGTTACATCTATCCCGGCCGTAAGTGGTGTGATGCAAGTACCGTGCAGCCGTGGCTCATTCTGGAGTTCACAGGAATATACGAAGTGAGCCGTCTCGTCTTTCGAGATGTCGAGGGGCGCGAGTCGAACTGCGGCAATGTGCCTGAGTATTGGGTGTATGGCAGGACAAAGACAGGCGAGGACTGGACGCTCTTGGCTCACGAAGAGAATGTCGGCAATCAGGCAGAAAAGGATATCTCTTTTGCTCCTACGGAAGTCCGTTACCTGAAGCTCGTCTTTAGTCGCGGCACACGTCCAAGTGGCGAGGCCGATAATGCGATTCGTCTCTACGGCTGCGATGTCTATGGCCGTTTCGTGAGTGAATTGCCAAGAACCGATGGAAACGTCAGCATCGGCAAAAGCATTTTTGCTGCCTACGATGCCCCTGATGCCACCCGTAGCGCACTCAATCTCCTGACAGGCCTGCCTGCTGCCGAGCGTCCGTGGTGCCCTACGACACCTGTTCAAGGCAGCGACCCATACCGATACGTTATTGTTGACTTGGAGCAGACCTACGATATCAAGCGCCTTTTGCTTTGGGATGCCAAGAGTATCGACACGGATGCCACGAACATGAATGCCTATCAGATGTTCATTAGTGAAGAGCAACCCGACCTGAGCCTCATTACTAAGGCTGGCGATAGCAACACCTGCTGGACACAAGTGGCAGACAAGAAGAATGCGGGTTCAACCAATAAAAAGACGATTTCCCTCACCACACCTGTCCGTGGCCGCTACGTTAAGCTGGTCTTCCCGCGCACCTCTGCCAGCATGAACAATGCCGAACAGCCTGCCCTATATGCCTTTCATATCTATGGCACAGCGGTAGAAGACGAGGATGCTATAGATGAAATTAAGAACGAAGAATTAGGAATGGAGAATGAGGAGGGGGCCTACACCCTCTCAGGCATCAGGGTAGAGGAAGGAAAACAAAAGCCCGGACTCTACATAAAGTCCGGGCGGGTGATATTGGTTCGTTGACAAAATCAGAACTTAAAGCCTAATGTACAGGTGATAGCGTGCCTTGTCAAATTAACTTCAACGGGGTCAATTGTCTTGTCGGCAAGTAGGGGATTATTATTCAGGAATACATAGTCGCCAGTTTGACTGCTGGTAAAGCCTGTGTCGAAAGCGTAGAAGTCGCCAAACTGATTGCGGAGCTTGTAGGCGAGGTCAACGTAGAAGTTCTTTGTGCGATACCCCACGCCCAGCGTCAGGATGTTCGTGTTGCCAAGACGCATGTAGCTGGTGCTGGTGGCATAATCCATAGCTGCGCTGTTGATACGGTATTGGTCATAGCTGATGTTCTTCTCGTAAGCCGAAGTACTCAGGTTATAACCCAGACGGAAGGCAAGGTTCTTGGTAGCATTCACTTCCATTCCAACGCGTAGGGTATGCGTGCCACGCATGTTGTTGCGCGTCAGTTGGTTCATGTCAGTATCCGTGATGTTGCCAGAAGTGGAGCCGTTGTATTCATTCTCATATTTCGGGTAGCCCATGCTTGTGCCTGTGTAGGCAGCAAATTCGTAGTCGATGTCCCAGGCAAAACTGCTTCCGACTGTGCTGCCGATGCTGGTACGTATCTTCCAAGGCGAGCGGAAATTGAATGCCAGATAGCTTTCGGGCCATTGATTGCCATAGGAACCGTCCAAGTTGAAGAGCGTGCTGCTCTTGAGGCGATACCATGTTGGTGTCTCGACTACGAGGCCGACACGGAAGGAATTGCTCTCGAATGGACGTATGATGGTGCCGAGCTTGAAGTTGACACCCGTGCCAGAGATACTGTAGTCGTTGCTGAGGTCATAGTTGTTACCACCTATCATGTCATATTCGCGATAAAAGCTCCAGCCGCGGTAGCGCATGTTATCTACGCCGACGGTCAGGCCGATGAAGGCACGATTGTTGATGTTGGTGCTGAGATTGAAGTCGAATGATTGCAATGAACCTTCACTATGATGCGTGTAGATATTCTTTGAAGAGCGAATCGGATTATAATACAACTTTTTCCCATCTTCCATGAAGGACTTGAAGAAGTATTCGTCAGAATTATTCTCCAAAGCCATTTCTGCGAGGTTGTACGGATCCTTTTGGGCTTTATAGTATTCCGTAAGTTGTGCAATCTGGTCCATCTGACTGAGGCCGCCAAGGTTGCCATTGTCTGCATAGAAGTTTTGGTTGTAGTTAATCTTCTTCTGGTAGTTGAAGGCGAAGTTGATGTAAGGGCATTTCTCGCTGCCTGTCTTCATGTTGAAGACGAGACCGGCCTGGTCAACAGTCCCTTTCCCACGCTTCTCTTCGCTGATATATGACTTACCCCATGTGCCGCCAAAGGTCAGGGAAACATCATTCTTGCGGATGAGGCCGATGCCTGCAGGGTTCCAGCTGATGACGCTCATGTCTGCGCCGAGTGCGCCGAGTGCTCCGCCCATACCAACGTAGCGTGCTGTACCGATGACATCGCTTGAGCTGTTGGTGATGCGTTCATTTGTATAAGTGTCCTGTGCCTGTATCGTAAGGGCAATGAAAAGGGTGGGGAGAAGAGAAAGCCCCTTTCTTGTTCCCCCTTTGAGGGAGTGATATATATATGAAGTAATCATGATTGACGAGTTAAGTTGTTATCTTATTAATATGTTAATAGTATCTTCTTTTA
>Ga0310690_10010540_pt1 | contig 11494 bp, 11 predicted proteins | sample AusTroGonzalo_MG_2_FD_207661 | JGI IMG/M metagenome (GOLD analysis project Ga0310690, IMG submission 207661) | Bovine rumen microbial communities from tropical cattle in Woodstock, Queensland, Australia - Gonzalo_04 (v2) (version 2) | ecosystem: Host-associated > Mammals > Digestive system >...
TATTTGCCAATTAATAACTAGTAATACACCTATACTAGTAGCGACTCCCTTTCCTCCTCTAAATTCGAAGAAAATAGGAAATGTATGTCCTAATACAACTGCAAATGCAGCAATTTGGCAAGCAATTGCTTCGTTGACATCACCAGATATTAATTTAGCAATTCCTACTGCTAGAACACCTTTTAAAATATCTAAAACTAATACCATTGCTGCACCTTTTTTGCCAACGGTTCTTAACATATTCGTTGTTCCTGCGTTTTTACTTCCTTTTTCTCTTAAATCAAATCCTGCTAATTTTCTACTTAAAATCACTGAAAAATTGATACTTCCAATTAAATATCCTATCGCAAAAACTGCAATATAAATTCCCATATATCTTCCTACCTTTCTAGTTAATTTTATCTCCTTTTTCTCGAATAATTAATCTAACAGGTGTTCCTTCTAATCCAAAATTCTCTCTAAAACAGTTGATTAAATATCTTTGATAAGAAAAATGGAATAATTCTTTTTGATTACAAAAAATAACAAATGTTGGTGGTTTCGTAGAAGCCTGTGTACCATAGAATATTTTTAATCTTTTCCCTTTATCAGAAGGTGGTTGTACTACCGTAATAGCTTCATTAATCACTTCATTAACAACTGCCGTAGAAACTCTTAGAGCATTCTGACTGGCTACGCGATTGATTATTTCAAATAGTTGATTCACTCTTTGTCCTGTTTTGGCTGAAATAAAAACAACTGGTGCATAACTTGCATAACTTAAATTTTGAATAACCTCTTTCTTATACGCTTCTAATGTTCCCGTTTCTTTTTTTATCGCATCCCATTTATTAACAGCAATAATAATACCTTTTCCTGCTTCATGGGCTTCTCCTAATATTTTGGCATCTTGGTCTGTTACACCATCTTGTGCATCAATCAGTACAATCACAACATCTGCTCTTTCAATAGCTAGTAATGTTCTCATGACGCTGAATTTCTCAATAGATTCTTTTACTTTAGATTTTTTTCTAATCCCAGCAGTATCAATAAATATATATTTACCTTGCTCATTTTCGAATTCTGAATCTATACTATCGCGTGTTGTTCCAGCTACATCACTAACAATAGAACGATTTTCTCCTAAAATTCTATTCACTAAAGAAGATTTTCCAGCATTTGGCTTTCCGATAATTGCTACCTTGATTCTATCATCTTCTCGTATTTCTTCCGTTTCTTCTGGAAAATACGCATATATTCTATCTAAACAATCTCCAATTCCTAGTGCATTGGCAGCAGAAATAGCAATAGGGTCTCCTAAACCTAAATCATAGAATTCATAAATATCTAATGGGGTATCACCAAAACTATCTGCTTTATTACAAACCAATACAATTGGTTTCTTAGATTTTCTAAGCATATTAGCAATCTCTTTATCATTACTTGTTAGGCCTTGGCGAATATCTACCATAAACAAAATGACATCTGCAACTCCAATAGCAATATTGGCTTGTTCTCTCATACCCTTAGAAATTTCATCTTCTAATCCAGTTTCGATTCCACCAGTATCAATCAAAGTGAATTTTCTACCACGCCATTCTCCCTCTGCATAAACTCTATCTCTTGTAACACCTGGTGTATCTTCTACAATAGAAATTCTCTCTCCTACCACATAATTGAAAAATCTAGACTTTCCAACATTTGGTCTTCCTACGATTGCAACAATTGGTTTCATATTTCCATTCTACCCTCTAACTTCAAATTTCTAGAATATTATATCTTATTTTCGTCTAATTTTCAAGAATTTTATTGTTTTTCCTTAATTTTAACGGTATTGCATAAACAACAAACAGGATACTACCTGTTATAGAAAGAATAGTAGCAACTTGACTTCCTTTTGAACCTACATATTCTACTTTCAAATCTGTTTTTCCCATTTTTCCTAATCCAATTGCCAAAAAACCATTATTACTTTCAAAAGCAGGGATACTAGCACCATCTATTGTAACTTGATACCCTGGATAATAGATATAAGGCAACTCTAATAATGCATTCTCTTGTGGAATTTCTATTTGTGCTGTCAATCGATTCCCTTTTTTCTGGAAATTTTCAATATTTGCCTCTCCTTCCAAAATCAAAATTTCTTTTTCTCTATTTGCTACATAAAAATATTGATCATACGCTTTTTTAGGAAGATATTCGTTCTTTCCCATTCCTACCAAACAATCTGTATTTCTTCCTGTCACAAAACCAAAATCCATTTCTTTAGGATTCTGTAATGACTGACTGGTTGTAGGAATAAACTCTTTTAAAGCAATAATATAAAGTAATACAACGATTCCTAATATGAGTGCATCTATAAATTTAAAATTTTTAATCACAATTCCTACATTAATTGCACAGATGATACTAAAGCAAAAACCACTAATTTCAAGCATACGCCATGGGAATTGAATAAATGATATGCTATTTCCTAGCCATTTCCATGGAAAATACTTTGTAGCCATAAATGTCGATAAGACACCTATTACCAAAAAGAAAATATACTCTTGTTTCATTTCTGGAACTAATCTTCTAAATGCAGCAATCGAAAAACAAATCATAATGAGAATATGTGGTCCAAATTCAAACACAAAAGAACCGTCTCGATAAGTTATCACAAGTTGTCTAAGCGTAATTCCATTCTCTTGTACACTCTCTGCAGTTGCCATCTTTCCTGGTTCATAGACTTCATATCTAGTACTAATAGAAGTTCCTAAAAAAGGAATCCAGAAAAAACTACTCATACATAAAACAAATACTATATTTAGCAACAAATTCTTTCTTATTTGCTTAGCTTTTAATTTCGGTAAATTTACAGCAACATAACAAAATGCAATTAACGCACAAATCATTGTCATCAAATTATGTGTTAAAATTAATCCGAACAGCACCTATTACCAAAGGCCATCCTTTTTTTTCTTCATGAAATAGCTGATACATTCCTAAGAATACCAAAGGAATAAAGATAAAACTCAAAAATTCCCCTACACTTCCACGAATATACATATCTGTTAAATGATATGGCATAACCATATATAGAATACTGGCAAAAACCCCCACATTTTTGTCATCTGTAATCTTTTTGGCACAATAATACATAGCAATACCAGAAAATAGTATTCCCAAAAATAGTACCATTTTATAACCTATCAATACATTATTAAAAACAATTCCAAACACCGCTATCCAAAAACTAGAAAGTGGTCCATAAAATAAATCCCAACTATAGCCAAATCCATTTTCTAAAGAAGATAAAACTGTAAAACTTTCTCCTGTTTTCATAGCTTCACCTGTTAAGAAAGCTCTTGCTATATGTTGGATACCATCATCATTATAACAATTAAAGTTTTTCCAACAAAGTGGAATACTTACAAACATCGCTACTACAAGAATAATTATTCCGTATCTAACATTTTTTATTTTTTCTTTCATTTCTATTGCATCCTGTTTGATAATTTTATTTTTCCTCATTTTATATCAATTACACAAAAATGTCTATAGTATTTATGGAAAAATAAAAAAGCAAAGAAGTCATTTCACACTTCTTTGCTTTTAAAAATCGCATATTTATTTTTCAAAAATCTCTGGATAAGCAGCTAACTGATCTGAAAACTTAACAACTGTACCTTGCCAATCAATATAATATTCCGTAACACCTTTTGATGTAATACTAAAAATTCTATCATAACTACATGGCAAAATTAAATTTTCACTCTCTGTATCATAAGCTCCATATTTTGTCTCACCATTAATCTCTTGTTGCACAATAATCACACGCACATCTCTTGTAGAGCCATCTTTTAAAGTCAACCCTTCATATTCTATTGTAAGAACATCTTCTGCATTTTTAACAGAATCTTTATCCGCGCTTACTAAATATCCTAATTCTGTACAAGAAGTTTTTAATGTTTGTTCCCCTTCTATATTATAAAAGCCATATCTTCCATCTGCTTCTACAACAATCGTATTATTAAACAATAAATATTTGTTATCTTCTACAGAAAAATTAAATTCTGTTAATATGTTTTCTGGTATACCAATACTATCATATTCACAATGAACAATAATTTCTCCACTTCTATTTAAAACACCATATTCTCTATTTTTTTCTACTAAATATAATCCTAATTCATCACTTAATACTTGAATATTACTATAGCTTCTTGGAGGAACTACTTGTGTTCCTTGAAGATTAATAATACCAACAGACTCTTCATTATTGATAAATGTCTTTACAAAAAATTCCTTTACATTTTGAGAAAACACCATATCCGTATACTTTAAACCTATAACACCTTGTCCACTATATAAGTCAACCACACCAAATAATGAACCATTGTTCACTACCATCATGCCATAACATAAAAGTCTCATATTTTCATAAATTCCGCTAATACTTTTATAACCAAATGAAGCTGCATTTGCTTGTGCCAATGTTGTTAAATATTTTTGTTCATAAATATACATTCTATATGGATTTTCATAATTTACTCTACAATTACAAATATCATTTAAACATTTAAGAGGAAAATAAATCTGTCCATTTTGAGCAATAATTGGTAAGTCGATAGTTGATGTTTCTAAAGTACCATTAGAAGAATTAGCTTCATAAGGTTCAATATGTTCCCCAGCCTCATTATCATAAGCTATTGCTGTGACTTGAATATATTTTTTTATGATATTAGAACCAGCGACAAAAGAAGCTACTTCATATTCATTTTGGATATAACCACTATTAATATCTTCTGTATAAGAACCATATTCACCATTTTGATATGACCATTGTATATAATTGGCAATATCTCTGGCTCTTACATAAGTTTCTCCCTTATCATTCGTAAAATAAAATCCTTCTGTATACTGCATTTGTTGATCATCAATGAATACTTTAAATGTATGCGCATCAACAGCTCGGTAGTATATGATCATAGTCGCCAATACAATAATAACTACAATACAAATGGCAATACCAATTACTAATTTCTTTTTCTTCTGTTCTTTTGAATCATACTTTTTATAACTCATCCTATCCAATTCACTCATTAACTTTTCTCCTCTCGTACTTTACTCTTTAGTATATCCATACTGTTCATAAAACTCATCTCTAAAGTTTTCTAAATTATCACATTCTATTTCTATTCTAACTCTTTCCATTAATTTAGTCAAGAATCTTAAGTTATGAATTGATAATAATCTCATTCCTAAAATTTCGTTCATGTTAATCAAATGTCTAATATAAGCTTTCGTATAATTTTGACAAGTATAACAATCACATTCTGCATCCAAAGCTGTAAAATCTCTTTCATATTTTTGATTTTTAATAACTATTTTTCCGTGAGAAGCAAATGCCGTTCCATGTCTTGCAAGCCTTGTTGGAAGAACGCAATCACACATATCAATTCCAGCTAGTGCTGCTTCAATTAAATAATCTGGGCTTCCTACTCCCATTAAATATCTAGGTTTATTCTCTGGCATTTTAGGTCCTGTATAATTCAAAATATCTAAAAATACATCTTTAGGTTCCCCAACACTAATTCCACCTATAGCATAACCAGGAAAATCCATCTCTTCCAAATCTTTAAGACTTATATCTCTTAAATCTTTATAAAAACCACCTTGAATAATTCCAAATAGTCCTTGATTTTCTTTTGTCCAAGCATTTTTACATCTTTCTGCCCAACGAGTTGTTCTTTCCATAGAAGCTTTTGTATATTCATAAGTTGATGGATACGGACAACATTCATCAAAACACATCATAATATCTGAACCTAAAGCTTGCTGAATTTCAATAGAACTTTCAGGTGTGATATAATGTTTACTACCATCTAAATAAGAACGAAATTCTGCTCCTTCTTCTGTTATTTTTCGAAGTCCTGCTTGTCCTAAACTAAATACTTGAAATCCACCAGAATCAGTTAAAATTGGTTTATCCCAATTCATAAATTTATGAAGCCCACCTGCTTCTTTAATTAACTCATGACCAGGTCTTAAGAATAAGTGATAAGTATTTCCTAAAATTATTTCTGCTTTTACTTCACCTTTTAATTCTTCTGGTGTCATAGCTTTAACTGTTGCTTGGGTTCCAACAGGCATAAATACAGGAGTTTGTATATCTCCATGAGGAGTATGAATTACTCCTCTTCTTGCACCACTATTCTTGTCTATATGTAATATTTCATAAGTAATTGCATTATTTTTTTTCATATATTCTCCTTTATTTGATTAACATTGCATCCCCAAAGCTAAAAAACTTATACTTCTCTTTTACTGCTTCCCTATATGCTTTTAATATAAATTCACGTCCTGCTAAACTTGAAACTAGCATAATTAAAGTTGATTCTGGTAAATGGAAATTTGTAATTAAATAATCAATACATTTAAATTGATATCCAGGATAAATAAAAATATTAGTATCAGATTCAATTTCTTTTACAAATCCATTTTCATCCGCAATACTTTCTAAAACTCTGCATGAAGTAGTCCCAACTGCAACAATTCTATGTCCTTCACGTTTTGCTTGATTAATTTTATTACAATCCTCTTGCTTGATGTAAAAATGTTCTGAATGCATCGAATGTTCTTCTACATTCTCTACCTTTACTGGTCTAAATGTTCCAATTCCTACATGCAAAGTGACATTTGCAATTTCTACTCCTTTATCTTCAATTTGCGCTAAAAGTTCTTTGGTAAAATGTAACCCTGCTGTAGGTGCAGCAGCACTTCCATCATATTTTGCATAAACTGTTTGATATTTATCTTTTTCTTTCAAAGTCTCTTTAATATAAGGTGGTAATGGCATTAAGCCAATTTGATCTAATATCTCATTAAAAATTCCTTGATATTCAAATTTTACTTTTCGATTACCGCCCGCTAAAACTTCCAAAATTTCAGCATTTAGTATTCCATTTCCAAAAGCAACTTTAGACCCCGGTTTTAATTTATTTCCTGGTCTTACCATCACTTCCCATATATCCTTTTCTAATCGCTTTAAGAGTAAAAATTCTACTTGTGCTCCTGTATCTTTAGTACCATACAATCTTGCCGGTAAAACTTTGGTATTGTTAATCACTAAACAATCGCCTGATTCCAAATAATCGATGACGTCTTTAAAAACTTTATGTTCTATTGTTTTCTTCGTTTTATCTAAAACCATTAATCTTGCTTCATCTCTCTTGTCATAAGGATGTTGTGCAATTAATTCTTCCGGCAAAGTATAATTAAAATCTGATACTTTCATTTCTTTGTCTTCTTTTTCTCCTCTTCGTCTTTCTTAATCTTATGAACTAATCGAACAACATCATTCACTAAAGCAATATATCTCACATGATTAGAATTATCTACAATATAATCTGCCTTTTCTTTTAATTCTTCTTCATTGATTTGAACATTTAATCTGGATAAAGCTTGTGCGTTGGTAATTCTATCTCTTTCTGTAATTCTAGCAATTTTTGTTTCTTCTTCTGCTATAACACCAATCACACAATTGCAAATCTTATCAAATTTTCCTTCATATAATAAAGGAAAATCTAATACTATTACTTCTTTATCTTGATTTTCTAAAATGAGTTCTTTTGTTTTTGTCCCAACATATTTGAAAGTTAATTTATTCATCTTTTCTCTTTTTTCAGCATCATTAAATAATAACATTGCTAATTTAGAATTATTAATCTTTCCCTTATGTTTCTGTTTGCGATTAAATAAAATCTCATTTCCAAATAATTTGATGACTTCATCAAAATATTTTTCTCCAGGTACCATCATTTGTCTTGCCAATTGATCCGCATCAATAACAAGCGCTCCTGTATTATTTTTAATAATGGTACTTACCGTACTTTTTCCTGCACCAGTATTACCCGTTACTCCTATGATTATCATTTTCAAACCCTCTCATTTTAAACTACCATTTTGGCTTTGTGTATTTTCTTTAATTTGATTTGTAGCCAAGGCATCACATCGATTATTCCATTCGTTATCGCTATGTCCCTTTACTTTTACAAATTGATATTGATGTTTTTGAAGAAGTTGATAAAGCTCTTTCCACAAATCTTGATTTTTAACAGCTTGTTTGCTACTGTTTTTCCAATGATTCTTTTGCCATTGATCCATCCAACCCTTTTCAAAACAATTAACGACATAAGCACTATCACTATAAATTGTTAATTCACATGGAAATTTTAAAAGCTTAACTGCTTCTAATACAGCTGTTATTTCCATAGCGTTATTGGTGGTATTAGGCTGATATCCAGAAATTTCTTTATGATTTTCCTTATATATTAAAATTGCTCCCCAACCACCGTGGACCAGGGTTTCCGTGAACAAGCGCCATCGGTATAAATATCTACTTGATACTTCATATTCTTCCTTTCCGATATTATTATTTACAAAATTAGAATTCTATGATATTATATCAATAAATTGAAAAATTTACAATACTCGAGGTGATTTTATTTGAGTGGAGTTTTAGGAATTATATCGGAATATAATCCATTTCATAATGGACATATTCTACATTTAAAAAAATCGTTAGAATTGACCAAAGCAGATTTCACGATTGCTATTATGAGCGGCAATTTTGTGCAGCGCGGAGAACCATCTTTAATAGATAAGTGGTCAAAAACGGAAATGGCACTTCGCCAAGGCATTGATTTAGTAATTGAATTACCTACTATCTATGCTATTTCAAGTGCTGAAAATTTTGCTATGCGGTGCTATTAAAATTTTAAATTCTCTCGGTATTATTGATTATCTTTCCTTTGGTTCTGAAATTGGGCAAATCAAACCTTTAGACGATGTAGCAAGTGTTTTAACGAAAGAACCAAAAGAATTTTCTAGTCTTTTAAAAACCCAACTCAAATCAGGTCTTCCTTACCCAAAGGCGCGTGAAGTTGCCATTAAAATGTACTTCGGTAATTCTCCTATTTATATGGAAGCACTACAAAATCCTAATAATATTTTAGGCGTAGAATATTTAAAAGCACTCAAAAAAACAAATAGCTCCATTGTACCAGTTACTGTAAAAAGAGAATCTAGCGAGTATACCTCTACAAAAATCAAAAATGGAATTGCCAGTGCTACTGGAATTCGCGAAATGTTACAAAATGGAAAAAACATCCATCGTGTTGTACCTTATGAAACTTATGAAATTATTGAAAAACTTCAAACAAATGGTAATTTAATTACTTCCTTAAAGTGCTTCGAACAAGAAATTATTTATACTTTAAGAAAAATGCCATTAGCTGATATTGCTAAACTTCCAGATGTTTCCGAAGGTTTAGAGAATAAAATCAAACAAGCTGCAAATAGTTGTAACGACTTAGATACACTTATTCAAAAAATTAAATCTAAAAGGTTTGTAGAAACCCGTATTCATAGAATACTTTTATATGCGCTTTTAAACATTACACAAAAAGACATGGTTGCCTCTCAAAAAGCCAATCCCTATATTCGCGTATTAGGATTTAATCGACATGGCAAAAGAATCATTTCTGCGATTGCAGAACATAATCCAAAAGCCAAAATTATTGTATCTGTTAAGAGATTTTTAGAAACTAACAAAGATTTAACATTACAAGATATGATAATGAAAGATATCTTAGCAACTAATATATACACTTTAAAATACAAAACGAACTCCGTAGCAAATTTAGATTATACCCATAAGATTTTAGAAATGAAATAAAACAAAAAACTCTTGTGTTAGAATTTTTTCTAAACACAAGAGTTTATTTTTATTTTGCATAATCAATTGCACGCGTTTCACGAATGACATTTACTTTAATTTGTCCAGGATATTCCATTTCGCTTTCTACACGTTTCGCAACATCTCTTGCCATAACAATCATATCACTATCAGAAACCTTTTCTGGTTTTACTACTAATCTTACTTCACGACCAGCCTGAATAGCAAATGAAGTTTCAACGCCTTCAAATGAGTTTGCAATTTCTTCCAATTTTTCCAATCTTTTGATATAAGCTTCTAACGTTTCTCTTCTAGCACCAGGTCTAGATGCGCTTATCGCATCAGCAGCTTGTACTAAAATAGCTTCAATTGAAGCTGGTTCAACATCTCCGTGGTGTGCTTCAACGGCATTTATAATAATGTCATTTTCTTTATATTTTTTCAATATTTCAACACCTATTTCAACATGAGTTCCCTCCATATCATGATCTAACGCTTTACCAATGTCATGTAATAAGCCTGCTCTTTTAGCAATTTTTGAATTAATTCCTAATTCATCTGCCATTAAGCGGGCTAAATTGGAAACTTCTATAGAATGGTTAAGGACATTTTGTCCATAGCTTGTTCTATATTTCAATTTTCCAAGCAATTTTACGATATCTGGATGAAGATTATTCACACCCGTTTCCAAGCATGCTCTTTCTCCTTCTGATTTAATCGTTTCTTCTACTTCTTCTTTGGCTTTTTCAACAACTTCCTCAATTTTAGCTGGATGAATTCTTCCATCATCAATTAGTTTTTCTAATGCTAAACGAGCTACTTCTCTTCTTAATGGATCGAATCCTGAAATAATAACAGCTTCAGGGGTATCATCAATAATTAAATCGATTCCCGTTAAGGTTTCAAGTGTTTTAATATTTCTACCCTCTCTACCAATAATTCTTCCTTTCATCTCATCATTTGGAAGTGCAACAACAGAAACCGTTGTTTCAGAAGTATGATCTGCAGCACATCTTTGTATAGCTAGTCCTACAACTTCTCTCGCTTCTTTGGCAGCCTCTTCTTTGGCTTTTTGTTCGTAATCTCTAATTAATTGTGCTTTTTCTTGAGATAGTTCTTTCTCCAAATCATTTAAAAGTTGACGTTTGGCTTGTTCACAAGTCAAACCTGAAATTCTTTGTAATTCTTCAACTTCTCTAGCGTACATCTCTTCCAATTCTTGACGTTTTTTCTCGCTTTCTGTAAATCTTCTTTCTAGTTCTTTTTCTTTTCCTTCAAAAATTGATGTACGTTTTTCAAGATTTTCTTCTTTTTGAATCAATCTTTTTTCTTGTAATTGAATCTCGCCTCTTCTTTCTTTAATCTCTTTGTCTAAATCATTTCTCAATTGTAATATTTCTTCTTTAGACTTAATAATTTCTTCTTTTTTTAAGTTTTCAGCTTCATTTTTGGCTTCTCCAAGAATTCTTTTTGCTTCTTGTTCTGCACTTTGAATTTTAGATTCTGCAATTTTCTTTCTTAGGAAAAATCCTACTAAAGTAAAAATTACTGCTGAGACAAGAAAGATGACGATATCAATAGCTCCAAGTCCATTCATATCTTTTACCTCTTTCTATTAAATTTTCAATGTACAAATAAATTATCTTTCTACTCCATAAATGTGTATTTCCACAGAGTGAAGATTTCAGCTTATTTGCCTTTTCTTACTTCATATATCAATAATTTATATTGTATTTGTTTTTATACAATTCTATTTTATATGTATTCTCCCATATTGTCAAGTGTTTTTTGGAT
>Ga0310690_10010541_pt1 | contig 11493 bp, 8 predicted proteins | sample AusTroGonzalo_MG_2_FD_207661 | JGI IMG/M metagenome (GOLD analysis project Ga0310690, IMG submission 207661) | Bovine rumen microbial communities from tropical cattle in Woodstock, Queensland, Australia - Gonzalo_04 (v2) (version 2) | ecosystem: Host-associated > Mammals > Digestive system >...
CCAGGCGAAAGACTTCGTTCCGGAGGCGCATACCGGCGCCGCGATCCAGAAGGCGATAGACGCGGCGTTCGCGGCGGGCGGCGGGCGCGTCGCGCTTGAGCGCGGGGCGGTGTATCCAAGCGGCACGCTCTATCTCAAGAGCCGGGTCGAGCTGAACGTGCCGGAGGGAACGGTGATTCTCGGCGGCGGAAGTCCGGCGGACTACGACGATGTGGATGATCCGCGCATAGGGCGGAAGCCCGAGAAGTCCACGAAGGTGTTCATCGCATGCCTTGACGGCGAGGATGTCGCGATAACCGGCAAGGGCCTGATTGACGGTCAGGGCGTGAAGTTCTACGACGTGAATTCGATCCTGTGGGGGCGGTTCTACGCGAAGCCCCCGCATCCGCGCCCGCGCATGATAGAGTTCTTCAACTGCCGGAACGTGCGCTTCGAGGACATAACCTTCAAGGACAGTCCGGGATGGACCTGTTGGATAAGAAAGTGCGAGAACTTCACCGCAGCGCGCGTCAAGATCGTCGCCGACCAGAAGATGATCAACAACGATGGCTTCCACATCGACAGCTGCCGGCGTGTGCGGATACGCCATTGCGACCTGAAGACGGGGGACGACTGCATCATCATGCGCGCCATCCGGACGATCGGCGGCGGGGAGTCGGTGTGCGAGGACATGATCGTGGAGGACTGCACCCTGAACAGCGCCTGCCAGTGCATCCGGCTTTCCTGTCCGTCGGACGGCACGATCCGGAACGGCGTGTTCCGCAACCTGAAGATGAGCGGGTTCAACGGCGTGCTCTCCGCCCATCCCGTAAGGTATCTGCTTGATGGCGAGCATGGAAGCTGCAGAATGGAGGACATAACCGTGGAGAACTGCGACATCGACGTGAACGGCTCGGCGATCAGCTTCTCCGTAGACCCGGGGGTGACGCTGCGGGACTTCGGGAACGTCACATTCCGCAAGATCCGGCTGAAGTCGAAGCGGGCGATCGTGCTGAACGGGACGGGCGACACGCCACTGCGCCATGTCGCGTTTGAGGACGTGAGCGGAGCCGTAGAGGCCGAGAAGCCCATCGATATGTTGAGCGTTGAGGGCATCCGCTTCATTCGCTTCGACGTCCGCTCCGGACGGGGCAAGAGGACGTCTGCGGCGACCAACAGATCCGACGGATGGGAACGGGGACTTTGAGCGCTAAAGGGCAATTATGCCAAGGAGGGTTGACGTGAAAAGACGCGACTTCATGAAAGCTGCTGCGGCAGCACCATTCATCGGCATGGCAGGAACAGACATCCTCCAGCCGCCGACTGCAGGATATCAGGGATCCGCCCATTCCCTGGCGGGCAAGACGTTGCCGCCATGGAAGCCAGGCGAGTTTCAGGTGCATTTCATTTACACGGGTGTCGCCGAAAGCATGTTCTGGATCATGCCTGACGGCACGACGATGCTGCTGGACTGCGGCGACCACCCGGCAATCACGCGTGGCAAGCTGGCGATATGGGTGCTGCCGGACGGCAAACGGCATTCCGGCGAATGGATCGCCCGTTACGTCACACGCGTGAACCCCGCCAGGCGCGATGTCGATTATCTGATGATATCCCACCATCACGCGGATCATGCCGGTGTATCGGGATGGGGTGTGGGTGAACGTGCGTGGAACGGCAAAAAGCTTTCGGTGGGCGGCATTCTCCAGGCGGCGGACACGCTGAAGTTCAAGACGTGCTTCGACCGCGGCTGGCCGGATTTCAACGACCCTATCCCGGATGAACGTTGCAACGAACCTGTCTACCGGCATCTTCGCGACGTGTTCGACTGTCTCACGGGACGCGATGGTCTCAAGATGGAGCGGTTTGAGGTCGGGGCGGTTGGGCAAGTTGCGCTTCGCCACGATGCGGCGGCATTTCCCGACTTCTCCGTCACGAACATCACCGGCAACGGGAAGATACGCCGCCGAGACGGTTCCGTGCGCGACCTCTACGCCGAGATGCACGACGCAAAGCGGCTGAACGAGAACGGCATGAGCTTGGGCCTGATGGTGCAGTATGGCCCGTTTCGTTTCTATACAGCGGGCGATTTCTATGACGTGTTTCGGCTTCCAGACGGGACCCAACGGGACGTGGAGGTGGAATTGGCAAAAGAGGTCGATCCCGTCGACGTGGCGAAGATCAACCATCACGGACACCATTCGATGCATCTGCCGCTCGTCGCCGCGCTCCGTGCCCGCGTATGGACGGCTTGCATGTGGGATCAGTTGCATATCACTGCCGATACGCTGGAACGTCTTGCAAGCCGTGAGGCATATCCGAATCCGCGCTTGATCGCCCCCGCGGTGTTTCCGCCGGAGCGGCGGTTCGAAGATGCGGGCAAGCCGTTCCTTTCCGACATCGCGCCGGAATCCTTCAATGCCGGACACGTGGTGCTGACCGTTGCGCCCGGCGGCGCGACCTACAGCATCTCCTACGTCACGGCTGATGACGAATCCATGAGGGTGACGGGCGCCTATGATTTCACGTCCCGCGGCATCGGCGCTTGACGCTTGTGCATTCAAATGGCGGCGGAAACACCGTATGTCAAGGTGATTGGACGATGTGCATTGTGATATAATTACGTCTCATGGAAAAGAAAGCGCGGCATAGCAGTTTCATTCAGGCAGCAGGGTTGATTGTCCTTTCGTTTGCGTTGGCGGCGGGGGCGGCGCCGCAGGGCGCTGCCGCGAAACCGGCACGTGCGCCGGCGCCGTCCGTGCCGCAGAATGTTCTGGACGCGCTGATGAACGCGGCCGTGAACTTTCGGCCCATGGGGGAAGGACAGGAGGGGCTGCCGGCGACCTCTCTCCGGGTTGATCCGCAGGAATGGATGGAGATTGCGCAGGCGTTCACCGAGGTGATGCAGGTGATCCAGAAATCCGGGGCGCGTCGCGAGGCCTATTTGGCGAAGTTGAAGGCGCAGGGCATCGAGGAGGAGCCCATGTCCGATGCCGGCGTCGCCTTTGAGATCAACGTGTTGAACAACCGCTTCGCATTCGACAAGTACGGCTATCTCCATTTCGACGATCGGTTTGTGAAGCCCGCGGAGCGCCCCGCGCTCCAGAAGGTCGAGGCGCTCTACCGCCGTTTCCACAAGCGCTGGATGGCGGCCATCTCCGGAAAGGAGCCCCCCGTCGGCAAACCGCGGCTCCCCGGCAAACCGCCGCCCGGCGGGAAACCGGAACAGGGGACGAAGAAGGAAATGGCGCCCATGCCGTCGGGCGCTATCATGGATCGCGCCGCCGAATGGCGCGTGCGGCGTGTGCCGATTTTCCGGGGATTTGAGGATGACCGCTATCAGGCGCATGATGCGCTGATCGTGCGGTATGTGGACGAGTTCAACCGCGCCCGTGCGGACTGGGCGGGCGCAACCGCCGCCCAGGGGAGGAAGATCCCCGCCCTGACCGCGGCGCTCGTCAAGTCGCACATGATCGAGGAGACAGGTGGGCACGATGCTCGTTCGTTGGCGGCGTGGTATGTGGATCCGCAGCAGGTCAACGTGCCGGGAGACTGGAGCGATGCGAAATCTTCGCTGGGCCTCAAGAAGCCCTCGAAGCGAAATGAAGGAACGGCGGAGCAAAATATCCGCGCGGCCATCCGGTTCCTGACGCGCAAGGGTTTTGGCGTGAGCGGACAGCCGGCGTCGAAGCGCCCCACCGGCAAGTTTGATGATTGGCAGACGGCGCTGAAACGCTACAACGGCCGCAGCGACGAGATGGTGGACGGCAAGAGCTACAGCGAGACCTACGCGGAGCACATCGTTGCGCGGGCGAAGGATCCCGGAAAGTTCGTGGCCATCCGGAAGAAGGTGAAGAAATGACGCAGGTGATGGGGATTGTCAACGTCACGCCCGATTCGTTTTCGGACGGCGGCCAGTATTTTCGTCCCGAAGAGGCCGTCCGCCGCGCGCGCAATCTCATTCAGGAAGGCGCGGCGATCATCGACTTCGGCGCGGAGTCCACGCGCCCCGGCGCAACGCCGCTCACATGGGAACAGGAGTGGTTCCGCCTCGAGCCAGTTCTGGAGCTTTTCAGCAACCCGAAACGCCCGGTCTCCATCGACACCTACCATCCCGAGACGGCACGGCGGGCCATCGGATTGGGCGCGACGATCCTCAACTGCGTCTATGCCGAACCCGTTCCGGCGATGCTGGCGCTGCTGCGGGAATTTCCGCAGACGGAGCTTGTGATGCCGTCCGGCTGCTGGGATCAGGTGGCGGACGATGCGGCGCTCCGGTCGCGCATCTATCTGGATCCGATGATTGGCTTCGGCACCACGCGCGAGGAGGATCTTGCGCTGTTGCGCGCCATCCCCGACCTGACGAAGAAGGGGCGCGTGCTGGTGGGGGCGAGCCGGAAGCGCATCGTGAAGAAGCTCACCGGCGAGAAGGTGACCGGCAAGAACCTCGGCGGCAATCTCGGCATTGCCGTGTGGTGCGCGCTGAACGGGGCGGCGGTCGTCCGCGTGCACGATGTGCGCGAGACCGTTCAGGCGATCAAGGTGATGGAGACGATTCGCGGCGCGGACGGCGCTTGCGGGGACCAGTCATGAGCGACGACGAGGAGAGGCGGGCGGCTTCGGTCGCCGCGGTGCGCCGCGTGACGTATGCCGGCGCGGTGGTGAACCTGCTGATCGCCGGCGTGAAGTTTGCCGGCGGTCTGGCGTTTGCGTCGCAGGCGCTTCTGGCGGATGCCGTCCATTCGCTCTCCGACCTCATCACTGACGCGGCGCTCGTTTTGGGCGTGAAGTTCTGGGTCTCGCCGGCGGACGAGGACCATCCCTACGGACACGGCAAGATTGAAGCGGTCGTCACGGGTTTCATCGCCCTGATGGTGGCGGGCGTCGCGTTGGAGATCGGCTGGAAGGGACTTTGCGCGCTGCTGGAGGGCGGCGGTTCGGTGCCGGACGCGATGGCGTTCTTCGTGGCGCTTCTTTCCGTCGTGGCGAAGGAGGCGCTCTACCGCTGGACGCATGCCGTGGCGAAGCGGTTCAACTCGCCGGCGACGGAGGCGAACGCCTGGCATCACCGGTCCGACGCCATCAGCTCCATCCCTGTCGCGGTTGCGGTCGCCGCCGCGCATTTCTTCCCCTCGCTCAAGTGGTTGGATGCCGCCGGTGCGATGCTGGTGGGCGTGTTCATCCTGCGTGTGGCGTTCCAGATCGCGAAGCCGGCGTTTCTCGCGTTGACCGATGCCAACTGCGGTGCGGTGGCGGATGAGGTGGAGCGGATTGCCTGTGCCGTTCCCGGCGTGCGCCGGGTGCACAAGGTGCGCATCCGCCGCTATGGCGGGTCGATGCAGTCCGATCTCCACGTGCAGGTGGCGCGTGACCTCACCATCTCTGAAGGACATGCCATCGGGCATGAGGTGAAGGCCGCCATTTTGGCTGCCGACATCGGGATGGCGGATGCCGTGATCCATGTGGAGCCGGAGGATGCACGCGTGATCCTCTGCCTCGGTTCGAACATTGAGCCGCGCGCGGATTATCTCGACCGCGCACAGAAGGCGCTGTGCGCGCTCCCGTCCACGCATTTCGTCGCCGCCAGCGAAACGGAGGAGACGGAGCCGGTGGACGTGCCGCCCGAATTCGCGGCGCAGAAGTTCCTCAACCGCATCCTGGTGGTGGAGACGGCCCTTTCGCCGAAGGAGTTCTCCGACCGGATGCACCGGATCGAACACGACCTGGGGCGCGTCCGCACTTCCGTGCGCAACGCGCCGCGCACGATCGACATCGACATGATCGACTATGAAGGTGTCGTTTCGGACGACCCCGACCTCACGCTTCCGCATCCGCGTGCCCGCGAACGGGCGTTCGTGCGGGAGCCGATTCGCCGCCTCGGCATCAATTGCGGCCTGTAGCCCCCAAAGGGCGTGCGGAAGCGGCAAAGGGTGTCGTCGGAAACGTGTTCTGCGGCACAGTGCCACAGGGGGCCGCGCCTTCAGTGCAGCGAGGCGACAAAGGCGGCAAGGCGATCGGCGGCGATCTTCAGCTTCTTCAGCGAGGTCGCGTAGCTCATGCGCACGAACCCTTCGCCGCAGGCGCCGAACGCCGCTCCCGGCACGCAGGCCACCGCGTGCTCGTTCAGCAGACGCAGGCAGAACGCCTCTGAGGAAAGCCCCGTACGGCGGATGTCGGCGAACACATAGAAAGCCCCTTTCGGCAGAAGCGTCTTGAGTCCCATCCGGTTGAGGGCGGCGACGAGGAAGTCCCGGCGCCGGTGGTACTCGGCGCGCATCCGCGATACGTCGCCGTCGCCCTTGTCCATCGCCTCCGCGCCGGCGGCCTGACTAAGCGTGGGCGCGCTCATGATGCCGTACTGGTGGATCTTCATCATCGTGTCGATGAGGGATTGGGGCCCGCACGCGTAGCCGAGACGAAAGCCCGTCATCGCCCAGCTCTTCGAGAAGCCGTTCAGCATCACGAGATTGTCCTTGAGTTCCGGGAGGGCGGCAAAGCTCTGGGGTCTGCCGTCATACACCAGCTCGGAATAGACCTCGTCGGAGAGGAGCAGGAGATCGTGCTTGAGGACGAACCGGGCGATGTCCTTCATGTCCTTTGACGAAAGCGTGGCGCCCGTCGGGTTGCACGGGAAATTCAGGAGGATCGCCTTCGTCCTGGACGAAACCTTCTCCTCCAGCGCGCGGACGGTGAGGCGGAACGCATTCTGGACGTGCGTCTCGGCGCAGACGGGCACGCCATGCGCCATGCGGATCGTCGGCGCGTAGGAGACGAAGCAGGGCTCGTGATAGATGATCTCGTCGCCCGGCTCGGTGATGGCGCGGATCGCGAGATCGAGCGCCTCCGATACGCCCACCGTCACGAGCGTCTCGCGCTGCCAGTCGAAGGTGGCACGGAAGCGCCGCTTCACGTAGCGGCAGATCGCCTGCCGCAGCTCGGGCGTGCCGAGATTGGAGGTGTAGTGGGTACCGCCGTCCTCGAGGCAGGTCACCGCCGCGCGGGAGATGTGCCAGGGCGTGTCGAAGTCCGGCTCGCCCACGCCGAGCGAGACGACGTCCTTGCGCTGGGCGACGATGTCGAAGAACTTGCGGATGCCGCTTTTCGGCAGCGCCGCGACGTGACGGGCTGTGAAGTTGCGGGCCATCAGACGACCGGAAGACGCTTGTCTTCGTCAAAGGCGTATTCGCCGCTTGCCTTGTAGGTTTTGAGCATGAAATGGGTGGCGGTGGAGAGTACGCCCTCGATGGTGGAGAGTTCGGACGAGACGAACTCGGCGACGTCCTGCAGGGACGATCCGCTCACGAACACCAGCAGGTCGTACGCGCCGCTCATCAGAAAGCACGCGTCAACCTGGGCGTACCGCGAGACCTTGCTCGCGATGCGTCCGAAGCCCGTCTTTCGCTGCGGCGTGATCTTCAGCTCGATCACCGCCCGCACGTTTTTGTCGTTTTTCTTCATAGTCGCCTCCCTTGGAAGTTGGCGCGAATTATACCACATCTCCGAAACGGCGTCAGATGTGATATAATCTCGCCCATGAAAAGGACAATTATTGCAGTGGCGGCAGGCCTGCTGTCCGCGGGGGGCGTTTTGCCGCTCGCGGCGGGCACGAAAGCCGAAATCGTGTTTGAGCCGGGCGCTTGGAGCTCGAACGACTGGATTCTCGTGAAGAGTCCGCGCTGGAAGTACATGCACGGGTTCGTGCAGAAGGAGGATGGCATCGAGAACGAATGCCCGGCGCTCTCCGGCGAGGAGATCCACAAGAAGCATAGCAACAAGGTGTATTCCGCCATGGTGCTGAAGGATCGTGTCGAGATCGGGCAGACGGTTTCGTCGGTGATGAGCTTCGACTGGCGCATGGCGCCGCTGATCGTTCTCGCCGAGAAGCTCGACAAGGCCGAGACGGGCGAGCCGACCTTCGGTGAGCACTGGGAGATCGTACTGTACGACGAGGGGTTGAACGTGTGGCACCATTCGATCAAGGACGGCAAGCCGTTCTGGTACAAGGCGGCCTATCTGAAGGTGCCGTTCGACAAGGATACGCGCTACAACCTCGAGGTCAAGGTCACCAAGACGCGCAAGGGCGTGAAGGAGATGATGGTGCGGTGCTGCGGCCACGAGATCGGCTACGTGGACAACGACCTGCCGGATTCCTTCTATGTCGGCATCATCGGCTGCGAGGGCCGCAACCGCTTCTACGACTTCAAGGTCAAATAAAAGACGCGTTGGACATGCCGGGTGCCGGAAAGAAGACCCATCGGATGCGGGGCATCGAGATCCTCCACGAGGATCCCGATGTCATCGTGGTCGAAAAGACGGCGGGGATCCTCTCCTGCGCCACGCGCCGCGGCGGCGAATATACGGTTGAAGATGCGCTCACCGACTATGTGCGGAAGGGACAGGCGAAGAGCCGCAAATGCGTCTATCTCGTCCATCGGCTCGACCGCGAGACGTCCGGCGTGATGATGGTCGCGAAGACGCCCGAGGTGCAGGAATACTTCCGCTCGAACTGGAACGAACTGACCGAGAAGACCTACCTCGCGCGCGTGCACGGGCATCTTGAACCGAAAGCGGGCGCGTTCGAGAGCTATTTGGCCGAGGATCCCCGAACGCTCTCGGTGCGGTCGGTGAAGAACCCCTCGGACGGGAAGCTGGCGCGGACGCTCTACAAGGTGTTGCGGGAGGACGGGGCGACGTCACTTGTGGAGGTGAACCTGAAGAGCGGGCGCAAGAACCAGATACGCGTCCACTTCGCGGAGAGCGGGCATCCGGTGGTGGGCGATGCGCGTTACGGGAAGGGCGATGGGCCTCTTCTGCTCCATGCCTGGCGGCTGGCGTTTGTCCATCCGCACACAGGGAAGCGGCTCGTCTTCGAAACGGCCCTTCCGCGCTTTTGTCAGGCGGCGCCGCCTGCACTTGAGCAAGAACAACTTCTTACACACACTCAACGAAAACGGAGGGAAAGAACATGAAGCGAAACAGGATGATGCAGCTTTGCTGCATGGTGTTCGCGTTTGCCGTCACGGCGACGTTCGCGGCGACGGAACGGGAATACATCTGGCCGGAGGGCAAGATGCCCGACGCGCAACCGCACCAGATTGGTGCGACGACGGCCGAGGTGAAGGCGCCGGGCTACAAGGCGGACGACTTCCGCCGCCCGTATCTCGACTGGTTTGATCCGCCGGCGGCGGACGTGAGGACGGACATGTGCATGATCCTCATCTCCGGCGGCGGCTACAACAGCTGCTGCGACGTGGGGTTGGTGGAACGCTGGCGCCAGAAGCTGACGGCGCTCGGCGTGAACTGCGTGTCGCTCACCTACCGCACACCGCGCCCGAAGGGCCTCCCCATCCATGCGACCGCGTGGGAGGATGGACAGCGCGCCGTACGTCTCGTTCGTTCGCAGGCGGCGAAGCGCGGCTTCAACCCCGAAAAGATCGGCACCATTTCGATGTCCGCAGGCTCGCACCTCGCCACATTGCTGGCGACGAGTTCGCAGACGCCGGCCTACGCGCCTGTGGATGCCCTCGATACGACGGTTCCCTGCCACATCAACTGGGCGGTGACGTGTGCCATCGCGTATGCCATCACGGATGGCGTCGGCATCCCGAACACGCGTGACGGCGATGCGATCGATGCGAAGCTGGATCCGCTCTTCAAGTTCGACGCGAAGACCTGCCCCATGTGTCTCTTCCATGGCGGGAAGGACGTCTATTCGCCCAACGCCTCCACCGAGGTGTACCGCCAGCTGCGCCGCATGAAGATTCCGGCCGAGCTCCATCTCTTCGCCGATCGCCCGCACGGCTTCTTCGGCAATCCGGCCAAGGGGGACCGCGCCACGGGCTACGACAACTGGTTCGGGCGCGCCGCCGAATTCCTCCGCCAGATGAACTTCGATGGGCGTCTCGGCCAAGAGGTTGCGTTGATGTCCCGGTTCCCGGATGACGCGGCACGCGCCTCATACGAAAAGGAGTTCCTGTGGCCGGCGGGCAAGACGCCTGACGTGCAAACGAATCAGTGCACCCCCTATCTCGAATGGCACATGCCGAAGGAGCTGAAGACCACGGCGATTCAGATCATCTATTCCGGCGGCAGCTACATGGGCAACGGCCCCGACGGATTCGAGGTTGCCCCCGCGCGCCGCTATCTGAACGAGAAGGGAATGGCGGTCGTCACGGTCAAGTATCGCACGCCGCGTCCGCTCGGGGGACTCGCCAAGCACACGACGGCCTGGCAGGATCTCCAGAGGGCGATTCGCATCGTCCGGTCCAAGGCGGCGTCTAAAGGACTGGATCCCAGCCGCATCGGCATCATGGGATCTTCGGCCGGCGGCCATCTCACGCTCATGGGGGCGACGTCGTCGCGCAGCCGCGCCTATTGGCCGGTTGACGCCCTCGACAAGATTCCGTGCAACGTGCAGTGGGCCGTGGCGATCTACCCGGCCTATGCGCTGACGGACGGTGCGGAGCGGCCGAACGAAAAGGGCGGCAACGAGGACGATTCGCGGCTCGTGCCGGAGTTCGCGTTCGATCCCGACACCTGCCCCATCCTGTTCATCCACGGCGACGCCGACGGTTGGGCGGCGATGAACTCCGTGAAGTGCTGGGAGCAGCTGCGCCGCATGGGGGTGCAGTGCGATCTCCACACGCTGGCCACGCGTCGGCATTGCTTCCAGAAAATGGCGGCTCCCGGCACGGGCAGCTACACGTGGCTTGACCGGATCGCGGAGTTCCTGAACCATCGCAAGATTTTCAACGACCGCACGCTCACGATCGTCTCGGCGGGCGATGCGTTCATGGTGCAGCGCTTCCCGTCCTGCTACACCATCGCGCCCCAGATGAAGGCGTGGATCGGCTCGGGCGACGCGCGGCTCGTCAACTTCGAGTGCGTGGTGAACGACGGCTCGTGTCCGCCGGCGGCCTGGAGCGGCGGCACATGGGCGTGCATGCCGCCCGATGTGATGCCGGATCTGTTCAAGTACGGCTTCAACGGTGCCGGCTGCGCCAACAACCATTCGCTCGACTATTCGAAGGAGGCCCTGTTCATGACGATCGCCGCGCTCGACAAGGCGGGCATCCCGCACAGCGGCACGGGCAAGGATCTGCAGGAGGCCTCGGCGCCCGCCTTCATCGATTCGCCCAACGGTCGCGTGGCGTTCATCTCCGTGAACACGGCGTTCCATCCCGATGCGCGCGCGGGTCTCACGACCTCTCTGTCGCCCGGCCGTCCCGGCATGAATGCGCTCCGTAACAAGCAGAAGTTCTTCGTTACGCCGGAACATCTCGCGGTTCTCAAGGAGATTGCCGCCGCCACGAAGGTGAACGGGTCGCGCGCGCTGAACCAGGAGGCGGGCTTCACGGCGCCGGATGCGCCGGGCACGTTCTTCTTCGGCGGCAACGTGTTTCAGGCGGCGGAGAAGGAGGGACGTACCTCCTGGTGCGATCCGAACGACCTGAAGCGGCTGAAGGACGATATCGCGAGGGCACGTGCACGGGCGGACGCCGTGGTGGTGTTGGC
>Ga0310690_10010542_pt1 | contig 11493 bp, 10 predicted proteins | sample AusTroGonzalo_MG_2_FD_207661 | JGI IMG/M metagenome (GOLD analysis project Ga0310690, IMG submission 207661) | Bovine rumen microbial communities from tropical cattle in Woodstock, Queensland, Australia - Gonzalo_04 (v2) (version 2) | ecosystem: Host-associated > Mammals > Digestive system >...
GATCTGTTCCAGCGCGGCTTCCAGCTGGGCGATCTTCGCATTGGCTTCGTTCAGTTCATTGTCTTTCGACTGGGACTGTTCGTTCAGGCTGTTGATTTCCGCCGCAAGCTTCGTGTTCTCGTCAAGCACGGTGTGAATTTCGTTCTTGATCTCGTCGACAAACTCGCGGGCCTTTGCCTCGTCCATACACTCATCCTCCTTGTTATTGATTTCGAGTACATAGCAAGCTTTGTCCGCCGGTTCCACGCTGGCAGACAAAATGGCATAGCCCGCGTACTCATATCGCATCGGGACGCGCCCTTTTGGCTTGTATCCGTCCTCGTAAACGATTTCATTGTTGTTCTCCGGGCAGCCGACGATCTCGACGCTGCCCATCACTTCGCCCTTAGGCACATGGAGCTTCAGCCACTCCACCAGCCCCGGGTGCCGGTGCTCATAGATAAACCCGTCGGCCATCAGTACGCGCACGGTTTGCCCGTCGAGTTCAATGTCATCGATGTTTGCGCCTGTCAGCGTGCCGACTACTTCCGAGTCGGGGTTGAATACCGGCATAGGCCTTCCGTCGGCGTCGGTGCCTTCCCCGGCAAAGCCGTGGCCGTTGATCTCGGTGTCCTCCGCGGTCGCGCCCTTGCTCAGGTACTCCACAGCGATGTCCGCGCCGCTGATGCCCTTCATGGCTTCCCGGACATAAGGCTCTTTCCAGCTCACGCCGTTGTCCTGATAGTCGTCCGGGCTGTCCATGATCCTGTGCAGGATCAGTTTGATCGGCCGCTTGCCGCCGCGGGCCTCGCTGCTCAGTTCAAACAGCCGGGTGTTCCATCTCTCCACGTTCACTCACCCCCTATTCCGTCTCTGGGTGCGGGGTGTCGTTAGAGGCGTTCGCCCGGTTGTTCAAAGTTTTGGGGTTCTGCGTATCATCGTCCGTCGGCCTGCCTGCTTCTCCCTTGTCACCGGTATAGGTAAAGGAAGTCATATGCACCGGGTACTTGTGCTCGATGTCATTCTCCAGTTCCTCGTCCAGCGTGTCGAAGAAGGCGTCCGGGTCGATGCCAACCGCGCTCGCCCACATGGCCAGACTGCCCTTGCCCTGCAGGTACAGGTCTTTTACCATGTCCACAAATGCCTTGCGGTTGCAGTAAGTAATCGGGAGGAACTGAATCTCCGTCCTGTACGCGGGGCTTTTGATCACGCAGCGGTTGATCGCCTTGTTGATCTCCGTGATGATCATCCCGACGATCTCAAAAATCTGCGCGGTGATCAGCTGCAGGTTGTTCTCCTGCGAAGAGAAGGAGCTTGTCCCCTCGCCCGTCAGAAGACTCCCCGCAAAGCCCAGGCTCTGGGAGATCTTTTTGCGGTTGCTGTTATCCGCGTCGTCGTCCAGAATCGACACATCAGGCTTCAGGGCATTGATGTTTGTACCTGCGGCCACAGAGAAAAATGTCGTATAGCCGCTGCTGTGGCCCTTCTTTTGTAGGGCCTGCCGCACGGTCTCGTGCTGTTTCTCCTGCTGCGGCCCGGTCAGGGCAGACTGCCCCTTCTGGGCGCCCTGCGGGAACTCCTGCCAGTAAATGCGGTTGCACGCCTCATCCAGCGCCGCCCGCTTGGCTTTCGTATCGTCCGCGTCGTACAGGATGTCGTCGATGGCGGCCAGCGCCAGCGGCCGTCCGTAAGGTTCCGAGCGCTTGGCCCGGTACTTGACGGCGATGGTGTGGTCGGTACTCAGCACCGCCCACTGCTTGCCCTTCCCCGTCTTCCAGTCGTTGTACGCCCGCCTGATCTCCTTGGGATACTGGCGCAGCTTCATCTCGGTCGTCGTCCGGTCGCGCACGTCGAAGTAGCGCAGATCGAACGCGAGCTGGTACATCCCGTCCCTGATCCCGACGATACGGGTATAGTCCGGGTTCAGCGAAATCACGGCCGCATTCACGCCGGTCGTGTCGTTGATTTCCACGATGTTGGCCACTGTCCAGTCGTCCAGACTCCTGTCCTTCGGCAGGGGCCGCTCAATGATCTCAAGGTACGCGAAGTACACGCCCTCGATCAGGGAGCACATGATGCCGTCCCGGACGACTTCATCCCCCCGGATGGTGCGCCATACGTCGCGCACAGCCTGTTTATTCTTCCGCTTCTTGTTGGCGCTCTCCCCGTGCGGCACAATAACCGGGTTCAGAACGGGAAGGGCGACCATGTAATCGACCACGTTGGTCACGATACCGTTGGCCGAATAGATAGCCCGGCTCAGGGCACGGGCTTCGTCGTTATAGGTCATGGGATCACGGATGATCCGCTGGATGTCTTTGATATCGTAGCCAAGGTCGAGCAGGGAGCAGCCCTGCATGACGGGTACCCAGGCCACGTTATCCCACATGCTGTTCATCTCCCTGGTCTCTTTCAGTCCCATTGCTGCTCACCTCCTCAGAATGTACTGCTCATACACTGGAAATCGTATGCGCCCGACAGCGCCGCCTGATCCCTCGTCAGGCAGTCGGCGAACCACAGCCCGTAGCTGACCGACGTGTAACGGTCCTTCACGTTGACCCCGGTCTCCGATACCCGGATGATGCCGGTCGACGGCATGACTTCGTAGGTCAGGTTGACCATCTCGTTGATCAGGGCCTGCGTCTCCATGTAAGGCGCTTCATATGCCAGCGTCGTATCGATGTTGATACTTTCCGTATAACCCTTTATGTGCGGCAGGATTTCGTCCACCGCGATCTCGTATGGGGCCAGCAGGCTCACATGACCGGCGGCAAACTCCCGCCTCGTCAGCTGGGCGATGTCGCTGTTCAGCTTCTGGCTGGCCGTTACGGCAAACACGGCGTCAAGCGCCCCGTCCACCTTGACGCGGCTGGCGATCTCTTCATTATTGGTACAGCGAAGCGCCGGGTATTCGACACCGCTCGTCTCGTCGTAGGTCGGCCGCGCCAGCATGTCGTACACGGCAATGCCAGCGTTCCGGGCGTCCAGTACGAGTCGGTCGCATTCGCAGTCGAAGAAAATCTGCTTGAGTCTTCTCGCCTGCTTGACCGTGTCTCCTCCGCCGCCACGGGCGGTTTCGATGTAGGCCACCTGCACCCGGTACACGATGTCGTTGTTGTCCAGATGCTCCGGCAGCAGACGCAGTATCGAGAACGCCGAGTTGTCATGGTTCTTCGCGTCCACGAACGCCATGTCGGCGCTGAGTACACGGATTTCCCCTTCCTGATGGGGCAGGCACGATCCCTTCTTCGGCGGGTCACTTTCCAGCGTCGCCCTCGGATAGATCGGCGGCTGGCGGTTGGTCTGCGCCTTGGCCAGCGTCTCATAGTCGAACCACGCGCTCTCCGTGTCGCCCGCAAAGACGTTGCAGGCTTCCAGAAGCCACGACGTTGGATCCATCTTCTTCTTGTCAGAAATCAGCTGACGCCTCGTTTTAATCCGATGATACAGGGTGATCACATAGTCGAACGCCAGCAGGGAGTACCGGGTGTCCCCGGCAGCCACCCTCGCCGCGCAGTTTTTCACCCATGTCCACAGCCAGTGCGACCTGTACCAGCAGGAGCTGATCAGAACGGTCTTGGCCTCCTCCGGCTCCAGGTCCTTGTACTCGGGCCGATCTTTGAAATCAACACTGCGTATATGCTGAAACGGCAGGAGTACCCTGTGGATCGTATTCAGCTTCAACATGCGGCCTTCTTCCAAAATCAGGATGGTGCTGCGGTATCCGCGGGCGTTGTCATTGCCAACGACGACCAGAATGCTCGATCCGTTGCGGAAGACAACCTCGACCTCGTCGCCGTGGCTGCGCACCTTTTTGATCTCCCGCCTCAGGTTGGGAGACTGCGGGCAAAGCTCGCCGATGATTTTTGCCGTTACGATCAGCTTGGCCTGCCGCAGGGTGGCCGATGCAATGACGATCTGGCTGTGCGGCCGCAGGATCGCTTCGCAGCACGCGAAAATGGCGATCACATAGGACTTCGCCGTGGTACGGGCGGAGATCCCGTCGATCTCATCCGCAATGCCCAGCTCATACACCATCAGCCGCTGGTACTCGTAGAGCTTCAGCCCCAGGTAATCCGTCGCGAACCGGTGCAGGTTATGGCGGTAGAAGTCCGCCCAGTCGATCAGGTTGTTAACGTGTTCCTGATCGCTCAGGTATCCTTCGGCAAAGTAATTCTCAGAAAGTTTCCTCTGATATTTGTCCAGCAGCTTCTCATGCTTCGTCATCGCTGTCACCCACATCCACCTCGTCGGCCTCTTCGTCGGTGATAGCGAGTATATCGCTCTGCATCTGAGAGGCACGGCTCAGCAGGTTCTCCACCGGCCTGCGCACGAATCTGTCATAATACTCCCCGTAGTTGTCGACGTCCTTATACGGCGTATTCTTCACGTACTGGGCAGGCGTATACATCTCGATCCTCTCCAGCCACTGGCCGAAGGTATCCTCATCGTTCACGCTGTTCTGTTCCTGTACGGTATCAAACCCGCTCTCCTTGATCGCCTTGGTCAGCGACGAGCTCAGGGCCGACGCGTTCGGTTTATCCGCCTTGATGGCTTCCATGCACCGGTATTCCAGCGCCGCCAGAAAACGGGCAGACTTCAGCTGCCCTGCCGTCACGGTATCGCCCAGCGGGTCGATGTATCCGTGGTAGGTGCGCAGCATCATCGGGTACGCGTCCGCGTCGAAGCCTTCCCCAAAGACGCTGATACCTTCCGCTACCAGCGGGGACTCTTCGGGTTCTTCGACAGCCCTGACCGGGGTGCCGACAATCTGCGCCTCTGCGGCCAGCGTGTCGTCCCATGACAACTTGACGAACTGCTTGAAGTTTTTATCCATATCCGCCAGATAGCCGATGATCCCGTCCCCGGCAGTCCCGGCAAGATCCCTGTCGAAGTAGACGTTCAGCCATTCGCAGCACCTGCGGATCGCTTTCTTCTCGTCTCCCTCGTAGTCCTTAAGCCAGTTCTGGTAGTACTGGGTGCAGCACGTCTTGCAAATCGGCGCATAGGAGTTGTTCCCCTTGTACATTTTCGTCCTGATCTTGGGGAAGTAATCAGGCTGCTTCGGATATACGCATCCGCACACGATACACTGGTGCGGGCGCGATTCTTCTGGAAGCTTCGATTGCTGCCGGACAACCTTCGGCTTCACGGGTCTCAGTGGTTCAACGGCAGGCATAGTCCACCCCCAAAAATCAAAAACGCCCGGGCAATGAACTGCCCGGGCTGTATATGTCCCGGCGTGGTGCGCATCCGCAATGGCTAAGCGTGCCGGGCTCTGACCGAAAGAAAATCAGATCATCTGTACGTTGTACAGGCATTCGATGGGCCTGCGGTCGGATACGACGAGTACGCTCTGTTCCGGCGGCGCAAACAGCCGCTGGTTCATCGCATAGTCATCCGTCCCGCAGATACAGCCGGTCTGCACGAGCCGGGTGCGCCCCTCGGTCATCATGGCACTGTTGTGCCTGTGCCCGATCAGGACGACGTCCGGCATGACGCCGATGATCCGCGTCGCGTTCTGCACGGCATTCTCCGGTTTGTCCAGATCCCCGTGCATCATCGCGAACTGCCACCCGCAGGAGGTGAACACGTTGAAGTACTCACCGTAGGCGTCCTCCCCGCTGATCTCCACCCGCTTGGATTTCTCAAACACCGCAGACAGATAGAAAGGGATCATGCTGTCCAGGTTGTCCCCGGGGATATTGTCGTCCTTCCGGTGATTTACCCGGCTGTGGTTCCCGGACACACTGTATACGGTGATCCTCGGGAAGTATTCCGTCAGCGGCTCGATGAACGCGGCAATTTCCCGGCAGGCCCGCTTGACCTGCTGTACCGTGTTCTCGCTGTTCCTCGCGATCAGGGACGTGTGGATGCTCCCGCTGATCTGGTCGCCCAGCAGGGCGATCACCAGACGCTTGGCGTGGTGCCGTTCCTGAATCTCCGCGATCTCGTTGGCGTACTGTTCCAGCCTGCTGTGAAGTACGTCCGTGTCGTATACGTTGTTAAAGTTGTCCGCCGTCAGCCCGACATGCAGGTCTGACAGGCAGGCGACCAGCTCGACATCGCCGATATCCATGATCCTGCACGGGGCGATATCGACAGGCTGCACGTCCACCAGGGCGGTGGCCAGCTGTGCAACGAAGTTCTCCGTGCGCGCTTCGTCCCGAAGGCGCTTATTGAACTCGTTCCGCTCGTCGCGAAGCAGCGTCCTTTCCTTGTACAGGGCCTGCTTTTCCTCCCTGATCTTCTGAAGCACGGCGGCGTTTTCCTCGGCGCTGAACACCTCGTCCCTGTACCGCTGCGCGTTCTGATAGGGTTTCCGGTACGCGGAGCTGCACTGGCTCTTCCCGAGTTCCCGGTTGAACACTTCCGCCAGGTCTTCCCATGTCATATCCAAAAGCCCATTCTCACGGGCAGACGCCAGCCGGTACACAAACTGGGTTTCCGTCTCGTCAGGCGTCTTTTTGAGTGAAATGTCTGTCATGCTTCCTCCGTGTCGGGAGCTTGTCGGCGTACGTCGCAATCTCGCCGCGGTAGTTGTGCGTCAGTTCGCAGTAATCCGCCAGACCGCTCCCTTCAAAATGCTTTCTGTATGTGGCAAAGCCGCTCTCCTCACCGTCCGGCAGGTCGCACTGGTCGTCATGACCGATGACAATGCATACCCCGCCGCCGTCGTTGAACCGTGTCAGCACGGTCTTGAGCCGTTCGGCCGTATAGTTTTCCGCTTCATCGACGATCAGCGCTGTCCGCTCCCCACGCTCCGGGCTGTTCAGATTCACCCCGCGCAGGAAAGTGTCCGTCATGCAGAATACGGTGGCGTCCGTGGCCCCGCTGTCCAGCATACCGCCAAAGTCCACCAGCCGCATCGGGTCGCGCCCGATCTTGAGCAGGGCCTGTACGCACGGCATGGCATAGTACTGGCTCTTCATCGCCAGGTCCCCGGGGAGATACCCCTGCTTGCCTTCAAACGTACCGGCAGCCGACAGGTAGATGATCCTGTCCAGCAGTCCGTACTCAACCAGCAGCATGGCTGTTGCCACGGCAATAGTCGTCTTTCCGGTACCGGCCCGGCTGTTTACAAAGATCAGCTTTTTGCCGTCTCCGGCGACTGCCTCCCAGATCAGGTCGCGAAACCGCTTCTGACCGTCGTCCATCGTCTTCGCCAGTCCATAGAACACATGGCCTTCCAGATTCTCCGGCGCACGCTCCGGAACGGGTTCCGACTTGGGCAGGGACTTCCGTGCGGCCAAACGCCTCACCCCCACAATAGAATCACCCGGCAGGGTTATCCCCCGCCGGGCGGCCGGTGATTCAGCTGATATCGCTCATATCTTCGACCAGCTCGTCCAGCGAACTGATGATACCGGTCAGGATGCCTTTCTTCAGCGCTTCATCCGCTGTGTAGTAGGTATCCGTGCTCAGGGCCTTCTTCGCTTCGGATGCGGTCATCGCCGTGCGTTCCACAATGAACTTGCTGAACGTCTTCACCTGCTCAGACCACTGCTTCATCGCCATCTCGGCGGCCCGCTGGTCAGGAGCGTCTATCGCTCCGCTGCCCCTGTGAACCATGTAGCTGCTGTGCTTGGTGCCCAGCCGCCTGTCACAGGCCAGCAGAATCAGGGCGCCAGCGCTGTACGCCATCCCGGGCACCACCCCGATAACCGGCGTCTCGCTCGCCTGAATGGCGTCGATCAGCGCGAACATCGTGTACAGGTTACCGCCGGGCGTGTTGATCATCAGGAAGACAGGCTTCCGTTCATCTTTCGGGATGCCGACATCGTCCTGGTTCCAGTCGATCAGCCGCTTGATGAACGCATTGTCCATCGGCGTGATTTCATCTTCCAGCCAGTAGATCCTCCGGGCGTCGTCCCGGAAGTACTGAAGCAGGTCGGGATCGGGTAACTGAATATTAGCCAGATTGCCGCTCAGAATAACGGGGAACAGATCCCCTTCCATCTTTCTCATTTCGTACCACCTCCGTGAAAGCGTTCCAGAGCCGCCAGCACCTTGCGTGACTCTTCCACGTAGTAGCGGTGCCGCCTGCTCTTCTTTTTCATCGTTCGCGTGATGGTAACGTCCGGGAAACGTTCGCGCAGATACGCCGCTTCCTCTTTCCCAATTCTGATCATATGGCCTCCGTTTTATGCTTTTGTGGCACAAAAAGTGACATATCTCAGCCGACATAACTCAGCCGACATATACTACTTTTCTACCCAATAACAGCATGCGTTAAAACGGCTCGCCGAAAACCTGTTCGTACAGCGTTTGGATGTCGTTGTGCATCAGAACCCACTCGCCGTCCAGATCGTACGGCACAAGGATCTTGAACCGGTAGGACGTCCGCCAGTAGTTCTTCTGCCACCCGTGCATGGTATCCACCCGATCGATCCGTTTCAGATATCCCAGCCTGTCAAGTCGATCGATGTGGCGGCTCCGTATGTTGGCAGAGTCCATGCCGAGCCATGTCGCCAGTGCACAACTGCTCGCGTTAAACTCACCTCTTTCATTTGCGTAAGCTTTCGCGCAACACAGCAGGGCAAGCGCCACACGCCTGTCCTGCTTGTTTGTGGAGTACATGCGAATGTACTCAGCGTCCTGCTGTGAAATCCTGACCGTCGTCCCGCAACGAAGATCATACGGGTTGGCATACGCCGCAGCCACACACCCGGCCAGCGAGAAGTCGAGCTTCAGCTCGTACTTCCTGACCCAAGCAGCAACCTCGAGAAACGTCTGTTCCTCGCTGTGCCCAAGCTTTTTGTAGAATCGGGTGATCAGATAACAGGCACGGTAATAGTCACGCTTATGTTCAAGGTGTTTCCCGTCAAGAAACTGTTTTACTTCCGCTACTTCGTCAACCATCTCATCACTCCAGATCGTCAAAAATGTCAGGCTCCAGATGTAGTTCCAGATCGTCGGTCAGCCGGGCTTCCAACTGATACGGCTTGCCGAGATAGGAGAACGGCCCGCCATCCGTCTGCACCGGGATATACATCAGGTCTTTCGGCTTGATGTTCGCGATCAGCCCGTCCGGGCACACCACCCACGGGAACTTCTTGCCGCGGGACTTGTACTTGACATACGTCAAGATCACACCAATGTTGGCCATCACCCGCTCGTCTGGGCAGACTTCTTTCCCGAGCGCCTTGTACCGCCTGTACAGACTGTCCCAGTCCGCGATGTAGGAGGAGGCCTCCGCCCGCGTATACTTTTCCCGGATGTCCTTCGCCTGATACTTGCGTACCAGAGACTGGTATTTCTGCATCCTGCTGACCTCTGCGCAGAAGTCCAGGAAAAGCTTCTCCACCGCCGCGAACTGTTCGTCGGTATACGTCACACTGTCGTCATACATCAGGTGCCAGTCGAACTTACCTTCCTTCTTCCACCTGATCCCGCGCTCCCAGCGCTCCAGTTCCCAGCACAGCCTGTTCATGTTGCTCGGCGCACGGGCAAGCTGCTGGCGGGCGTAGTACGGGGACCTGTACTTCATGAAGTAAGGAAGCGGCCTGCCGAACTTGCTGATGATCCTCGGCATCGGGTACAGCACACCCGTTTTCGCGTAATCGATTGATTTTCCGACGGTCACGCTGATCGTCGACAGATAGTCGTCATACCGTTTCTTCTGCTCTTCCTTCTGCGGCACACGGTTCAGGTAGACGCTTGCGTAGTTGCTGAACTCGCCGATCATGTTCTTGGTCGTCCGGGAGATCAGGGCAATGCGGCCGATCTCCGTATCCTCTTCGGCGATCGCCGTCACCTTGTCCTCCACGTCGATGGTGATCAGCGCGTTCTTGTCAGACCCCTGCAGCATCAGGGGATGGTCGTTGACCAGGATGATGTCTCCCGAAAACCCGCCGGTTTTCACCGGCGGCCAGACTATCTCTTCACCCTTCCGGGTGGCTGGCACTTCGGGCGCCGGAGTTTCACCGGCACCCTACTCCCCTTCGGGATAGTCGTTACACCTTGCCGCAAATGCGGCCTTGGCACGGTATTGCCATGTGCTCAAACATGGTTACTGAAACTCAAAGCGGTAGCCCTTATACGCTTTGCCGGTTTTTGCACACTGTGAAATCTTCACAGCCAGATACTGTATGTTCGGCGTGCCGATCTCGTCACTGATTTCCTGTGCGCACAGTGTCATGTACGGATACTCCTCAGAGCTTCCGCCCGGCCTGATCACCCTGACCGGTCGGCAGCGACCGTTGGCTGCACCGGGTCGCCCCTGTTTGGCCTTTGCGACATCAGGGTGTTCGTCATAGTATTCCGACAAAGCGTGATTGCCGTAGTTCGGATTTCTGTCCCCGGTAATCTTTTTGTGGGCTTCACGCCATTGCTGATAGGTTGCGGCGTCCATCCGTTCAGACGGAGAGACTCCCCACATGGGATTCAATTCTCCGCCGCGGCCGATCTTGCGCCGCCATTCAGCAATACGCTCTGGCGGCGTATCGGCCGTATACCACGGCCGCCCGAACATGGGGTTGTCACTGCCAAACAGATGTATCCCGCCGCGTCCGCCATACGCGACGTTGACAAGCGGTATCCCGGCAGCCTTGTACCGGGCAATGTATTCTTCTTCTGCCGCAAACGCTTCGTCTTCCGTCAGCCCGTCAGCAATAATCTCCGGCGAACAGTTCGGATGGTCTTCAAGATAAGCCTTGAACTGCGGCGACCTGCTGCGCGTGTTAGCCAATCGTTGGTCACGGCCCTTTCCGACGTAGAACGGCTGACCAATGTCTCGGTCAACCCACTGATAAACATAATAATCGTCCACCTTATCACACCCCCTTTCCTGAAAAAATGTTTGAGCATTTAGGTTCCACCGTCAGCACGCTTTCGCGTACACCCCACATGTGTGGGTTCACCAGCTTTTCATCACCGCGTTGCCGCGATGAGCGACAGAAATCTATCGAAATCCATCCCGTTCAGTCTCTGAGCTACCAGACTCCTGACGTTGACCATCGCCACGTTGGTCAGGTGGCCGCACCATTTCCGTATCAGCTCGTCATGACTCTGCCTGAGCACCACGTTCTCCGATTTACAGATGTGCGGGTTGCGCGTCACCAGATATTCTCCGTCGTAGCTGACGTACTTCGCCTGCGTCCAGAACTCGTCCGGCCCGAGTACGCCGTTGACCGGCAGGCCGCCGACGTGCTCCAGAAACGCGATCAGGTCGGGGGCCGCGAACTTGAAGCACGATTTGATGTACAGTTTCCCGCACTTCATGTCGTCCATGTACTTCTCGACCAGCGACACCACGTACTTGCGCACCGTGGGCTCCCGCATCATGTCGTCGTTCTTCGCGATTGCGGCCACGTACGGGTTGAGCGCCTTACACTTCCCGTCCACGATCCCCAGGAAGCACTTCGTGTACAGCTCGTCCCCGTCCACGATCTTGTTGATCCAGTATACAGACTCGTCTGCCAGCCGCCTGAAGTCCGCGTACGGCAGATCAAGGGTCTGCAGAATCTGGTAGTTGCTCCGCGTGTACACCGGCTCTTCGTCTTCCGTGAAGTT
>Ga0310690_10010543_pt1 | contig 11492 bp, 23 predicted proteins | sample AusTroGonzalo_MG_2_FD_207661 | JGI IMG/M metagenome (GOLD analysis project Ga0310690, IMG submission 207661) | Bovine rumen microbial communities from tropical cattle in Woodstock, Queensland, Australia - Gonzalo_04 (v2) (version 2) | ecosystem: Host-associated > Mammals > Digestive system >...
CAAGGACTTCGGACAGGCGCAGGCCGTGCAGTTCCAGCAGAACGGGGATCTCAAAGGACTTGCCGTGCACTTCGGCGACGAAGGGCAGGATCTCCTCCGGCTGCAGGAACGGGATCTCCGTCACGGGGACGGCGGCGAGCTTCACATCGGGGATGGGAAGGCCCGCGTCTTTGAGCACGGCATGGACAAAGTACCAGGCGGAGCGGACCGTTTTTGCGCTGCGGGCGTCCAGTTCCTCGTTGATCATCTGCTGCCAGTCCACAGACTTCAGCGGCTTCTCGGTCCAGGACTTGAAGCGATTGTCCTTGATCTGCGTGTAGCCGCGGACCGTGGACGGGGAGAGGACGGCCTTGTACTTCTTGATATAAGCCTCCATGCACTGCTTCAGGGTACGGTCCTTCGGCAGCGTCTTACGGGAGACGCGGGCATTGGCCAGGTACTGCGCCTTCGTGAGCTGCGCCCAGCGGGTGCACTCCGTATCCGTATCGGCGGTGTACGAGAAAGATTCACCACCCAGACGCAGCTGCACGAACCAGCTGCCGCTGGGGAGTTTTCGGGGTTTAGGTGTTTTCATAGTGCAGGAACCTTTATATGTAACAAAAAATTACACTTCGTTAATAAAAATATAATTGAAATATGGAATCAGATTCGTATAATGGAATCACAGGAGACATAATCACAGCGTACAGGAGACAAACAGAGAGGAGGTTTCACCGATGTCCGCTACCGCACGCGACTATGCTTTCATTGTTAAGATCAAGGATCCGGAGAAACCGGAATCGAAGATGAGCAAGGAACGCCTGGAAGAATGTATCAAGATGGTCGAGCCTTATCTTAAGAAGAACGATGAGCAGAAGCCTTGAGATATTTTCAAAAGAGAATGCAGGGTTGGCCTGGAGATTCCGGGTCAACCCTAATTCTTGCGGGAACCCAAGTCACTATGAGCAGTACATACGATTGGATGCAGTCACAGACAGGAACCAAAGAAAAGGGCTGACCTACGTTTTTATTGAAACGGAAGGAGAAGAGAAAAGGATCCTCGGATTTATAACCATGAGGACATCTTCCGTTATAAAGCAGTATGAGAACAGAATCATAGGGGACGCAGCACTGGAGATCACGGAGCTCGCTGTTGACAAAGATTATGAGCGACAGGGTGTCGGGAAACTGCTTCTTGCGTTGGCGGTTACTGTGGCCAACGGAATCAACAGCACTCTTGCCAGTGTCCGTTATCTTGCGCTTTGCGCCGATAAGCAGGCCGTTCCATTCTATGAGAGATTCGGGTTTAAAGAACTCACTGAGTACGGAGACATACCGAGAGAAGGCTGGAACAGTGATTGCGTGCCTATGACGCTCAGGCTGCCGGACACAAACTGAACAAAGCTGAACCACACCGCCCCGGAAACGGGGCGGTGTTTTTTTACGGCAGCGGGATCCTCTCTTCCATGAGGATGGTACCGATGGTACGGAGATCCCGATCGGTATCGTGCCAGATCGTCTCGTCGGCGTCGGAGCGGTCACGATTCAAAGAGAACAGATAGATATTGCCCTGGCTGTCCTGACAGACCTGTTTGACCAGGAAGCCGCCGTCCAGATAGAACGCGCCCACTTCGCCGTCCACGGGCCTGCGCTTGACGCCCAGCGCCACAGATCCGTCGGGGAGATAAGGCTCCATGGAATCGCCATTGACATGGATCGCAAACTCCGCGCGGGTATCCGTGGTGCTGTAGTCCTCCATGAAGAGATCTCCCGGCGTCTCCGGTGAGCCGGCAGCGAAAGACTGGCCGAGGAGCGGGATAATCCGCGTGATGACCACGGGACGCTTCGGCGCCTCTTTGGCGCGGTACTCCTCCTGCGAACCGAGGAAGCGGCCATAGTTGCACAGCTGCTTCTGCCCGTCCTCGTTGAGAGAATCCCAGATCGGATCTATCTCCCGTTCCACCGGGGCCGCCGGCATGGGGACGATCTCTGCAGGCTTGCCTTCCTCCCAGCCGGCAAGCTCGGCAGGGGAAACGCCCAGCACATCAGCCATACGGACAAGACGAGTGAGCGGGATATTGGTAACGATACCCTGCTCGTATTTATAGATATTCTGAGGCGAGGTGCCGACGGCAACGGCAAGCTCCTGCTGGGTCATGCGTCTGGACTCACGGAGAGAGCGGATGCGGTCGCCTACTTTTCTTTTAGAAAGGCTCATATGAAACACTCCTTTTTTCGCAGGGATACATTATCATATAACGCGCCAGTTTGCAATAATGAAAAAAAGTTTATCAAAATAGCTTGACAAGTTTATACCTGTGGTATATAGTGGGGCTAACCTGATAAGTTAGTTCCCGAAGAAAGGAGGACGCGGCATGAATATCCAGGCGTTAAAGGCGGAGATCGTCAAGTGCGGATATACACAGGCTGAGGTCGCGAAACTGATCGGGATCTCTGAAACAACTATGTCCAGGCGGATGAAGGATAAGAACTTCGGACTCGATGAAGCACAGAAGCTGATCGAGCTGCTGAAGATCCAGAACCCGCAGGACATTTTTTTTGCTTCATAACTAACTTGATAAGTTAGCGCTCTGCCCTATAGTGCAGATGATAATTTTTGTCCTTGACAAAAATTATAAGGATTAGGAACAACAGCCTGCCTTCGGACAAGGCCGCGGAAATGAAAAGCCAGCCGGCGGGCACCGGCTGACTTCCCCGCAATCACGATTTGCTCTTGCGGTTCGAAAGCGCAGCTCCGGCGATCTGTTTCGCAGTCTTGCCGGACTTATCGGAGCTAAGCACCTTCGAGGCTTTGGAGGCCACCTTTGCAGATGTCCTCACAGAGTTTTTGCCCATGACGTTCACCTCCTTCCAACGAGCGGGGAGGCAGAACAAGGGCGGCAGAAAGGAGCAGGGTGCGCGAACCCTGCGGACACAGGATATCAGAAAGCGAAGCGGGACGCAACCGCGGCCTTCTCCGAGGGCAGGAACAAGGAAGGGGGAACAGGGAATGCTGGAGTTACTTATTTGGATATGGATCCTCTGGCGGGAGGAGCCATGAAACACGGAAAGAAGCCGACGGTGCGGCAGGCGAAGATCCTGCAGGCACACGGGATGAAATCAAAAGACTGGCTGATCGAGCGGGAGTCGGAGGAAAAGATCGTGGCCGTACACCGGTACGCACCGACGACGAGGGTGATCAGCAAAGAGGAAGGGGAACAGGACAATGACAGGGACATGTTTTCTGTGCGGGAATTATGAGACGGTGGAGCGGCACCACATCTTCCAGGGCGCTCTTCGGAAGAAGGCGGACAAGCTGAAGCTGACCGTGTATCTGTGCCCGTGGTGCCACCAGTACGACGCGGACAGCGTACACCGCAGCGGCGAGACGCGGCTGATCCTGCACAAGTACGGCCAGCGGAAGGCCATGATCGAGCAGGGCTGGAGCAAGGAAGACTTCATCCGGGAGTTCGGGAAGAACTACCTGAGCGATCAGGAGATCGAGGATCTGTACGACGCGCCGGAGATCAGCGGGGAGTTCGCTCTGATCAGAGAAGAGGCGGAGCTGCCGTGGTGAGGGAAGAGTGCAAGCGCTGCCAGTGGCGGGGGACGTTCCCCGGAGTGGAGCACATCACCTGCGACTTCTGCTGGATCACGGGCCGCGTCAAAATCAAGATGCCGCCCAGAGCCGACGGCCTCTGCCCGGCGTTTGAGGACGGCGAGCCGCTGCGGATAGAGGTGAGGCCGATGGACAACCCGTTCCGTGCAATCATCGTCAAAGGCCGGAGCTTTTCTCACGAAGAGCTGCTGGCACTGTACAACAGGGGACTGACAGACGGGGAGATAGCCAGGGAGATCGGGAGCGTGAAGAGCACGATCTATAGCTGGAGACACCGCAACAAGCTCCCGGCGCACGGAAAAGTGCAGGGGGGCGGAACGAAGTTCGACTACTCTGTATTCCGCCAGCTGTGGGACCAGGACCTGAGCGACGCAAAGATCGCAAAGGCCGTAGGGTGCGCGGCGTCCACGGTGAGCCGGTGGCGTGTACTGTATGGGCTTCCATCAAAAGGAAAGTCGGGACAGGATCCGGTGCTGGACAGGGCGAAGATGCGGGAGCTGTACGACACGGGACTGAGCGACGCACAGATCGCGCGGGAAGTGGGATGCAATCCGTCAACTATCGGCAAATGGCGGCAGCGGGAGAACCTGCCGGCGCAAGGAGCAAAGCTATGCCATACGTGAAGAGAATAGAGATCCCGTATGCCGCGGTGGGCAGGCTCCTGAAGGGCTACGGCATCAACGCCGAGAAGCTGGCGGGGATCCTGGAGTGCTCGGTACCCACGGCCAGAGCGAGGCTGAACGATCCGCAGCGGTTCTCCCTGGCGGAGCTGGGGAAGGTGAGCAGAAAAGGACACGTACCGATCGAGGAGATCCGGGACGCGATAACGAGATAAGGAGAGACTATGGAAAAGAAAGCAAGCGAGATCTTCCTGGCGCTGTTCCATCAGGTATCCCTGGAACAGATGGAGCGCGGGGACTTTATCGAATGCGCGGAGGCGTGGGCGGAGATCAGGGATATGGAAGACACGCGGGAGCGCACGGAAAAGTTCTTCGAGGACTTAAAGAAGCACGTGAGCACATTCGATATTCCGAAGATGGGGAGCCAGCCGGAGGAGCCGGAACCAAAAGAGGTACAGATCGACCAGCACACGTTCGCGTCCGAGGCGGACGTGGAGGCGGAGATCGAGGCGATGAAGGAGGACACATCATCCGCCACTGAAGCGGCACCTTCTCCACAAGGCGAAGGCCAGGAGGAAACGAAGCCGGGCACGTGGACCGAGCAGCAGAAGGCGATCAAGGAGCGGAAGCGGGAGATCCTGGAGCGGCTGCGCCGCGCGCGGGAAAACCATGTCTCCGCGCCGGCGATAGCAAAGTCTGCGGGCGTGGAAGACACGAAGGTATACGGAGTCCTGAACGCCGGACAGGTGACGATACAGACATACGAGAAGATCTCCAAGGGCCTGGAGAAGCTGGGGTACTGATATGGGACCATTGAGACCGCCGAACGTGACGCGGTGCAAATCCTGCGGAGCGGAGATCTTCTTCGCACAGAGCGGGGGAAAGTACATACCGCTGGACACAGAGCCGGTGCCGTGCCTTGACGCGAACGAGGACCTGCCGAGGACAGAAACGCTGTTCACCATGGGCGGGATCTCTTTCCCGGCGGTGACAGGGGACGCGATCCCGGATTACTGCGACACGTGGTTCTACGGGTACCGAAGCCATTTCGCCACGTGCCCGAACGCGAAGCAGCACAGAAAACCAAGGCAGGAGATGCAGACCGAAGGACAGGAAAAACTATTTTGATATAAGGGGGAAAAGAAAATGAAAAAGATCATAGCGGGGTTTGCAGCGGGGCAGGCGCTCCAGCTGCTGATGATGTGGGTGACAGCCGGGACATCGTATCCGGGCCAGCAGTTCGGGCTGTGCCTGGGCGTCGGGATCCTGGTGCTGGTGGGCATGGCTTTCGGTGCGTGGGGAGCGCTCTTCCCGGCGACAGAGCCGAAGCATGAGACACCGAAGCCGGCGGCCATGGAGGAACAGGTGGAGCTGAAGCGGATCTTCCCGCACTGGATGATCGAGGACGTGCAGGACATGGACGAAGTGGAAGCACTGCCAGACGAGCTGATCGTGACCAATGACAGCGTGAAGAAGGTGAGCGCGGATGTATGACCTGCCGATGATGATCCTGGTGGGGATCTGCCTGCTGATCGCGTGGGACCGGAGCAGGAGAGAGGACCGGGAGGAATAAAAGAAAAAGCGCTGACGGATGCGGTTTCCGTCAGCGCCATGGGGGAAACAGGGTTTGCGAGGTCCTGTTGTCCCCATCTTATCAGAAAACCCGGAGACGGGTCAAGACATTAGGAAGGGGATCAGACAATGCTGAACATCCAGATGCAGAAATACTGGTGGCTGAAGGTATACAACAACCAGAAGCCGGAGGACTACCGGGAGATCGGGCCGTACTGGGAAAAGCGGTTCAGGACGATCGGGCTGCTGGACGAGAAGGGGAAGCCGGTGCCGGGCGCCATGGCGGACGTGATCCTGCAGAACGGGTTCCGGCAGAAGGCACCGCAGCTGAAGGCGCGGGTGACGCTTCATATCCGCGGAGGCGAGGAGAAGTGGGGCGCGGTACCGGGGAAGACATACTACGTGCTCACGATATTGAAATGGGAGCGTGTGCGATGAGCGAGTGGATCAGCATCGAAGAGAAACAGCCGGAGACGGGGACGCACTGCATTATAGCGGCGACGGATCCGGACGGCGGGAAACATGTGAGCTGCGCGAAGTGGCAGCGCAAGCGCTTCTACCTGGAGGGGCGGAGGGCGTACTGGTACGTAACACACTGGATGCCGATGCCGAAACATCCGGAGGCAGAGCCATGACGGCGGCGGTGATCATCGTTCTGATGGCGGCGGCAGCGGCGGTGATGTGGGGCTGCTGCGCCGTGGCCGCCAGGATGGAAGAGATGGACGAGCTGGAGAGGAGGTGGAACGATGAGCGTTCTGGACAAGCGGCAGCTGATAGAAGACCTGAGCGGGAAGCTGGGGACGATAGTGACAGTGGACCAGCTGGAGAAGATCAAGACGGAAGCTGAGATCATCCTGGAGCGGTACGACGTGGTGAGCCGCGAGGACTGGGAAGAGGATTCGGAAGACCTGATCCGCATGTTCCTGGCAGCGAAGGCGAGCGAGGGTAAAAGCCGGGCTACGATCGACAACTATAGAAGAACACTCAGACAGATGCAGGAAAACGTGAAGGTACCCATGAACAGGGTAACAGTGCACCACCTGAGGCGGTACATCACATCCGAGATGGAACGCGGGATCAAACTGTCCAGCCTGGATAGCAAGCGCTCCTGCTGGTCGAGCTTCTTCGGATGGTGCGAGCGTGAGGAGCTGATCAAGAAGAATCCCTGCACGAATCTGGCGCCCATCAAGAAGCCGAAGGAGATCCGCCTGCCGTATTCTCCGCAGGAACTGGCAAGGCTGAACGACGCGGTACGCGGGGATCTCCGCAACGCCGCCCTGATTTCTTTCCTGTCCGCCACCGGCTGCCGAGTCAGTGAAGTGTGCGGCACCAATATAGAGGACGTGGACTTCAGATCGAAGAGCGTGCGCGTGATGGGCAAGGGCGCGAAGGAGCGCACGACCTATATCGACGACGTGTGCGAGATGCGGATCACGGCCTGGCTGGACTCCAGGACGGACAAAGAACCGGCGCTGTTCACCAACTATTGCGGAGAGCGGATCATGCCGGGAGGCGTCCGAAACATACTCAGGAGGATAGGAAAAGAGGCGAACGTGGAGAACGTCCATCCGCACAGATTCCGTAGGACCCTGGCCACGTCGCTGATCGACCGGGGCATGGGGATCCAGGAAGTGGCGGCGATCCTGGGACATTCCAAAATCGACACCACCATGTCCTATGTCTTCATAGACCACAGGAAGGTGGAGGCGGACTACAGGAGGTACGCATGAGCGGCCTGTGGATCTATCTGGGATTTGTGGCAGCGGTCGTGGTCGTGACCGCCTGCCACATCAGGATCAGAGATATGGAGGAAGAAGATGACGGGTGAGATCATTATACGTCCGGGTCACAGGCCGGAAGGACTGCCGGAGGACGCGGCAGTGATGTCCTTCGAGATAACAGGGAACGCGGAAGTCTCCGCCTTTGAGCGGATCGCTGTGGTGTACAACCTGGCTGTGGCGCTGAGTTACGGGGAATACGAATGGGAAATGCTGCGGGCGCTGGCAGCGCATGAGCCGCCGTTCGACGGACTGATGTTCGTGGGGCTGGAAACCGGAGGAACATGGTGGAGGGAGGACGACGATGGCGAAGACTGAGCTGAAGCCGTGCCCGCTATGCGGCAGAGAGACGAAGTACAAAGTATTCAATAACTCTTTTCTCCACGGGTGGATCGGGTGCCCGGAGTGCCAGCTGTATATCAACTGGACGCGGAGCGCGAGGGAAGCCGTGGAGAAGTGGAACAGGAGGGCGAACGATGAGTAATCTGAGACAGGACGAGCTGTATGCGTTCCTGGCAAGCCGCGAGGACTGGACGCCCATGCGGGACGTGGCCGGGCATCTTCAGGCCATATACGGATGGGGATGGGGATCCGGAGGATTCCATAATTCGGGGATCCGCAGGATGATCACCGATGATATTGAGCGGATCAACGAGTCGCCGGAGTACGACATGATCATTATCAGCGGCACCAAAGGGATCAAGCTGGCGAGCAGGGCGGAGTTCCGACGGTGGGTGAGCAGCGAGTACGCGGAGATCTGGCGGAAGCTGAAGCGCGTGCGGAAGATCGTGGACAAGGCGAACGCCGACGGGCAGATGGACCTGATCGAGATCGACACATGGCATGAGGCGTTCCCGGAGGGGGTCGTATGAACGAATGGGCAGCGTTCTGGGGAACGATGATCGTGCTGGGGATACTGGTGCTGTGGCATGAATGGGGGAAGGACAACAATGAGGGTAGTTGACAGGAAACGGATACCAATCTATTCGCTTATCTGCAAAGAGTGCGGGTCGGAAATAGAGTTTATGCGTTCTGAGGTTATTAATGCAGGGATAACATGCCCTATATGCAAAATGCGTAACAGAGCAGTGCCGAATACTCCTAAAAGAATGGCGGTGAATTTCATTCATGAGTAAGAAGCTGGTGCGCGTAGATATAGACATATGGGGAGCGGGGCTGAAGATCGCCGAGTATCCCATAGTGAACGAGACCGAGCACGTGGTCTTCATCGTCCGGGAGCGGGAGAAGCGGGATCCGGAGACCGGGTACAAAAAGAAAGTGAAAGTCGCCGGGCCGTTCAACCGCAAGGACATAGGCGTGATCTTCCTGTGCAAGCCGGGACCGGGCAAAGGAACGAAGAAGATCTATCTGATCAGCGAGGCGGAGGATCCGAAAGAGGATCCCGCGATTCGATACGCCGTGGCAGATATGTGCAGGGAGATCTACCGGGAGCTGACCGAAGGAGGACGCATCCTGGCGGATATAGAAAACACTTTGAAAGGAGTATAGAAATGTACGGTACGACCATGGCAACCACAGCCGATACAGGGACTGCGATGCCTGTGAACATGGAACAAGAACGGCCAACTGTAAAAACAGATTGCGCCGTAAGCAACAGGGAAGCGGAGGACTGCCTGATGATAGCAAAGGATATCTTCTGGTTCCTGTGCGGAGGAAAGGACCAGACAGAGCCGAAAGTTAATGAGCCTAAATTAGAAGGATTGATGGGATGCATCTACGATACAAACAACAAACTGACAGAGCTGCGTGAGAAGCTGATCGCAATCGCCCAGACGCTGGGGCTTTAATAATTAAAGGCTGAGAACAGGGCAGGAGCTGCGGTTCCTGCCCGCATCTGAACCTTTGATAAGGACACATATATATTATAATTCGCGCGGGCGCGCGAATTTATGACGGGGCTCATAAGCGTCTAACATTAGGACAAGGGGATCCGAAAGTGAGAAAGCTCATGGAGTACAAGATCATATCCGGGAGGACAGTAGAGATCCGGCGCGTGCTGATGTCCGTCCGAAGGCAGGACACTCTGCCCAAGCGCCGGGGTATCAGAGTCAAGGGGAAGACCAGCCTGAAGAAGATCCTGGCCAATGAGCGGGAAGCCGTAAAGAATCTCGCCCGATTGATAAACTGCAACTTCGGTCCGGGGGATATGTGGCTCACGCTGACGTATTCCGACGATCGTCTTCCGAAGAGCATCGAAGATGCGGCCCAGGATTTTGCGAAGACCTTACGGAAGCTCCGGGCCATGGTGAAGAAAGAGACGGGGAAGAACCCGATCTACATCGCCAGCCCGTCACAGGTGGACCCGAAGACGGGGGAGACGGTGCGGCTGCACTACCACGTGGTCATGCCGGCGATCGCCTACGAGAGCATCATAAAGCTCTGGCCGCAGGAAGACGTGACCTACCGGCGCCTGGACGGACGCGGAGATTATACCGGAATAGCCCGGTACATCTGCAGCAACGCCATACGGGAGCCGGGGAAGAAGCGCTGGTCCTCCTCGCGGGGGCTGAAGCAGCCGATCTATACAGAACCGATCCCGGTGCGGAGCGGGGAGCGGGTGATCATCCCGAAGAACGTCAGCCTGAAAGAGAAGACGGAGATCGTGGACGCGGAGACGGGGATGCAGTCTTTGTACGTCCGATTCACGAAGCTAAGGAATGATAAGGACGGCTCGCGTGTCTCTGCGCGCGGAACTCATTAGACTTTTAGTCCGGAGGTGAGCGGGTGGATCCACTGATCGCAAAGGACTATATCGAGAATTGTCTGAAGATCCGGACAAAGAGCGGGGCAATCGTGCCGTTCAAGCTGAACGCGGCGCAGGAGAAACTGTACTCCGTGGCGCGGCGGCAGCAGGAAAGCGGACGCGCTGTGCGGATCATCATACTCAAAGCGCGGCAGCTGGGCTTCTCCACTCTGACGGAAGCCCTGATTTTCCATGCCTGCGCGACGAGACCGAACGCCACGGCGCTGATCGTGACGCACAGGGAAGACGCCACGGCCAACCTGTTCCGCATGTCGAAGCTGTTTTATGACGAGCTGCCGGATCCCATTAAGCCCATGCTCCGGGCGTCGAACGCGCAGGAGCTGGTGTTCGAGAATCCAACGAGATCCGCAAAAGAGAAGGCGGAGCGGCCCGGACTGCGGTCCAGGATCCGCTGCGCCACTGCCGGCGGCAAAGGCATAGGCCGAAGCGATACGCTGCAGTGCGTGCATTTATCCGAGTATGCCTTCTGGCCGGACGGATCGGACGGGAAAGCCTCCACTTTGACGGGGATCCTGCAGGCCGTGCCGTCTACGCCGGGGAGCATGGTGGTCATAGAATCCACGGCCAACGGATACGAGGACTTCAAGGAGAGATGGGACGCCGCCGTGGCGGGGGAGAATGACTTCGAGGCCGTGTTCTTCGCATGGTTCGAGAACCCGGAATACAGCATGGATCCCGTGCCGGGGACCGAGTGGACGCCGGACGAGGAGGCCATGCGGGAGCGGTACCATCTGACGGACGGACAGCTGCAGTGGCGGCGCTGGTGCATCGCCAACAACTGCGGCGGGAGCCTGGACATGTTCCGCCAGGAGTATCCGAGCAATCCGGACGAGGCGTTCCTCCATTCGGGATCCGGCGTTTTCGACAACGAACAGGTGATCCTCCGCCGGGAGACCGCGCCGGCGCCGATAAAGCGCGGGCGGTTCGAGGTGGCGGAAGACATGAGCGCGGCGTGGGAGGACGATCCGCTGGGCGAGATCAAGATCTGGAAGGAGCCGGAGTACGGGCATCCCTACGTGATGGGCGGAGATACCGCCGGAGAGGGGAGCGACAGATTCACTGCCATGGTCATAGACAATTCCACGGGCGAACAGGTGGCGGCGCTGTGCCGGCAGTATTCGGAGCCGGAGTATGTGAAA
>Ga0310690_10010544_pt1 | contig 11492 bp, 27 predicted proteins | sample AusTroGonzalo_MG_2_FD_207661 | JGI IMG/M metagenome (GOLD analysis project Ga0310690, IMG submission 207661) | Bovine rumen microbial communities from tropical cattle in Woodstock, Queensland, Australia - Gonzalo_04 (v2) (version 2) | ecosystem: Host-associated > Mammals > Digestive system >...
CTGTGACTCGATAAAGGAGAAAGATATGGTATACAAGAGATTTCAAAACGAAGAAGGGAACTATATTGACGCAAATAAGCAACGTTGGGATATTTTAGAAGCGCACGAAGCGTGGACCCCACAAGGTATCAATGTGGGCTGGGACGAGTACGAAAATCTAGAAGCAGCTACAAGTGCGTATGGATTATTTTTAGATCCGATAGAGAAAGAGGGAAAATAATGACAACAGAAGCGATACTTGAAATCTTAGGTGTTATTTTTGCAGCTGGGATATTCTACGGGAAGATGGAGAGTATTTCTAAAGATATTAAGCGTTTGGAGAAGGCGCAGTTGAAATATAACGATCTACAAATGCGTACACACGACTTAGAAATGTGGAAGCAATATCACGAGTTACAGCATAAAGAGAGTGAAAAATGAACGGCGATTTCAATTTAACTCCGAATTTCCGTCTTTTTGAGCTTTGTAAGACAACCCATAAAGATTTGGAAAAAACCAACCTAGAAGAAGCCAAAAAGGTTATGGGGCGTATGTATCAGCTTGCAGGGTTTGCAGAGCGTATAAGAGCGATTATAGGACAACCGCTTATAATCAATTCTGGGTTTAGGTGTGTAAAGTTAAACAATGCCGTAGGTGGGAGCTTAACAAGCCAACACCTATACGCAGAAGCGATAGACGTACGGGTAGCTGGTAAAAGTGCAAGCGAAGTATTTAGGATCCTGGCCTCATCGGACCTAAAGTATGACCAACTGATTTTGGAAAAAGCAGGAAACGCCCAATGGGTACACGTATCTATTGGGTCAAAGAAGGAAAAACTAATCTACGAAAACGGGAAGTATAGAAAGTTATAGGAGGACACTGTATGATTCAATGGTTACAAGCAAACTGGAAGGATGTATTAGCTATTATCGGTGGAGTGGTAACGGTAGCAAGCATTATCGTGAAACTTACCCCCACGCAGAAAGATGATGCTTTCTTAGCAAAAGTCATTAAAGTATTAGCGGCACTGTCTTTATTCAACCCTGACGGTTCTTTAGTTGGCAAAAAAGAGGAAAAATAATGTGGGGTTATTTCATTGCAATTATAGTATGTGGTTCCGTAATAGGTACGGCTTTGATATTAGCTTCCAGAAACGGCAGCAAACAAGCGCAATTAGAGGCCTTAAAAGCGGAACTGAGAAAGCAAGCTGAGGAACAGGCCCGTGAAGCACGCATTAATAATTCTATCTGTAATATGTCTGATAGCGCTGTTCGGGAGCGCTTGTCGAACCTTTCAGGCAAGTAATTCTTCGGCGTGTAATATCCCTTTTGACTATTCGGATGAAGGGGTAAACATACAAAACGCCCGTGGGCTTTTGTTGCATTACTGCCTATGCAAAGATGAGAAGGCGTGTTTATGAGATGCAAACAAGCCGAATACGACAGATACTTTGAAGAGTGCATCTGTCGGAGGTACGGTATGCCTTGCAGGGTAGCGTGTCAAACGTGTAAAGATCCAGAGTGGGAGCAATAGTGGGAGCAATAATGGATATAGTATATCTTGTTAAGAACTCACAGACCAATGAAGAACTGACGTACTCGTTGCGTAGTTTAGAGAACATACCGCACGATAAGGTATTTCTAGTTGGTGGGTGTCCTAGCAACATAGATAGAGGAAAGATTATCTACATCCCCACGCTCCAAGGCCCAAATAAATACAAGAACACGACTTTGGGTCTAAAGACAGTATGTGAAGATAGTCGTTTGTCGGAAGATTTCATTCTGATGAACGACGATTTTTTTATCCTTAAGAATATACAAGACCCTGTTGGAGAGCTAAATTTGTGCCGTGGGACTATTCAAGAAGTATTAGCGAGTATGAGGGCTAAGTTTGGTACAGATACGTATTACACGGTAAGTATGGCTCAAACAGATGTATTCTTGCAGGATTTGGGCTATAAACATCCTTTAAGCTATGAGCTACATATTCCTATGGTAATTAACAAAAAATCGTTTTTAGGGCTGTTTTTGCTCAACCATATAGGTTCTATACAGTACGGGCATTATCGTAGCATTTATGGCAACTTATACTTAAAGGATAGCCGGGTAGTGAAAGATGTTAAGGTATACCGGGAAAGGATGACTAAGCAGAGTGAAACATTTTTAAGCACAGAGGATAACAGTTGGCCCCTTGTCAGGCCTGAGGTGGAAGCGCTGTTCCCTGTCAAAAGTCCGTACGAACTTTAATAACAGTTGCCCGAAAAATTACCGTGGAACTGTTTCCCTGACTACTCACGAGGTCGGGGATTTTTTTCTAAAAGTTTTCACGTGAAAATAAATATCTAAAAAAACACTTGACAAACAATAAAAGATATGTTAAAATATACTTACTTAAGACGGAAAGGAGAATAAAATGAGAAACTGTATTAGCTATGAACTTACGAAGAAATTAGCCGCACGCAGAGAAAAACAAGAGCGGATGGAAGCGTATGCCCAGTTTTTTGGGGGGATGTTTTTATCTTTAGCCGTATTAGTTAGCACGTACTTGATAATTATGGCTTGACAAATAGTTAAAAAATATGATATAGTAGTAGTGTAGTAAAAGCCCTTTGGTCGGGGTTGCTGCGCAGAAGTAATACAATTTGAGTTTTTAAATTTGGTAGCGATACCAAATAGCCAAGCAGCGCAGCGAAATGACCAAGATTTACCTAAATGCTTGGCTTTTTTATTTGCTTCCTAAACGAGTGCACCACTAGGCCAGGGACACTATAACTGAAAAGAACGGAATTAAATAATTGTTTAGGACAGAACATACCACGGAGAAGTGGCAGTACGTGACATTAAGTCCACTTGAAAACAAGTTCTGTACGTTGCAACTAAATGTAAGGACTATTTTGGGGAATGTATAATTAAGCCGAAATAGACACCGACTGCCTACAGTAAACAATCCCTGAGGGTAGATAATAGATAACTTGTATGTTCTAAAACTACCGTAGCTTAGTGAAGAAGGAAACAGAGTTTCTAATGTACTCACGGCAAGGAGATGTTATGCCTTACTCAATATCAAACACTAAAGTTTCAAAAAAGTTAAATAATGAAATACGAAGTTTTAGAAAAGAAATGTTAGAAAATAGTCGGCAGGAAATTTTAGATTTTGAATGTAGAATGAGGAAAAGAAGAAATAGAAAATTAAAAAAGAAAAACAAGTTTTGTAAAGAGCATTTGAAAATAGCGGATGCAAAAAAAGATGTTCTTTTGAAGTTTGTATTTAAGGACAGGATTGGCAGACTAAAGAAATGGGCAAATAGTGGCAATTATAAAATAGATTATAAGTATTATAATTTAAGAGCAGAAAAACATAAAATAAATAGCGATTTATGTGAAGTATGTGGAAAGGAAAAAGCATATTGTATGCACCATATATTCCCATTATGCAAGGGTGGGAACAATAAAGACAGTAATTTGATAGCAGTATGTGAAACTTGTCATAAAAAGATACATCCATTTATGAATAAAGGAGAGTAAATGAGTTATAAATGTGTGTGTGGTGGTCCATTAGTACCGTGTAGAGTTGGGATAGTAGAGAATAACGTACTGCAAGGAACAGTATGTTTTAAGCAGTGGTGTCCGAGTTGTGGAAATTCACGCTTGAGAGATAATGGGGAAGTTATGTATTATCAGATAAAGGGTGGAGGCGAGTTTGAGTTTAACAGGATGAACTTTTGGGCTCCAGAAACCGTACCATTCCAAGCTAAAAGACAATTCATTGATACGGTGCTTAAATTGGCTGACAAAGGCCGTTTTGATGGCAAACAGTATTTCACTATGGAGCAGGTTAGAAACGAGTTTAGGGGGCAAAAATGAGTATATTATTAAATATCTTAGTATCTGCGGTAGGATGTTTTATAGCTATTTTAGTAGTCATTTTTGGTGTTTGTATTTATGACTGCATTTGCGAGGGGAAAAATAATAAAAGAAAAGATTATTGGGATTTTTAGGGGGTATTATGCAATTAGAAATAATAGATTACTCGCAGAACGCTTTAGATAACATTGTGCGTGCAGGAAGAAATTGCTATCAAAGCAAAAGCAGAGGATATGAAGAAGATGTTAAATTGGTTAAAGCACTGATAAAATCACAGCACCTCAGTCCTATTGAATTTGGATGGGCGATGTTTCACGTAAAAGGGATTAGCCGAGCGTGTGCAGACCAGTTACGTACACATAGGTTGCTTAGCTTTACGATGATGTCTCAACGGTTTGTAGATATATCAGAGCAGGAGTTTATTCATCCTTTCTCGGCTTTAGAGTTAGCGGGCGAAAGTGTGAAGGCAATGGAAAAGTCACAAAAGAATTTCTATAAACTACTAGTAAAGAACGGGATCCCAAAAGAGGATGCAAGGATGTATATCGGTATGGGTATGGCAACGGAAGTGTATTTTGCGTGCAATTTTAGGGAATTAAGGCACATTTTAGAGCTACGGTTAGACAAACACGCACAGGAAGAAATTCGGAAACTGGCTAAGGGAATTTATGATATAGTTGACCAACGCTGGTCGTGGTTACTTGTAGGAATTAAAGTAGATTAGTAAAGGAGAATAAAATGCTTAAATGTGATATTTGTGGCAGAGATTGTAAATCCTTAGTTTCGTATGTAAGATTAAAAACTAAGTTCAAATTTGCGTGCAAAGAATGCTATAAGAAAATGGGGGGTAAGATATGAGGTTATGTGGAAAATGCTTGTACTTGCAGGAAGGAACTTGTAAGAAAAAATATCAAATTGAACCTTGCCAAAAATTAAATGATTATAAACGGCCCACAAAATGCACTAAAAAGAAAGATAGTGTAAAGAAAATAAGGGAAAGCAAGGATAGTTTTCTAAACAAGAAATTAGATGAGCTGTGGAGCAAAGCTGTCCGTGCGAAGGGATATTGTGAGCTATGCGGCCGGAAACCTCCTGAAGTAGTATTGCACGCACACCATATCTATAGCAGAACGCATAGGTCAACTAGATATGATTTAGACAATTCTGTCTGTCTTTGTATGGGGTGTCATTTATACACGGCACATAAGAGCGTACAGGAATTTTCGGATTGGATTTGCGAAAAATTAGGAAGTGAAAAATTGGACGCTTTACGAAAAAAAGCACATACAATCGTTAAATATACTAAAGAAGATAAATTGAGAATGATTGAGGAGCTAAAAAAAACACTTGACAATATCAAAGAATAGTGTTATAATATATTTGTCAGGTAGGAAATACCGACTTAAACAGGAGAATAAAAATGAGAAAACTAAAAGCAAATGAAATCAATGTAAAAGTAAAACAGGTCAATGAGAATGGATGTTTACTGTTATTATACAAAGACGCTCGTGTAGATATGACCATTTTAGATGAAGAAATTGGAGAAAAAAATTGGCAGTGTGACTACAAGACAATAAACGGTGTTTTGTATTGTGGCATTGGAATTTGGTCTGACCAAGCAAAAGGTTTTATTTGGAAATGGGATTGCGGTATAGAAAGCAAAGCTGATGATGAAGGGAACGAAAAGAAAGGGGAAGCAAGCGACGCCTTCAAACGTGCTGGCTTTAAGTGGGGTATCGGACGTGAGCTTTACACTGCACCGTTTATTTGGGCAAAAGTACCTACTAAAAACATAGGAAAAGAAACAGAAAAATGGGTACTTGTAAATAGATTTCAAAAGTTCTTTGTAGATGAAATCGGCTACAATGAAGAAGGGGAAATCAATAAACTAATAATTGTTGACGATAAGGGCAATAAAATCTATTGTGGGTATAAGAAATGATAGTATTTGACGAAGTAGCGCATACTTATACTGACCAGAGAACAGGCGCAGTTTTACCTAGTGTAACGCAGATTATAGGTAAAGTTTACGGAACTGGCCTTGAAAATGCCCCCTCTCGTTTTGTAGAGAGGGCGGCAGAAAAGGGTACCATTATACACGAAGAAATTGACGATTACCTAAGAAAAGGGAAATTAGGAACAACGTCTGAATTCGTAAAGTGGCACGATTGGTTTACTAAATATGGAAATCCGTATGATAAATATGAAAGCGAATTGATTGTATATGCTAAAACCCCATACGGATCGTTTGCAGGGAAAATAGATTTTTTAATCAGATTTGTCATTGATTGGAAAACTTCCAAAACCGCTACACGCCAACAGGTTAAAAAATGGCAAATGCAAATGAGTATGTATGTATATGCGGCACGAAAAATGGGTAAAATAGTAGACGAACCTATGAAGATTGTGCATATTACTAAAAATGGTGTTGAAGTTATCAATGTTGACTATCTAGGCGATGAATGGGTAGAAAACACGGTTAAGATGTACTATGAGGGCCAAAAGGTAGAGAACAAGACGGAAACGTCGTTGCAAACGGTGGATGAACAGACACTGGCCAACTTTGGGAACGTACTCAAACAGATTGCCGAGCTTGAGAAATCCATTGAGCCAATCCGTGAGCAGATTAAGTCCGAAATGGAAAAGCGCAAAATCTTGGCCCTAAAAGCTGGCAATGTATCAGTAACGTATGTTTGCGCTACAACTCGTGAAACATTTGATACAAAGCGATTTAAGGCCGAAAACTCGGACTTATACAAACAGTACACAAAGACAAGTGAAGTAAAATCTAGCATAAGAATTAAATTAGGAGAGTAAAAATGAAAGAAATTAAATATACAAGAAGTTTTATCGGTAAAGACGGACAGGAACGCAAAGAGTATATCTTGGTAGGTTATCTGTTTGAGAAAGACGGTCGGCAGAGTATTTTAATGAAAAACTATATTAACCTGGCTGCCTTCCAAAACGAAAAGGGCGAAGTGTGGCTGAATGTGTACGAACATAAGACACAAGAAAAATCGGAAAAAACGATTTACAAGGGTGCGCAAACAGTAAATGTAGTAAAGAATGCTCTCAATCCTACTATTGAAGCTGAAAAATAAATAATCGGCGATTTGCCTTTCTAAACTATGCAAGCCGAACTAATAAAAGCAGAACGTGATGGTAATTCTCTAAAACTTATGGCCCTGGTCTATGATGCGCCAGCCGTATTAGACAGGGTTGCTAAGTTGGCAGGGAAGGAAGTAAACATTACAGTAAGTGAGCCGAAAGAAAAGCGTAGCTTAGATCAAAACTCCTTTGCTTGGTATCTTATAGGAAAGATTGCAGATAAACTAAGAGCAAGCAAAAATGAGATTTATCTTCGCCTCCTTAGGGATTATGGCCAGAGCATAGTTGTAACCGTTAAAACTGGGCTGGACTTAAGCAAGGCGGGGTTTAAATACTATGATGAAATCCGAACGGGAAAAATAAACGGGAAGCCATTTACGGCGTACAAAGTGTATATCGGTTCTAGCCAGTACGACACTGCTCAAATGTCCGTGTTTTTGGACGGGATAATTAGCGAATGTAAGGAGCTAGGAATAGAAACTGACTTGGCTGATTATATTGGGCTTATGGATAACTAAAAAAACACTTGACAGAATAATAAAAAGTATGTTATAATATGTTTGTTGGTGATAGTTACCGACGATAAAACGGAGAAATAAAATGAATGAAACAATAAACATAACAGATGAATTATTGCTTAAAAAAGCAAGCGATATATACAATGTTCCATATCACGTGCTGGCTAGTGTATATCGTTTAGGGCGTAATGAAGGTTATATTCAAGGACTTAATAAATAGGAGGATATATGAACATTAAAACACAATCAGAAAGGATCTATGAGTATCTGAAAGAACACAAAACAGCAACGGGTTTAGAATTGTTGCGTAACTGCGGTGTAATTTGCTACACTAAGGCGATTAGCCGTTTGAGACGGGAATTACCGTACGAAGGATATACCATTGTCGGGGAATATGTAAAAATAAAAACTAAGTTTAATGGGACAACCCGTGTAATGCAGTACTCTTTAGCAAAATTGAAAAAGAAAGCAAAATAATTCCCAGGGGGAGATTTCACAGGTTCTCCTAATGCTATAGCGACCTGCTTACTCCCCCACCCCTTTTGAGAGCAATGAATGTCGCTATAAGTGAAGGATGATAAAGCCCTAACGCTCTCAATGGGATAACCCGGAGCGGGGGCTTATCCCATATAGATTTGCCATTAGGCAACGGGTGTCCTGTTAGCGCCAAAAGGTGTTTATGATATGGTAAACAAAGCCACCCGATAGATTTGGAGGGTTTTCGGTCCCAGCCATTAACCAAATAACCGAGTGTTCTAAGCAATGGATAGTAACAAAAGGTGTCATTAAACTCTCCCCCCTAGAAATAGGGGGAAAAATTAGATAAAAAAAACACTTGACAAAATAAGAAAAGTGTAATATAATAATTATGTAGTTAAATAAACTGGAGGATATTATGAACTTAGATATAAAAATGGGTGGTATCAATTACAATGTGGATGTAGAAATAGAAGATGAATACGTGAGCGGTGTAAATGAAGTATCTGTATTTGATGGTGAGATATTTTGCAATTTGGACTTAAACAGAGCGGATTTAGATGAATTTTACGCTACATATGTAGATCAGTTAAATGAAGCGTATATAGATCTCAAGGTAGCATTAGCAGAATTAGCCGGTGAAGAAAGATGGGAAAGAGAGAATGACAGATAAGGGAGAATATATGACAACATACATAGAAGATTGGTTCGAAGATATTGATAATATAATAAGTGAATGCGAGAATGAATTATTATCAGAATATGAGGATTTGAAAGGTGAATAGTATGTCAGAGTTAAAACCGTGTTGTGGAGTACCGCCAGGGATATGCCAGGTCAATTTGATTGGACACGCTATAATTATTACTTGTCCCAAATGCAAAAGGCAAGTTTGGAAAAATAGCGAAGTACACGGAGAAACCTATTGGGAACAAGCCATATCCGCTTGGAATAAAAGGAGTTAGGTTATGAAACAATCAGAGTTCGAAAATAGGCTTAAAAAGAAAATGACTTTCAAAAATTTTCTTATTCTATTACATATAGCCAAAGGTTGTGCAAATGAGGGATTTATAATTAATGGTATAGATGTAGGCGATTTTGTATATCTTGATTTATTTAATGGTGAAAGCGAAGAATTTTGGGATGAATTTGAAAAAGATTTTATCTTATAGTGAGGACTAGAACTATGGAATTTGTTATAGCGCTTATTATTTGTATATTAGGTTTTAACTTGAATTACAAGTTAGAACAGATTTTATTTGAACTTCGATTAAGCAATCAAATGAAAAGCAGAGGGAGGTAACTATGGCAGAATTAAAACCGTGTAAGTGCAATAAAAGTGTTCTATTAAAAGCATACAATATTGCTTCCAGCAAATTTCGTGTTTTTTGCGGGCACTGTGGGAAAGAAGGGCCAGAAGAAAACAATTTACAGCAAGCCATATCCGCTTGGAACAAAAGGAGTAAATAAGATGGGAATAGATAGATACCAATTAAAAATTAGACAAGCGTATCCGCTTGATATGAAAATACGGCTTACGCAAGAACGTATAAAACAATGGGTTGATTATTGGGGTATTGACGGAGTTTATGTGTCTTTTAGCGGTGGCAAAGATAGTACGGTGTTATTGCATTTAGTTCGTCAATTATATCCCTCTGTTCCAGCGGTGTTTGTTGATACAGGTTTAGAGTACCCAGAAATAAAAAGATTTGTAAATACGATTGATAACGTAACAATTTTAAGACCTGAAATGAGGTTTGATGAAGTTATAAAAACAGTAGGTTATCCTATTGTTTCAAAGGAAGTTTCGCGAATTATCTTCAGTGCTAGAAATTGTTTAGCGAAAGGAAAAACTAATGCTAATTGCATAAGACAATTAGAAGGAACTTCACAAAAAAAAGACGGAAGTTTAAGCGTTTTTCAATTTGATAAATGGAAATATTTACTTGACGCTCCTTTTAAGATTTCGCATAAATGTTGTGACGTTATGAAAAAAAATCCTATGAAAAAATACGTCAAAGAAACTGGGCGAAAAAGCATTTTAGGACTAATGGCCTGCGAGAGTATGCGTCGCAGAATGCAATATCTTAAAACGGGATGCAATGCTTTCAATGCAAAAGATCCAACGTCGCAACCGATTGCTTTTTGGTTAGAACAAGATGTCCTTAAATATATTTATGATAACAACATACCGTACGCTTCAATTTATGGACAAATTGTGCCACATAACGGAATTTATATAACGACAGGAGCGAAAAGAACGGGTTGTATGTTTTGTGCTTTTGGATGTCATTTAGAAAAAAGTCCTAATAGATTTGAACGGATGAAAGAAACTCACCCAGCCCAATATGATTTTTGTATTCATAAAATGGGTTTTGACAAAGTTTTGGATTATATAGGAGTTAAATACTAGGAGTTAGGTTATGGCAGAAGAAAAGATAGCAATAGCAAAAATGATTACAAATACAGATAAAGACGGTAGTGCAAATTTAGAACATTTCAAAATCTATGGAAGACAAGAAGCCATTGAGAAAATGGGAGTTGCTATAAAAGAAAAACTTTTCAAAGATGGAGGATACACGAAAAAAATAGAAGAAAAAGGATTACAGAAAGAATACGACAATTTTATTTTATATTTTTCAAATTTATTAGCCGAAGCCGCACTTAATGCACTGTTAGGAGGAACTAAATGAACGAAGAAAAAGATGAAATTGTTTATATAGAAACTTCTAAAAAAAGACACGATAGTGGTTTTAATATAATCAAAGCATATATGAATGGTAAGTATTTATCTAAATCTTCTGATGTAATAGCATTACATTTGAAAGGTGGAGAGTATAGAATAGACTCTGATGAATATGGAAATATAAGGATTTATCCCTGGTGCAATTATGACGAAAGAGCGTTTGTAGCTGATAATCCAAGGGACACTTCTACAGTAATTATACGCGAGGAGGTAAAGTAACTATGGCAGAGAAAGAAGAAAGAATTTATATTACAAAGATACAACCAGAATGTAAGTTTAGGGAATTGCACGAAACAACAGCAGGCGGTCATACTTGGGTTGATTTTATGTGCGGAAAATCTACTGTTAAAAACCTTGAGTGTGATGAGAAATGCTTTGAACAATGCGAGTGGAAAGAATTAACAGGCATTTCACGTCAAGAAGCCATTGAGAAAATGGCGAAGGCGTTGTATTTATTCAATAGAGATGATGAGTGGTACAAAGAACACGCTGATATATATAGCAAGTATATGAACAAATTTGCCGAAGCCGCACTGGATTCACTGCTTTCATCAGGAGAGTCAAATGATTGAACTAACCGAAGAAACATACAAACAAGAAACTGCTGCTGGTAAGGTACTAGTAGAATTCTATGCTCCCTGGTGTGGAGTGTGTAAGATGCTAAAACCTAAACTAGAAGATTTGAAGGATGTTAAGGTCTGTATGGTAAATGTGGATAAATGGCCTAAAATCGCTGTAGAACACGGTATTAGCAACCTACCCACACTTATACTATACCAAGATGGAAAAGAGCAAAATAGAGG
>Ga0310690_10010545_pt1 | contig 11492 bp, 6 predicted proteins | sample AusTroGonzalo_MG_2_FD_207661 | JGI IMG/M metagenome (GOLD analysis project Ga0310690, IMG submission 207661) | Bovine rumen microbial communities from tropical cattle in Woodstock, Queensland, Australia - Gonzalo_04 (v2) (version 2) | ecosystem: Host-associated > Mammals > Digestive system >...
CGAGGACATTGCTCATCTGGGTGAACTCGACCAGAAACTTTGGACCGTTTTGAGCTGCCCTATCAAAGGACTTGAGCTTGACGCGAAAACTCTTGAAATGCTCGACATCGACAACGATGGCAAAATCCGCGTTCAGGAGATTGTGAAAGCAGCCGAATGGCTGACTGCAGTGCTGAAAGACAATAATTTGCTCTTGAAGAAAACTGACACAATCACTCTCGACGACATCAGCCAGGAGACAGAAGACGGCAAACGCGTGTATGCTTCGGCAAAACGCATTATTGAGAATTTGGGGTTGAAAGACAATACTATAACCGTTGAAAACACGGCTGACAGCATTGCCATCTTCTCGAAAACCCGCTTCAACGGCGACGGCATAATCACCGCTGACTCAACTGACGATGCCGACTTGAAAGCCACCATTGAGGCCTGCATAAAAACCATGGGTGCACTGCCCGACCGCAGCGGCGCCGATGGTGTTGACACAGAAAAAATTGAGGCTTTCTACGCCAACTGCACCGATTGGACTGCATGGCTTGCACAGACAGCACAGCCTTACGGCGACGACACGGCCGCTGTTGTAGCCAACTATCAGGCTTTGAACGAGAAAGTTACCGACTATTTCATGCGCTGCAAACTGGCGGCTTTCGATGGAAACGCCACCGATGCTCTCAACGTATCGGCAGAGCAGTTTGCGGCTATCAGCAGCAAGGTTCTGGCTGCAGGCACCGAAGAAATCTCGGCCTATCCGCTGGCACGAATCGCCAACGACGGCCTGCTGCCACTCGACCTCAACGCCATCAACCCTGCATGGCAAGCACAGTTTAACGTGCTAATAAACACTTGCTTCAAGGCAGATTTTGCCAAAAAGAAAGCCATCAGCGAAGCCGACTGGAAAAGCATCGGCGAGAAGATTGCTCCATACACAGCCTGGCTGGCCGACAAGAAAGGCACCGCTGTTGAGGGTTTGGGCATCGATGTTGTCAGCAAAATACTGGCCGACAACCGCAAAGCCGAATTGCTGGCATTGGTTGAGCAAGACAAGGCTCTGGAATCGGAGGCTAACGCCATTCACGAGGTGGACAAACTGCTCCACATGTGCCGCGACTTCTACACAATGCTCAAAAACTTTGTGACACTGAACGATTTCTACACGAAAGGTTCTGACACAATGGCCATTTTCCAGGCAGGAACGCTCTACATCGACCAGCGCAGCTGCGACCTCTGCCTGAAGGTGAGCGATATGGACAAGCACGCTGCCATGGCAAGTTTCAGCGGTATGTTCTTGATTTACTGTGACTGCCGTTCGAAACGGAACAGCGATACAATGAAGATTGTTGCCGCAATGACCAACGGCGAGGTGAACAACCTGACCGTGGGCAAAAACGCCGTCTTCTACGACCGCAGCGGCCTTGATTGGGACGCTACGGTGACCAAAATCATCGAAAATCCGATAAGCATCCGCCAGGCGTTCTGGTCGCCTTACCGCCGTATTTCGGTTTGGATTGAGAACATGATTAACAAGCGCGCCGCCGAAAAAGACGCCAAATTCATGGAGGAAACCACCGCCAAACTTGAGGCCAAAGCAACCGCCGACGGCGAGAAACCAGCCGTTGCACCGCCTTTCGACATTGCCAAGTTCGCCGGTATTTTTGCCGCCATAGGCATGGCTTTGGGCATGATTGGAACGGCTTTAGCCACCGTTGCCAAAGGCATATCGGGCTTCACATGGTATCAGTATCTTGCTATCGTTGTGGGAATTATAGTTGTCATTTCAGGTCCGTCGATGATTATGGCGTGGCTGAAACTGCGCAAGCGCAATCTGGCACAGGTGCTCAACGCAAACGGCTGGGCTGTGAACGCCGACATTCTGGTGAACATCATCTTTGGCGCAACGCTGACCAAAATCGCCAAATATCCAAAGGTAAGGGTAAAAGACCCGTTTGCCGAAAAAGGTGTTGTCTGGAAGAGGATTATGTGGGCAGTCATCCTGCTTGCAGCAATCTTTGCGGGGCTCTATTTCACCAACAAGTTGGAACGCTTTGGGCTGCCGTTTGGTAAAAAGGCTTGCGCCGAAAAGGTTGAGCAGAGCACCGAAACGCCCGCAGCCGAAGTTCATGTGGTTTACACCGACAGCACAGTTGTGACAGAATAGAATCATTATATTTGCATGCATTTTTTGAAGAACCAAACTAAAACATAATTCAATGGGACTTTGGGATAAAATTAAAGGCGAGTTTATAGACATCGTCGAATGGATTGAAGACGGTCAGAAAGCGGAACTTGTCCACCGCTTCGAACGTTATGGAAATGAGATTAAAAACGGTGCGAAACTTACCGTGCGCGAGTCGCAGATTGCAGTGTTCATCAACGAAGGCAAGCTGGCCGACATTTTCGAGCCTGGAATGTACACGCTGACAACCGAGAACCTGCCGATTCTCTCGACACTGAAAGGTTGGAAATACGGCTTCAACAGCCCGTTCAAGGCCGAAGTGTATTTCGTTAGCACAAAGCAATATACCAATCTGCCTTGGGGCACAGCGACACCGATTATTGTGGAGGACCCGCAACTTGGCCCAATGCGTATCGGCGCCCGCGGTAACTTCTCGATTCAGGTGAAAGATGTCTCGAAATTCATTCTTGGCATTGTTGGTACCGATGGCAGTTTCACCGCCGACAAAATCAGCGACCAGCTGCGCGCTATTGCCGTCACTCGGTTCTCCGACATGCTTGGCGAATGCGGTCTGTCGTTTGCCAAACTGTCGTCGCAACTGAACGAACTTTCGAAATACTGCGAGGAGCACATCGGCCCCGAATTCGGCGAGTATGGTCTGCTTCTGACAAAATTCCTCGTTGAGGCTGTCAAACTGCCGAAAGAGGTTGAGGAGGCTCTCGACAAACGCTCGAGCATGGGCATCATTGGCGACATGAACAAATTCATCCAATACCAGACTGGCGAGTCGATGATGGCTGCGGCCAACAACCCCTCGGGTGGCGGCGCTGCTGCTGGCATGGGCATGGGTATGGGTTTCGGCATGGCCAACCAGATGATGAACTCGATGAACCAGCAACAAATGATGCAGCAACAGCAGATGATGCAACAACAGCAACAATATCAACAGCAGCAACAGATGGCTCCGCCGCCGATTCCGTCGGCAGTGGCGTTCTTTGTGGCTGTCAACGGCCAACAAACTGGTCCGTTCGATATGAGCACATTGTCGCAAATGGCTGCAAACGGTCAGTTTACACGCGAGTCGCTGGTTTGGAAGCAAGGCATGCAGGCTTGGACAGCCGCCGCACAAGTGCCCGAACTGAACAACGTGTTCGGCTCGGTTCCACCTCCGGTGCCCCCCGTCATGTAATTTCACTTTAAGTGTATAAGACTCTATGACACAGATATATGCCACCGCGTATATCTGTGTTTATATGTATGATTTTCAACAAAATGGATACAGATAACACATTCGAATTTGAAGAGAACCTGTCGGATACCAACCAACAGGATTTAGTGTGCAGCGCATGCGGCGGACACTTGAAATTCGACCCTGCATCGAACAAACTGAAATGCGATGCGTGCGGCGCGGAATTCGACATCGAGGCATCGAACGAAGATATCAACGAGTTGGATTTCAATAAGTTCGTCGAGGAGAATTTGGGCACCATCGAAACGCAAACTCTGCACACCGTTGAGTGCGAGAACTGCGGCGCACACGTCACTTTTGATGAGAATGTGGTTTCTGACCGCTGCCCGTTTTGCGGAACTATCCTGGTGGTTACCAACACTGTAGCGGCAACACAGATTAAACCAGGCTCACTGCTGCCGTTCGGTCTCGACAAGCAACAGTCGTTCGAGAATTTCAAAAAATGGATAAAGGCGCTCTGGTTCGCACCAAACGACCTGTCGAAAAGAATGACCGACATCAAGGAACTGCAAGGCATCTATGTGCCCTACTGGACCTACGACAGCGACACCAATACCAGCTATTACGGACAACGCGGAACTTACTACTACACCACCGAGACCTACACCGTAACCGTGAACGGGAAGGCCGAAACACGCACGCGCCAAGTGCGCCACACGCGGTGGACGCCAGTCTCGGGCTCGGTTCACCTCTTCTTCGACGATGTGCTCGTGCTGGCCAGCAAATCGCTATCGGCAAAGCATGCCAACGATTTGGAACCGTGGGATTTAGACAAACTTGTACCCTACGACGAAAAATATTTGAGCGGATTCCGCACCGAGACGTACCAGATTGACCTGAAAGACGGCTTCGGCACCGCGAAAAAAATCATGGACAACCGCATTTACAGTGCCATCAGAAGAGACATTGGCGGCGACGAGCAGCGCGTGACAAGCAAGAACACCAGCTACAGCGCCATCACTTTCAAGCACATTCTGCTGCCGGTCTACATAAGCGCCTACCGCTACAACAACAAAGTGTATCAGATACTTGTGAATGCCCGCACGGGTGAGGTGCAAGGCGACCGCCCATACAGTTTCTGGAAGATTCTGTTCTTCTCGATCTTCTCAATTGCAGCGGCTTTGCTGATGGCATACCTGTTTGGATTCTTTGAGGAGATGTGATTGAAAGGCTATTTCTTTCTATCTCCATAAGCCAGTTTTCTAGAATTTTTACGATTCTTGATATTTTCATATCAATTAGAGAATTGTTTTCAGAATACTAATGCCAAATTGTCATATTTAGTATTGATATTTATTTTGTTTATTACCAATGCGATAATTTTATTTTACAATTTTTATATGTCAATTTGACATTAAAAATCCTCTAAAAAGTGGACAATTAGTCCACTTTCGGGTATTGGCACAAAAGTTGAAAATGTAAGGGCGTTTTCGATTTAGAAACAATGTATAACTAAAATATGGAGGATTTAATCATGACACTCTCAAGATTTAACAATTATCCGTCGGTGTTCGACAATTGGTTCGACAACGATTTGTTTGGTTGGGCAGACAATAGCCAAATGGCTAAAGCCACAATGCCTTCAGTGAACATCAAAGAGAACGCAAATGCGTTCAAAGTTGAAATGGCCGTTCCTGGTTTCGACAAGAAAGACTTCAAAATCAACCTCGACCATAACGTTCTGACCATCTCGTCGGAGAAAAAGGTTGAGAATGAGGAGAAGAAAGGCGAGCGCTTCACACGCCGCGAGTATTGCTACCAGACATTCAGCCGCTCGTTCACGCTGCCTGATGCAGCCAACGGCGACAAGATTTCGGCCAAGTACGAAAACGGAATCCTGGACATCGAGATTCCAAAACGCGAAGAAGCAAAACCGAAACCAATGCGTCAAATCGCTATCGCTTAACGCTTTAGCTTCTTAATAAAAAAGCCAGTCCGAAAGGATTGGCTTTTTTTTTGTATCTGATGCGGTGATTTTCTAATTCTGCTTCACTCCCTTCATTGTCAGGCTGATGCGATTGCGGCGATTGTCGACGCTCTCAACCTTCACCATCACGTGCTGATGCAGAGTGACAACATCGTTAGGGTTGCTCACATACTTGTTGGCCAACTGCGAGATATGTACCAGTCCGTCCTGATGCACGCCAATGTCGACAAACGCACCGAAGTTGGTGATGTTGGTCACAATGCCGGGCACAACCATTCCTTCGCGCAGGTCGTCGATGGTGTTGACACCCTCGGCAAACTCAAATTCCTGAATTTCAGAGCGCGGGTCGCGGCCTGGTTTTTCCAGCTCGGCCTTGATATCTTGCAAAGTTGGCAACCCCACGGTCGGTGTCACGTAGCGTTTCAGGTCGATGCGTGAGCGCAGCGTGCTGTCGGCAATCAAATCAGAAACTGTGCAGCCAAGGTCACCGGCCATCTTGTCCACAATATGATAGCTTTCAGGGTGCACAGCGCTGTTATCGAGCGGGTTACGCGATTCGGGTATTCGCAGGAAGGCAGCGCACTGCTCGAAGGCTTTGTCGCCAAGGCGCGGCACTTTTTTCAGTTGCTGCCGCGATGTGAACGCACCGTTCTCCGTGCGGTAATCGACAATGCTCTGCGCCAGTTTCGGTCCCAGACCGCTGACGTAGCCGAGCAGATGCATGCTGGCCGTGTTCAGGTTCACTCCCACCGAGTTAACGCAGCTCTCAACCACAAAATCGAGGCTCTCTTTGAGTGCCGTCTGGTCGACATCGTGCTGATACTGCCCCACGCCTATCGACTTCGGGTCGATTTTGACCAACTCTGCCAGCGGGTCCATCAGGCGGCGGCCAATCGACACTGCACCGCGCACCGTCACGTCCTGGTCGGGGAACTCGTCGCGCGCCACCTGCGACGCACTGTAAACCGACGCTCCATTCTCGCTCACAACGAAAATCTGCACATCAGAGTCGAACTTTATCGATTTCACAAACGCTTCCGTCTCGCGGCTGGCTGTGCCGTTGCCAATGGCGATGGCCTTACAGCCGTACTTTTTCACAAGCGCGGCAATGGTCTCCTGCGACTCGCGCCACTCGTTCTGCGGTGGATGCGGGAAGATGGCCTGATGGTGCAGCAGATTGCCAGTCTCGTCAAGGCAGACGACCTTGCAGCCCGTACGGAAACCAGGGTCGAGAGCAAGAATGCTCTTGCGGCCGAGCGGCGCCGCCAGAAGCAGTTGCCGCAGATTGGTCGAGAAAACGCTGATGGCTTCCTTGTCGGCCTTGTCTTTGGCTATCTTTTTGAATTCGTTTTCGATAGATGGTTGGATGAGCCGTTTGTAACTGTCGTCGATGGCCATCTCAACCTGATGGGCGGCCTCGTTGTCAGCCTTCAGAAACTGACGGTGCAGCAAATCGGTCACGTCAGTGCCCTGCGGCTCAATGCTGATGCGCAGGAAGCCCTCATTCTCGCCACGGCGCATAGCCAGCATGCGGTGCGACGGGCAGCGGCGCAGAGGTTCCGAAAAGTCGTAATAGTCGCCGTATTTGATGGCGTCAGGCTCCTTGCCCTTCACCACTTTTGATGTTATCACTGCATTGTGGCTGAAGCAGTTACGCACTCGCTGGCGAGCCACAGCGTTCTCGCTCACCCACTCGGCAATAATATCGCGGGCACCAGCCAGAGCCTTATCCGGCTCGTCGATGTCGCCTTTCACAAAACGTTCGGCCATCATCTCGGCACTGCCAGGATTCTGCTTCATGAGCCATCCGGCCAACGGTTCCAGACCTTGCTCACGAGCCACGGTGGCGCGGGTGCGCTTTTTCGGCTTGTAAGGCAGATAAAGGTCTTCGAGCGTGGTGCTGTCGAGCGTATCGTCGATTTTTTGCTTCAACTCGTCAGTGAGCTTGCCCTGCTCTGCAATGGTCTCGACGATGGTCTGCTTGCGTTTGTCGAGTTCAACAAACTTATGATACTGGCTCTCGATGTTGAAGATGGCAACCTCGTCAAGGCCGCCAGTGGCCTCCTTACGGTAACGGCTGATGAACGGCACGGTTGCGCCGCCGTCGAGCAGATCTGTAACAGCCTCAACCTGTTCGAGTTTGATTCCGAGCGCCTGCGCTATTGCTTTTAGGTATTTGAGCATAGTTAGTGGGTTAGATATTGGTATTGGGTGTTGGGTATTAGGTGTTATGGAAAAGTGTCTGTTGTCTGTAGTCAAAAACTCGACTTTCCAATTCTCAGATTAAAAGTTCAACAATTGCTTGTCCTAACGCATCTATTTCTCACTTCTTCTTCACTTCAACCTTGCGGGTTGCAGCCAGATTTTGGTTCCGATAGTCGACGGCGGCAATCATGTTGTCGGCCAGCGTATGGAAATAGCTGCCAACAATGCTGTTGCTGTCCATAGCGGCAGGCACGCCGTTGTCGCCGCTTTCGCAGACGCTCTGCACAATCGGAATCTGCCCAAGGAAATTCACGCCTTCTTTTTCAGCCAGACGCTTGCAGCCTCCATTGCCGAAAATAAAATATTTGTTTTCAGGCAGTTCGGCTGGCGTAAACCATGCCATATTCTCGACCAGGCCCAAAACGGGCACGTTGATTTTCTCGTTTCGGAACATGTTCATGCCTTTCAAGGCATCGGCCAAAGCCACTTCCTGCGGTGTGCTGACGATGATTGCTCCCGTAAGTGCAAGCATTTGAATGATAGCCAGATGGATATCGCCTGTTCCGGGAGGCATGTCGATGAGCAGATAGTCGAGTTCGCCCCAATCGGCCTCCATAATCATCTGTTTGAGCGCGCTTGTGGCCATAGGACCGCGCCACACAAGAGCATCTTTGGCATTCACAAAAAAGCCTATCGACAGCAGCCTAACGCCATATTTCTCGACCGGCACAATCATCTGCTGCTCGTTGGCCATCGGGCGGGCATCGTGCAGGTCGAACATCAGCGGAATTGACGGCCCGTAAATATCGGCATCAACCAACCCGACCTTTGCGCCTTTCTGCGCCAGAGCCACAGCCAGATTGACGGCCACGGTCGATTTTCCAACGCCGCCTTTGCCTGAAGCCACAGCAATAATGTTCTTCACATTGCGCAGACCGTTGGGCTCGTCGGCCTCAGTTTCAGGTTTTGCCTGCACTCGGATGTTGCCGCGCACGTTCACTCCAGGAATCGCCGCCTCAAGCGCATCAACGCAACTCTGTTTCAGCAAAGCGATGTTGGTGCTTTCCTTCTTTCCAATGAGCAGGGCAAAACTGACTTTTGGCCCGTCGATTTCGAGCCCTTGAACCATTCCCAACTGGATGATGTCTCGTTTGAGTTCGGGGTGGACAACCGTCCGCAGCACGCCGAACACTTGTGCAGGTGTGATTTCCATAATTTTTGTTCTGATGCGGGCAAAGATAGTTTATTAGGGAAAAGTTATCAATAGTTCCCCGCTCCGCAAACTATCAGAAACCAACATGCATTTTCGTAAATTCCGCGCAGGCTAATCCTCGAATCGTATATCCTTGATTGTAACCTTTTTGCCTCCCATCGTCCAAAAACCCGCAATGTAGATGTGCGATGGGTCGATGGCGTTTTTGTTCTTGTCCTTCATGGCCGTCAGGTCGATGCGGAGCGTCAGCTTCGAGCCGAAATCGTACGTTGCCGGGTCCGACCAGTAGTTGTTCTTGTCGAACAGACGGAACGACAGACCTGAGCCACTCTCATTGCTCTCAAGCTCGATAACAAGGTATTTGCAGCCTGAGAAATCGGCTCCCGAAGGATATTTCCAGCCCGCAAAACCATACTGGCCAGTGGTGAAAGTGCGAGTAGTCTCGTCGTAGGTGCCTTTCTCCCAGATATTCGGGTCGAAAACTGATGCCGAAAAATCAAATGGGTCAATGACATTGAAATCAGCCTTGGCCGAGTAAGTCTGGCCGCCGTCGGTGGTAACCGTCACACGCACTGATGCCGCTCCGCAGCCCACAGCAGAAAACAGACCAGAGCCCAAATCACTCACCACGCCGTCGCCGCCCACAAGTTCAAAGCTGAAATCGCCTTCATTGGTCACTGCGCGGTAGCCGTCCTCATAATTTAGAATCGGCTGCACCCTGAACTTGCCGCCTTTGGTTATGACGGTCGGGATTTTGATGCCGATGCCAGTCACACTGCCGTGATTATCAACGCCATTGGCGTAATTCTTGAACCAGTGATAGCACGGCCACGGACAAGCTTCGGGGTCGTTGAGGAAAGTATATTTGCCCGCGGTTCCAGGTTTGTCCTCGAACTTTGCCAACAAGTCGGGCGAAGTGAAGAGCAGCCAGCTCACATTTCCCGCTTTGTCGGCAATCAGCTTGAAGTTGGCGCCAAAACCGCTTCCGCCGGCAACACCAGTGTAAGCCTTGCCCCACGACTTGTTGTATTTGGCCGGAGCCCAGTCCATTTCCGTAACCATGACAGGCGCAAAATCGGCCACTGGCTTCACTTTCTCGTCCCAACCCCTCTGAAACGATTCGTAGCCGCCGTTGTCCTCAATGTCGCCATGGTCGGGATTTTCGCCGTCGCTGCCCATCCAGCCCGGGTAAACATGCACGGCATAGCCGATGTTTTCACCCTTAACGGGATTGTTGGCAAAGCCCGCATAATTGCCCTGATAGGCTGGGCCTGGAATCCACAGCACGTTCTTGCAGCCGTTGGCGCGCATCGTGTCAACAATGGCTTGAAAAAACTCCTTGCAAGCATCGAACTGACTCTGCGACCCGCTGCCAGTGGTGCCGTCGGTGCCAACAATGTCAACTGGCTCGTTAGCCAGCTCGAACATCACCTTGGGGTTGTTTTTCAAATCGCTATGGCGCGATACAATATCCCATACTTTGAGCAGATACTTCTGATACTTGTCGCCCACCTTGATAACTTTGGGGCAGACGCCCGGAGGCCGCATCACCACGTACATTCCACTTTTGATGATATATTCGGCCATCGGCACAAAAACATCATCGAGATACTGCTCAAAACGGTCAACATCGAAAGCTGAAATATCCTCCTCGCCCGAAGTTTGCACGCCCGGTCTGTTGCTCCAGTAGGGGTCCATGTGCAAGCGGACGAAATCCATTGCCCATCCAGCACGCTGAATATCATCAATCAGGCCCTGATTGTAGTCGAGGCAAGCCTCAACATCGTAGTTGTTCCATTTGCTCATCTGCTCGTTGAACCACGGACTGTAGGTCTGCGCAAAGCCATGCAGAGTGAGTATTTGGCCATCGGGACTTTTCAGGAAACGGCCGTCAACGTAAACGCCGTTGTACTCAGCCTCAACGTTGGTTGTATCTGGTTTTGGAGTAGGAACTGGTTCGGGGGTTGGGTCCGAGTTATCGTCGCAGCAGACAAAGGCTGCCGCCAATGAAAATGCAAGTGATAATCCAAGTAAATGTTTCATATTATGCGTTTTAGCAAAAATCATAATCAATATTCAAAATAAATGTCATTTTTACTTTTACGCAACAGCTACCCAAAAGTTTTGCAAACGACGGCGCAAGCTTTCAGGCATAAAAAAAGCCGCACCCGAAGGCACGGCTTTATCTATCTGTGAATCAAAATTATTCTGCAGCCTGAACTTCTTCACTATTCCCTACCAATTCGCGATAGTAAACAGCGTTGATTGAAACGAGCCAAGCAAACATAATCAGCATTACTGCCAAATAAAGTATGAACCACACTACAATCGAGATGTTCATGAAAATGGAAACAATGCCCATTGCAATGCCACAAATCACACCTGCAATGAGGTTGATGAAAAACATACGCCATTTGTTTCCGTAGGTGTACTCGTTGCTGAGTTTGATAGCCTGCAACGGGTTAACGCCCTTATCAATCAAAATGTAAATTGCGAGTGAGAAGGCATAGCTGATAACAATTGCAGGAACAAAGAGGAAGAACATTCCCACAATCATAGCTGAATACATAAACGCCATAAGAAGGAAGAACTCGCCCATGCGTTTGCGATATTTGCTGTCGAAAATGAATGTCGGGCTGATGACATTTCCACGCGACAGCTCAAGCGGAATAGATAAGATGGCGATTGTGGTGCCGACATTCAGATAAGGAATCCAAATGGTGAT
>Ga0310690_10010546_pt1 | contig 11491 bp, 8 predicted proteins | sample AusTroGonzalo_MG_2_FD_207661 | JGI IMG/M metagenome (GOLD analysis project Ga0310690, IMG submission 207661) | Bovine rumen microbial communities from tropical cattle in Woodstock, Queensland, Australia - Gonzalo_04 (v2) (version 2) | ecosystem: Host-associated > Mammals > Digestive system >...
AGAATGCAGAGGCAGCAAGGACGACGTAAGACATGAAATCCATCTGATCCATGTTTGCCACCTATTGCATTCCCACAACCATTGCCAGAATCATTTTTACGTGCGAATTGTACCAAACAATCGGGCGGAGGAGAAACAAATATTGGGAATTATCGGAAACGGGAATTGGGAATTCGTGGTTCGTGTTGCTCACCGACAAGCGAGCGGAGCGAGCCAACCCCAAAGCATCTACACGATCTACATGTTCTACACGGTTTTTGAGGGTTTGAGGGTTTGGGTGTTTGAGTGTTTGAGTGATTAGGTTGTTCTGCTCCCAAGCGCGCTCGCGCAGCGAGCCAACTCCAAAGCACCCTCCGTGCCTTCGTGACTCTGATAACTCCGTGTTTAAGCGCCGCAGGCTTTTGCCCTACAGAGACACCTCTTGCGGCTTGGTGTCGCGGAGCTTCAGTCGAACCTAGTCTTCCACGTTGTAGAACTGGTTGGTGGGCAACATCTGCATAGTGCCGGAAGGGAGGGCAAGAAGCTGGTTGCGTATGCGCAGCACCTCATTGGTGGACGATGGACTCATTCCGCCTTGCTCAAGGCACATGTTCAAGGCAACAAGCCTGTTAGAACTTGTGAGATATGCAGGCCAGCACTCAAACAACGCTGTGTCGCAAACAGCGCCCCATGGATGCTTCGCGATGCCGCGCAAGGAAAGCCATGTGTATCGATTAGTCACCGCTGCAGATGGTTTTGGGCCATTCCCGAACGCAATCTTGCTGCCAATCGTCCCTAGCAACCTGATTGCATTCTTTTCTGGAATATTTCCATCAATAAGCTGTCTGTAACTCGCGAACGCAGAGTGTCCGAGGCCCTTGAAGTTTACTATGCATCTGGACAACAGGTCGGCCGCATCGTCGTCACATGTCAAGAGCAAAGGCTCTAACACCTGAATCTGTTCAGCATTGCCATACCGTTCAAGACACCTAAGAGAAACCTCTGTCGTACAAGTCTGCAAAAACCTGTTGGAGTGAGACGAGCATATCAGATTGGTGGCAACAATCATAAGACATTCCACGGCTTGATTTGTAGCGCAACCTGCCGAAGCGATGTAGCCGCGAAACGCCATGTCGCATTCATCTGCAAAAGACACCGTGTTCGTGTCCTCGTCGTCAATGACATCAGACACAGGGAGCGCCGCGAACTCTTCAAGAGACACCCGCAATGACTCCACCCCTCTGGCGATGTCAAACTCTTCTCCCACAGCCACAAACGAAATCAACAACGACACCAGCAATACAAGTCCCGCGAATTTCATGTCGCATTCTCCTTTCATTGTGTAACTCCGTGCATTTGATGCCCTCTAAAGCCTATAGCCGCATAGGAAGGTCGACTTCCAGACGGAGCGGAATCGTCCCGAATCAGGCCTAAAACACTTTCCAAGGGGATGTCCATCCGCGTTTCATTCCGATATCCGTACATTAGAAACGTCTGAATGACCCATGACTTCCTGTCAAATTCGTAATAACAAGAGCCTGTTCCTCCATTCCAGTCACAGGGACTGAACATGTCAGCATTTACAATCCCATCTACAGCTAAGCGAACTACCGAAGTACCATTTTTCTTTCCGTGGTAATCATAAATGTCCATCATGCCAAATGAATGTCCAATTTCGTGCACCAATGTCGACAACACAGCATTGGAGCCTATTATTATCTTGTTTCCATTGCGTTTGGAAAATCCGGCGATATATCTTGGAACAAGTTTATCTACATAATAGACATCAATACCATCTAGATGGGCAGATCGCGAGTACAGGTTTGTGATTGACACAGGCCTCACCGCAGTTATGCAATTGGTAGCGCACCCCAGAGCTGGATCAGTGCATTCAAGCCATTCCAGCGCCAGAAGGCATGCATCGACCTGCGAGTGTGAAAGGCTATCACGCTCTACATACAGCGTCCTTTCAAACGGCGTGGCGCAGTTTGTCATCGTCAGGCTCTGCACGGGCGTACCGTTGTGGTTCTGGTTCTCCCATATCCGCAGGCCCAATGCAGACAGGCGAAGCGTTCCGTTCGTCACATGCGCGAGGGACTTGAATTCAACGACGACCGGCACGATGTCGTCGTCTGGGGTCGAGAACGAACAACTGAGGTCAAGATAGTCGTTCGTTCCGATGTGGTTGTCATCGTCGTCATTGACGAAAATCGTGTTAGGGGAGCTCAGCGACACATGGGGTAGCGGTTCAGAATCTGGATCGTAGCGAACCACGACGCTTTGCCTGTTCGTATACCCGTCAAAATAAGTGTCGCAGTAAAGTATGTCTGACAATTCGTTCGTCGAGCCTCCCCAGAAGACGAACCCACCATCTCCGGCCGGCGTTATCTGAAGTCGTCCGAACGCGGAACTCCACGACCTTGAGAAATCAAGCGCTGGATTCAAATTCCATTCCCGGGCTTCGAAGTACGCCGTGCTATAACCTGGTATCTGATGCAATGTGGCCCCAGATGGAAGTATCTCCACTCCCGCCATGATTGACACAAGTCCCGTCCCTAAGGCATACTCAACCTGCGGCTGGACGCCGTCGTGAGACGAGGAGGAGAATGTCGCCCCGGAAGGGTCGGCCGAAAATGGATAGGCGCGCCCGCGCATCAGGAGAAACGTCGCGGAATCGTTCTCCCTGTCCAGCACTACCGCCTTGTCGTCAATCCGGACAACCGCATGCCCCGTAGCATCAAATGCATTCGCCTTTATCGTGAACGAATACCACCAGCCATCGGTGTCGTTTTCAACAACCGCCGCGACCCAGTTCGTATAACCACCAGCCGAAATGATTTCAGCGGAGTTGGTTAAGCATGCAAGCACCCATCCCTCGCCCTGCCCGTGGCAGTCGCCGTTATGAATGTACTGCTCTGGGTCGATTTCGTTCGCAAGCCCGTCGCCATCCCAGTCGAACTCGGACATGCGATGCAACCTTATGGACGTAACGGTGTTTGTGCCATCAAGGAGCCATGACACATCGCCCAATTCGTTTGTACCGAACTTCGCTCCGATGACGACGTTTGTAAGCGCATCCATGTCCGATATCCGCGAAAGGTCGTAGCGGTACTCGAAGTCGCCGTTGTCGAAGATCTCGGCCCGCATGCTGAACGCTGTCTCATTGTATCCAGTCGCCGATCGCAATCAAGTCCTGGCATTCCCGTTTAGAATCGCCCGAAAGAATATGGTCGCAACAATTCGCGGTCTTTACATCTCCATTAGCTATGGCAAGACGCTTTATCGTTCGCACCATATTGCCCACCGCAAGCGTCTCGTAGTTCATGTCAAGATAGTATTGCGCCCGCGTCCCAGCAATGCAATGAAGGTGCTTTATCGTTGCCCAGCTGCAGGAGTTGGTATCCGCCTCGTATAGCACAAGCGCTTTCGAGAGAAAGTTGGTGTAGTTGGCAAAGCCAGAATACCCCAGCCCGCAAATCGTCACATACCGCACCATGTCATTAGTCTCGTATGTATGCCAGTCGGCGACAATGGCGTCGAACCTGTTTGAAACAAACTCGCAAAAGGGCATGAAGTTCGTCATGTTGACTTCACTGCAAAAGCAACCGCCACGGATGGACTTGAACGCATCATCCCTGTCGGCGTCGCCCCTTTCGGCACGCTCGGCGTCGTAAACGGCAAGCGCACGCGCGTACACGTTGGTTGCAAGCTCCTGGCTTGCAGCATCCCCAATGCACATTCCAGCACACGATGCGATCGCAAGTACCAGTGTAATTCTACTCATTACCTGCATTCCCACTACCATTTGTCACCTCCGGTTTGTTGTATCCGCATTTGCCGTCAAGCATCCTCTTTGCGTTGCGCGAAATTCCATTCTCGCGTGCGCTTATTGTCCAGCCGTCATAATCCACGATGCCACAATGTCCGATTCCCCCTGGCGACGGCCGTCCTGCAACAAAGCCAGGTTCCGGGCAAACATTCGTGCCTAGATAAGTCCAGCCTGCAATTGAAGCCGATCCCGCCCCCCATTCGTTTGCAACTGGGGGATATTGTGTGTCTGGCAACGGCCAGGTGTGCGGCGAAACATGTATTGCGGGAACGGTCAAGCCAGACTCCACCGCCATATCAGCAACATGACGGTTGCATTTCCACTTTCTCTTCTCGACACCCGAAAAACCATTTCCCGCACTCACTGACTCGTCAAACATATACTCCGCCAATCCCAAATGAGAAAGAGCCTCGTTACGCAAATTAAGTAGTGCTAAAGACGAAGCAACGCCAACATGATCTCGCTCTCCTGTTTTGCAAGGGCCGATATCCTCTTGTATTATCGCAGAATATCCTTCGTTGTGCGACCACACATATTCAAGATGGTTGGACTGTGTTCCGCCGCCGCATATCGCCCGCGCCGCAATCGCGAAGCATCCTGCCTGCACCATCGTCAGCACGCCTTCGCACCCACCGGACGACACAGTCGTCCATGGCTCGTATTCATGTCGCGTCCTTCGTCTGGCAGTCAGCCATTCGACCGACAATCCATCGCCGACAAATGGCGCCGTTGTAAGATGCGTTGTGACATTCGACCCCACGAGAACCACAAGTCCGGTAGGCGGCGCGGACGGAACCGTAACGAGCGTCGGCTCCACGACCGTAAGGGACGCCGTCGCCTGCAATGCGTTTGTCCCGTCGGCATCAAGCCATTCGCAGCCTAATATGACATCCCCAAGCAGGCCGCTCGTCTCGATTCCGTCAACTGTAAATGTCTGCTCGAATTCGGTCGAATCCTGCACCGCGAACTCTGAAGGCAGCGGTAGCGATGTCCTGATTTTACCGCCTCCCCCCTGGACGAAGACGCGGATCGTCCCATTGGTCGCCACTTCGGACGAGAAGACGACATTCGCTTCGGCCGACTGGCTCCCCTCCATCCACAGGTTCGTCACAAGCAGACAAGAAGGCGCCGTCAGGGAAAGGCTCGCAGACGGAAAGTCGTTCGTGCCTGCCGTGAACTGGATTTCAGAAACGTAGTCCCTTCCGCAGAACGTGGCGGTCACGGACATTGACGCACTTGCCCAGCGCGGGAACGAGGGAATGCGGACAAAGGTCTGCCTCGCACCTGGCGAATCGATGACTATCAAGTTGCTGCCATGCCACAAATACGAAATCTGGGCGTCTGGCACGCAATCCTCCATTTCCGCCGCAAAGAGCACAGGTCCCGTCCCAAGTCCCCAATGTCCGATACCTGGCGAAGCGGTGAACGAAGGGAGCCAAAGGCAAAGGCCGTCCGCAGAAGCCGTTGGAAGCTGCAAATCGAGAGTTCCACCATCCACAGACCATCCGCCGCCCCAAGACACAGCTCCTCTGGCAGGAGCCGCCCCCCTTGTTCCACCTGAAATGTCATCGACGGCAGAATACAAGACCCCTTCGCAATACGGTTCGATATGCAAACAGTATTCCACCCCTTTCTCCAGGAGAAACGCATAATCGCCTGCGTTTGTCACGACAACGCGATAATCGCCTACAGCCAGGAGAATCGGAAACATCGCTCCGTCTGGCACGGATGCCGCCAATCGATACAGCCCGTTTGTCAGGCCTTCGCCAACCTGGTTGCTGACCCAGTTAGCATACCCGCCAGCCGAAGCGATCTCCTGTGCATTGGTAAAACAGGCAGAAATCCACTCTTCCCCCTGGCAATAATACTCACCGTCGTGGAAATACGGGTTTGGATCTATGCTGTTGGCAAGTCCATCTCCGTCCCAGTCGAAGGCGTTGAGAACGCAGTAGCGCCGCGTTTCGTCCGCATGGCGGTACTCGAATTCGCCGTTAGGATAGAACTCCGCCTGGAATGTCACGTTGCTTTCAATGTTGCGTCCGAGGAGCGCGTTGACCCATGTGACGACAAGCGTATTCGACGGCGTGACCTCATGCCAGAAAGCGGAAGCAGACGCGCCGTCCTGGAGCCTGTTCCAGCGCGACATCGGAAGGATGGAAACATCTTCGTCAAACGCCCGCGGAAGGACAAGTTCTTCGTGCCCGCGCATCGTCATGCGGCCTGACGCGAAAACGAGAAGGTTGGAAGCGGCTCCCGATGGAATGCGGAACGTCCAGTTGGTCGTCTGGATTGTAAAGGCGTCCTCGTATGCACCTCGTTTCATCCATAGCCAGTTCGTGATCGCCGCAGATGTCGGTTCCGCAATGCCGCGTGAAGCCGTCTCTGAAACGAGCCTGTATCCGTTCGTCACGTCCTCCGGCGTGACAGACCATGTTTCGCCTGAACGCAGGCCGTTGCCATGGAGAAACGGCTCAAGGGAGCTCATGCCGCCCAGGGTTGTGCCGTCAATCTGCCCGGGCAGCGAAACCTGGCCGACGCGGTTTGTGACCTTCTCGCCGCCAAGCTTTATGGTCACGGCACCTGCTATCAGGAACACGACAAGTGCGGACGTCTCTATCTGGCGTTTCCCTATCCGCATTTGTCACCTCAGGATTATGCCCGACCTGGCCGGACATACGCGCTGCGAAAAGCCCTCGCCGTGAGAGTCTGTACCACGTCCCGTAAGACGCATCATGTTCCAAGTTGGACGATAAGCCCAACATGGAATGGTCCCAGAAATTTCCGAGAACAGCGGCGATCCGTCTGCCACGATCGACAAACTCCTCGGAACGGCGGACGCGTTCAAGAACATCCACCACTCAACGCTACGAGCTGAACTTCCAGCGCTCGCCTCGGAAACAAACCTCTCCGTACCGTCAAATCCGTGCTCAACAAACCAGAATCCGGAATCCCAGCCGACGGTAAGTTCGCACTCGGCGAGGTCGAGAATCCCGTTGGTGTTCGAATCCGTCCCGAAGGAAATCTGCACGTTGTCCTCAGGTCCGCCCATGCATTCCAGCGAAAACGAAAACTCGCGCACGTCTTCCCGCCACGCGACGAATGGCGCGTTTGTCGCCGTCTCAGCATCGTCGAAAACCACGGGCGGAAGCGACAGCACAACCGGCGGCAGCGCAAGCAAAGCAGGCGATGCAAGCAGGAGAGCTATGGCCAGAATCATTTTCACACGCGAATTGTACCAAACAATCGGGCGGCGGAGAATCAAAAACGGAATTGGGAATTGTCGGAAACGGGAATTGCCGGAAACGGGAATTGGGAATTCGAGAAACTCGACAGCAATGCCTTAGAAATAGCTCTTCACATTCTCCCACCAGGTGCGCTCAGGCCAAAGATTCTTTGGCATGCGTTTATAACCGTGCGGCGACTTCCAATTCCGAGGCGCGTACCAGTTCACGGCGATTTCCTGCCTGTAGACAATCACCAACGCGACAACGGCCGACAAAGCCGCCGCGGAGATGACGACACGCTTCTTATGTCTGCGCCAAGTCTCACGAAACCACCGCAGTATGCGCGGCGCAACAACAAGCGCGTAGGCGAAGAAGCACCAGAAAAGCAAGTTGATTGCCGACCTTCCAGGCTTGCCGTCAGCCATTACCGATAATCCCGCGGAACATTCATTGGCCCTGTGCGCCGGCAGTGGCAACCCCATGTATCGCGTATGCCCGTAAACGTCGTTGTCTAGAGGATCGGTGTACACCTGCACTCCCATTGTGGCAATCCACAGCGCAATCCCAAGCACGACGGCAACCCAGAAACGCCAATGCCGAACCCTGAGCATGAAGAACGCAAACGCACTGAGGCAGAGGCAACCTATTTCGGAAGCAACCACGTCAGTCCTCAACGGCAAAAGCCACATAAGGCAGAAGAATCCTATATGTCCGATTGCCAACGCCGATACAATCCGCACCAGCGTCCAGACCACTCGTCTTGCCCTTTCGTTCATTTCACAGACCTTTCACTTGCGCCAGCCAAAGTTTGCAGCCGACATTATACCACAATTTTACCTGTCGCTCTTCAGCGCATTGTCGCGGCGACAGAGCATCTGAAGGTTTTCGGGAACGGTCTTGCCGCCCTTCGACCACGGCACGATGTGGACACCTTCCATCTCCTCATACTCGAAGTGCCCGCCGCAGACCGGACAGATGCCCTTCTGCGCCTCGTATGCCACGCGCTTCTCGTCGTCGTCGAACTGCCGCAGGTTCAATTTCTCGCGCCGGGTCTCGCCGGAAAGAAGGAACTCGTAGATACCCTTGTTGTTCTGCACTTCCTTGTCCGTCATCAACTCGACGACGCGGCGTTCCAGCTCCTTCGGGTTGTAACTCTTCGAAGCGAACTCCCTGTAGAGTCGACCCCACTCCAACCCCTTCATCTCGCGGCGATATTTCGGAAACAGCGTCTCGATCCAGTTCACGACCTTCTGAAAATGGAGCCACAGCTCCGTCGCCTCGCCATTTCCCTGGTGGATCGCCATGTATTCCTCGATCGCCTTGTCCTTCTGCGAGTTGACCATCCACGATATCGCAGTCTCGAGATACTCCTGCCTTTCCGCGCTTCCGTTAAGGTATGGCGCGCCGATCTTCTGCGCGACGCACCCGGGCTTCGAGAAGTAGCGCTTCGCGTCCGCCACCCAGGGACCCGAGTAGACGGCGTTTCGCATCTCCTGCGCAGTAAGCTTGAGCCCTGCGATATTGATGACTTTGAACCACTCAATCTTCTCCGTCGGGGTTCCCTCGCAGAAGTAGACCATCAGCTCGTAGTCGAGGAACTTCTCCTGTATGTCGGGGAGCTGACGATGGAAGTACTTTGCCGCGAGTTCAAGTTCGCCCCACGCGAAGTCGCCGTTGTAGTACTGGCAAAGCGAAATCGTCCGCTGCTGGCCGTCCATCACCTCGAACGTTCCGTCGGGGTTCTTGGCCCAGTACATGACGTTTAGCGGAAAGCCCTTCATCACTGTGGAAATGACGGCATTGCGCTCCTTCTCCTTATAGACAAACTCGCGCTGGTAGGCTGGCCGGATGTCTAGTAGCCCATTGCAGCCCATAACTCCTCTCTCCGCATCGTCAACATATCCAGCGACAAGATCGCGTATCTTGATTCTATGCAACTCGATTTTCATGGCAGGTCAGTCTTTCTCTTTTTTGACAGGATTTACAGGACTATTCAGACCCTACAAATGAGATTATGCTACGGACGAAATCTTTTCATGACTGCCTCCCCACTACTTTTTCCGGCGAATGAATATTCTCTTATACATCTTCTTGCCATTTATGTATGGTTCGTTGTGTCGCTTAAAATGGGGCAATTTGTATTGATCGTCCACCGCCCCATTGTCACTACAACCTATCAGCTCGAACTGTTCAGGATTGTATTTGTCCATAAATGTAATCGGCACACCCATAATACCATCGTAATCATATGGTATGTCAGATGTCTTTGCAACTTCTATTGCATCATAGTTATCATATTTTGGGAATTCATCTGGCGAATACTTCTTATAGAGTGGCAGCTTCTCATGGCGCTGCGGATAATCAAGATTGGTAAACCATCTAACGCCTTTCACCCTGATGAATCGTTGCCCATTTTCATCCACCCCACACGATGTGGCGTTGAGCGGATAATCGGCAGGAACACCGAATTTCCTATCTCCACTATGAATCGAAGCCCCAAGCCACAATTCATTTCCTTTGATAAGCGGAAACACCTCTTTGTATGTCAGCGAATTTACGTTCCCAATTATCAAAAACTTCTTTTTGTATTTTGCGAGCTGCTCAATATACTCACGAAAGAGAGAGAAAGGCGGATTTGTTACAACTATGTCGGAGTCCTTCAGAATATCTATGCACTCTTCGCTCCGAAAGTCACCATTGCCCTTGAGCTCACGAACACCTATTTCGTCATCATCCAAAATCATGTTGCCGTTCTTGTCGCCCTCGTACACCTGACAAATGGCCCGCTCACAATCTCCCTGAGAAAAGAGATCGACATCCTGCGACTTGTAACAAGTGGCGACCAACTTTCTTAAACCAAGCCGTTCAAAGTTCTCAACAAAAAACTTGAAAAACTCACTCTGCCGCGGATCGTCGCAGTTACAAAGAACCGTCATTCCTTTGAAATGTGATTTGTAGTATTTTAGCTCATTCTCAATGTCAACACGCTGCGTGTAGAATTCATCCTTCTTCGCCCGTTTTGCAGCGAGCAACGCTTTCGCATCATTCATTGAAAAGCCTCCGCGTCTCCGCGTGAGAATTTAATGCGGAATTTTCTCGTCCTGCGCAAATCGTCGCAAACACCGCATTTGAGCACGAAAAGAGCGCATTTCCTCTCATGCACTCGACCGGAGCCCGACCAAAGGCCCATTACGGATACACGAAGAGAAAATGCGCCCAGATAGGCGCACCTTCGCTTACATGCCGTCCGTAATTGAAATGTTTGGTCGTATTTCGGTCGAACGACGTGTAGCGTTGATGCTACATTGACAAGCGCCCGGCGGGGATTGTCAGTTTAAAGTTCAAAGTTGAAAGTTTAAAGTTTGGCAACTTGGTGAAGCGCAAAAAAACTCTAAACTTAAAACTCTAAACTCTAAACTTCTTCTCCCGTTTTCCGGACTATGTTCCCGCGCCGCGCATGCGCCTCGCTGGATGGGAATAGTATATCCTATCAAATGGATGAGTTCAAGCGCGAACTGGGAATATTCGAGCAACAAAGCGCCCAAACAGACAACATTCTTGCCGCGATCCGAGATATCGTGTATAATCGTCTTATGAGACACAAGCAGAAGAAGGTTCTTGCCGCCATTCCGACAAACGGGTCGGACGGGCGTCTGCGCGTAGCGGGAGTCATGCGCTACGCCAGCACGCGCACAAACTGGGACCTCAGGATCGTCAGCTCGCGCACCGCGTTCAACGACGCCGAAGTCGAATCTCTTCTCGAAGAGGGGATCGACGGCTGCATCCTCGCGGCCTACACCCCCGCCGTGGAGAAGATCCTCAGGCGCCGCATCCCAACGATCCTCGCCCTCGAAAACATGCACGTCCGCCTGGGAGGACGCCCGAACTGCATTTCGGTGCTTATGGACAACCACGAGATCGGGCGCATGGCTGCAGAGCACTTCAAGATGCTCGGAAGGTTCTCGTCGTACGCATTCGTCCCGGCGCCGCCAAAGGTCCCGTGGTCGCTGGAGCGCAAGGCCGCGTTCTTCGAGAACGCCGACAAGAGAGCCGCGTTCTTCGAATATCCGGAGACCGACTTCGAGATGGTCAACATGACGGGCGAGGCGGGAATTCAGGTGAAGATGACGGACCTTGTGGAGTTCCTCAGGAAACTTCCGCAGCCGGCGGCCGTGTTTGCTGCAAACGACCTTCTGGCCGTGCAGGTCTCGAGGGCCTGCCGCGCATCAAGGCTGAAGATCCCGATGCAGGTCGCGCTTCTAGGATGCGACAACGACGAACTGCTTTGCCAGGGAGAGCGTCCGGCGCTCACGAGCATCCTGCCGGGCTTCGAAAAGGCAGGCTTCGCGGCTGCGCGCATGCTCGACTCGATGATGCGCGAACGTCCTGCCTCCGAAAGCGTGCTGCGCATCCCTGGCGCAACTCTCGTGCCGCGCGCCTCGACTACAAACCTGCCGCC
>Ga0310690_10010548_pt1 | contig 11491 bp, 5 predicted proteins | sample AusTroGonzalo_MG_2_FD_207661 | JGI IMG/M metagenome (GOLD analysis project Ga0310690, IMG submission 207661) | Bovine rumen microbial communities from tropical cattle in Woodstock, Queensland, Australia - Gonzalo_04 (v2) (version 2) | ecosystem: Host-associated > Mammals > Digestive system >...
TTGTGAGAATTGCTTGCACTTGTATTTATCATTGCTTGGTAAGTAACATCTTGGAATTGGAACTCAGTACCAGTAAATACTTCCATTTGGTATTTAGTTTCTTCCAATGCTGCTACATATTCGTCATATACTTCATCAGAACGAGTGGCTAACTGCAATTTTGAATGTTGAATTGCCTGTGCTTGGAATTCTACATCGTGTAGACGTGCAGTCAGTGCCAATAATCTAACTTGTGAAGACGACATACCCATTTTAATGTTTTCCTTTTAATTTCTTTTCCCTATACCTTTTATTACGGATAATTTTTTAAAAACTTTAGGATTTTATTTAATTTTGTTACAAAAGTTTACAATTATAAAATATAAGCCTCAAAAAAGAGGCTATTCATTTGAATAACCTCTTCCTTTTATTTATTCACTAAAAGACCATTAATTAATCATCTATTAGCAAATCAGGAGAACCAAACATTCCTTCTATTTCTTCCAAAATAGCGGATGGTTTACGAGCCTGATTTCTTTGAGCAGCTCTTTTCATAGCTTCTTTTTCTTTTTCTTCATTAGCATAAGTTAAGTGATGATAACCTGTACCTGCAGGAATTAAACGACCTATAATAACGTTTTCTTTCAAACCTCTTAATAAGTCTTTCTTACCATCAACTGCTGCTTCTGTAAGAATTCTTGTAGTTTCTTGGAATGACGCTGCTGAAATAAAGCTTTCAGTATTCAAAGATGCTTTTGTGATACCTAATAACATATATTCACAAGTTGCTTCTTGTCCGCCTTTTTCTTGTGCAATTTTATTAGCATTTTCAAAAACTTGGACTTCAACTAATTCACCTGGTAATAAATCAGTATCACCGGATTCAACAATTCTTACTTTCTTAGTCATTTGTCTTACGATTATTTCAATATGTTTATCAGCAATTTCTACACCTTGTGAACGGTATACTCTTTGAACTTCGTCTACAAGATATTGCTGAGCTTCTTCCAAACCGCAAAGTCTTACAACGTCATGAGGATTTAAAGGACCGCTTGTTAACGGTTGACCTTTTTTAACCTTCTGACCGTTTTGAACAGCTATTGTTGTTGCATTTATGTTAGGAATTTTAACCTCAGACTTGCTGCCTTCTTCAGTTGTAACAAACAATCTTGGGACATCTTCATCAATTTCAATTTCCGCAACACCATCAACTTCAGCCAAAATAGCACAATCTTTTGGTTTTCTTCCTTCTAACAATTCTTCAACTCTCGGCAAACCTTGAACGATATCACCAGTTTTTTGTCTTTCATAAATCAAGGTGGCCAACATATCACCACGTAGAACTAATGCTCCTGCATCAACCTGTAGCAATGTTCCTGGGCTTATCAAATATGGACGCCCTTCTCTTATTGTTACTTCTTTTGCGGTAACTGCTATAACTTGTCCTGAAACAGGAGCTTTATCACCTTTATCAGAGATTTCAGAATCAAGTCTTATATATTGGCCTTTCTTAACCGTTGCCTTTCCGCTTATTTTAACAGGAACTTCATAGTCACTACTTTGTAGTAATAAACGTCTGGCTTCAGCTTCTTCATCTTTTATGGATGCAATACCGTCATTGATTGCTAAAACTTGAGTTTTTGCAACAGGAGTTTTGGCTTCTATAATATCACCATTTTTAACTAAAAGTTCTGTTTGCAATGATGCATTCATTTTTGAATTACTTTCTAATTCACGACGAACAATTAAAGTTTCAAGTACAACAATTTTTAACTGACCGTCTGCATCAAGTTCTACAAGTCCTTTCAAGTGAGATAAATATCCCTCCATTTGAAGGACTAAACTTGTTCTTGTTAAAGAAGCACCGTCAAGATTTCTTACTCTTGCTCCATCTTTATATTGTAATTGAGTAACCGGAGTCACCACAATATTTTCATCAGAGGCATTAAAGTTTATTGAAACTTTCTTAGGTACAATTTTTATTACATCTACAGGTCTAATAAGTATTTGGATTTGTTGATTTTCGATACTGTCTTCATCCAAACCAAGTGTTGAACTATCTAATTCTTCGTCTAGATCATCAATATCCAAATCATCCATTCCAACATCCATAATAGTAACAATAGATGTTTGTTTAACCTTTATCCCATCTGCTACAACAGTACCTTTTTTAAGAACTTCACCTTCTTCAACTTTTAATTCACTTGCACTTGCTAATTTATGAAGTTCTCCAGGTCTGATAACAATTTCATGAATAACATCATTAAATTCTTTGAATTCAACGATACCGTCGATATGACAATAAACATCTTTTACGACTTCTGTACCAGCTGTAACATAAGATCCGTTATCAACCATCCTCAATGTAGCATCTTTATTTACTTGATGAACTTCTTCAGGAATAAATACGATATTACCTGATTTTGTAACGATTTGATTTTCATCAACTTCAACATCAATATATTTAATTTCACCTGAAGATTCAACTGAGTATTCATCATCAATTAACTCTGCTATAGTCATTCCGTTTTCAACCGTCGTATCAACAGGACATTTCATAATATATTTTTCACCTGTTTCTTCAACAGTCCAAATTTGTTCTTTCTTAGTTTGTTCAAATGTTGCATTTGACGGAGCTAAAGAAGCAATAACGATTGTTAATTCTTTACCTTTAACCAATTTCTTAATTTTTTCACCTTCAAATTTAACATCTTCAATAACCAAGTCATTGCCTAATCTAACTTCACCACTATGTTCACAAACAGTAAGTGTTTCAGCTAATTTTTCACCTTGTTTTATTTTTTGACCGTCTTTTACTAATATTTTGGAACCACCCGGTAAGTTATAAACATCTCCGCCTACAACCCAAACAATACCGTTTTTATTAGAAGTTCTTGAAATATTACCTTGTCTGTCTTTCTTTTCATCAGCAACGAAATCTTCAAATACAACTTCACCTGACATATCTGAAGTAATATCTTTGGTTGCTTTTTCTGTCAAACGACCACCATCACCTTGTGATACCGGTTCGTATTCAGCCAATTTAAATCCTCTTTTTACTTCCATTCCGTCTGTAAAGTAAACAATTGCGCCTGCAGGAATGTGATATTTATCTTTTTTCTTATCACTTACTACTTGAATATCAGCTTCATATAATGAAACTTGTACAACATCCCCGTGACGTGTTCTTAATTCTCTTGTTTTTACAGAAGAAACAACTTTACCAGGGTTGATAGCTTCAACAGCTTTTGCAACACCGGCACCTTTGAATACACCACCTGTGTGGAATGTTCTCATTGTTAACTGTGTACCAGGTTCACCAATTGATTGAGCAGCAATAATACCAATTGCTTCGCCTATATCAACCAATTTTTGAGTTGTCATTGCCCAACCATAACATTTTTGGCAAACACCATATTCCAAACTACAAGTTAAACCTGAACGAACTTTTACTGATTTCAAATTCAAAGATGAAACTTTCTTAACTTCATCTCTGCCCATTGTTGTATTGGCAGCAACTAAAAGATTTCCCTCTTTATCAAATATATCTTCTGCAATAGTTCTGCCTAATAATCTGTCTGCAAGTGAAACAATTTCAACTTCACCATCACATATAGGTTTTAAATTAATATACTTATCACCGTGGCAGTCATCTGCTCTAATAATTACATCCTGAGCAACGTCAACAAGTCTTCTGGTCAAATATCCTGAGTCAGCTGTCTTCAACGCCGTATCTACCAAACCTTTACGAGCACCGTATGATGAAATAATGTATTCAGTAACGGATAATCCTTCTTTAAAGTTTGATTTAATCGGCAAGTCGATAATTTGTCCTTGCGCATCAGCCATCAAACCACGCATACCTACTAACTGAGAAACCTGGGATAAATTACCTCTCGCACCGGAAAATGCCATCATATATACGGGGTTTAGTCTGTCAAAATTATCTACAACCTGTTCTGTTAACTTTGATGTTGTTTCAGACCAAGTATCGATAACTTTTGTATATCTTTCAACCTCTGTAATCTCACCTTTTAAGTATCTTACAGTAGATTTTTCAATTTCATTTTCAGCTTCTTTTAATAATTTTTGTTTTTCAGGCGGAACAGATAAGTCTGATATAGATATTGTTACACCTGATTTTGTAGCATATTTGTAGCCCAAATTTTTCAATGCATTTGCTAATTCAGCAGTCTTTGCACCACCATATTCTAAGTAAATTTGAGATAACAAATTTTTTAAACCACCTTTATCCATTTGCTTATTGATAAATTCCGGCGCATTTTTTGTTTGCATATACATATTTTCCATTTTGTATTTCCCTCAGTTATTCCCTATTTGTGTGTTTCATTAATATATATGAAAAGTTCTCGTTTAATATTAAACGAGAGCTTTTCTGACTGTTTCATTAAATATAATTCTTCCTACAGTTGTTTCAATTCTGTTATTGTGTTCATCTCTAACAATAATCTTGTCGTGTAATTTAATTACACCGACTTCCAACGCAGAAATTGCATCTTCAAAACTGTAATAATAACCTTTCGGTTCCATTTCAGGATTTTTTAGAATAGTCAAATAATACATACCTAAAACCATATCCTGAGAAGGAGTAATTACAGGTCTGCCATTTGCAGGAGTAAGAATATTATTTGTAGCTAACATCAACATTCTTGCTTCTGTTTGAGCTTCAATTGACAAAGGTACGTGAACAGCCATCTGGTCACCATCGAAGTCAGCGTTGAATGCTGTACATACCAATGGGTGTAATTGAATTGCTCTACCTTCAACCAATTTTGGTTCAAATGCTTGAATACCTAATCTGTGAAGCGTAGGAGCACGGTTCAATAATACAGGATGACCTTCAATAACCTCTTCTAATATATCCCATACTATGTTTTCAGAACGTTCAATTCTCTTCTTTGCAGATTTGATATTCTGTACATAGCCTCTTTCAATCAATTTGTTTACAACGAAAGGTTTAAACAATTCAATAGCCATTTCTTTTGGCAAACCGCATTGATGTAATTTCAATGACGGACCAACTACGATAACTGAACGACCTGAATAGTCAACACGTTTTCCTAATAAGTTTTGACGGAAACGACCTTGTTTACCTTCTATGATATTAGATAATGATTTTAATGCTCTGTTATTAGGACCAACAACTGTACGTCCACGACGACCGTTATCAATCAGAGCATCTACTGCTTCCTGTAACATACGTTTTTCGTTTCTTACGATAATTTCAGGAGCACCCATTTCTAATAACCTTTGTAAACGATTATTTCTGTTTATAACACGTCTGTATAAATCATTTAAATCAGATGTTGCGAATCTACCGCCATCTAACTGAACCAAAGGTCTCAAGTCAGGAGGTGTAACAGGAAGAACATCCATAATCATCCAAGAGGGCTCTGTTTCTGATTGAATTAAAGAATCAAGTAATCTTAATCTCTTAATCAATTTACCCTTCTTTTGAATTGATGTAACATGACCGTCTAATTCAGTTCTGATATCTTCGGCTAATTTCTTAACATCAATCTCTTCCAACAATTCTTTAATAGCCTCAGCACCGATTCCTACTTTTAATTCAGATTCTTCATTTGCTTCCATATATTCTTCATATTCTTCTTCTGTCAGCAATTGAAGTTTTTTGAAAGGACTGTCTGCTGGATCCATTACAACATAATTATTGAAGTAAATAATTTGTTCCAAATCCTTTAAAGTCATGTCCAAAAGTAAACCTAAATAAGAAGGAATACCTTTTAAAAACCAAATGTGCGAAACAGGCGCAGCCAATTTTATGTGGCCCATTCTGTGACGACGAACCTTTGAATCTGTAACTTCAACACCGCATCGTTCACAGATGATACCTTTATGGCGAACTCTTTTATACTTTCCGCAATAACATTCCCAATCCTTTGTTGGCCCGAATATTCTTTCACAGAATAATCCGTCTCTTTCAGGTTTAAGGGTTCTGTAGTTTATAGTTTCCGGTTTTGTTACTTCACCGTATGACCACTTAAGTATTCTTTCCGGAGATGCAATACTTATTCTTATATAGTCAAAATAATCAATACTAGTAGACAATTTTCTGTTTCTCCTTATATTTCACCGAGTGTAGTAGATGTTTCAAAGAAATTGATATTTAATAATTCAGAATCAACATCTGACAAAGTTCTTTTTGGCGATGCTTTTTTCAAATCATCAATATCACTCATTAAATCAACTTCTTCACCGTCTTTTTTCGCTACTCTTATGTCTAATCCTATACTTTGTAATTCACGTACAAGTACCTTAAATGATTCAGGGATACCCGGTCTTGGGATATTATCACCTTTTACGATAGACTCATAAGCTCTGTTTCTGCCGTTTACATCATCAGATTTGATAGTCAACATTTCTTGTAATGTATAAGCAGCGCCATAAGCTTCTAATGCCCAAACCTCCATCTCTCCGAATCTCTGTCCGCCGAATTGAGCTTTACCACCCAAAGGCTGTTGAGTAACTAAAGAGTATGGGCCGGTACTTCTTGCGTGAATCTTATCATCTACCAAGTGAACAAGTTTTAAGATATAAGATAAACCAACAGCGATAGGTTCATCAAATTTTTCACCTGTTCTACCGTCTATTAAAAATACTTTTCCGTCTTCTCTTACCCAATCACAACCAGACTCTTTTATTCCTCTCAATAATTCAGCCTTTGTTGCTATTTCAGACTGGTTAGCACCATATCTTTCATCGAATGACGGAGCCTCATAATAGTCTTTTGTCAAATAAGATGCCAAACCTAATAAACATTCATAAGTTTGACCAACATTCATACGAGAAGGTACACCCAGTGGGTTAAGTACTATATCAACAGGAGTACCATCAGGTAAGAAAGGCATATCTTCTTTTGGAAGTATTCTTGAAACAATACCTTTATTTCCGTGACGACCTGATAATTTATCACCAACAGATACTTTACGTTTTTGAGCAATATATACTCTTATAACTGTATTTGCACCCGGTGGTAATTCATCACCTTTTTCTCTGTCGAAAACCTTTACATCGATAACTCTACCACCTTCACCGTGAGGAACTCTTAAAGAATTATCTTTTACATCTCTTGCTTTTTCAGCAAAAATTGCTCTTAAAAGTTTTTCTTCAGGCGGATGTTCAGATTCACCTTTTGGTGTAACTTTTCCGACTAATATATCGTCTGCATAAACTCTTGCACCGATTCTTACAATACCTCTTTCATCCAAATGTCTTAAAGATTCTTCTGATACATTAGGAATTTCTCTTGTAATTTCTTCAGGTCCGAGTTTTGTTTGTCTTGCATCTAATTCCAATTTTTCAATGTGAACAGAAGTAAATATATCATCGTGAACGCATCTTTCAGATAACAAGATAGCATCCTCGAAGTTATACCCTTCCCAAGGCATATAAGCAACTAAAACATTCTTACCTAACGATAACTCTCCACAACTTGTAGAAGCTCCGTCTGCAATGATGTCACCTATATGAACCTTATCACCTGCACTAACCAAAGGTCTTTGATTAATACAAGTATCTTGGTTTGAACGAACATATTTCATTAACGGATAAATATGACGTTCTCCATTTATATCTATAATAGTAATTTCATCACCAACAACACGTTCAACAGTACCGTCAACGTCTGCTGTAATTACCATACCTGAGTCTTGTGCCGCACGTCTTTCAAGGCCGGTACCAACGACAGGTCTTTCAGTAATGAACAAAGGAACTGCTTGACGTTGCATGTTAGAACCCATCAGTGCACGGTTAGCATCATCGTGTTCAATAAACGGAATCATTGATGTTGCAACAGATATAATCTGAATTGGGCAAACACCGACAAAGTCAACCTTTGAAGATTCGCACATTGTAAACTCTGAACGATATCTAATAGGAACTGATTCTGCTTTGAAGTGTTTGTCTTCAGTTAACTCAACATCTGCCGGAGCACAACGGAAGTTTTCATCTTCATCAGCTGTCATATAAACAACTTCATCAGTAACAACACCGTCTTTTACAACAAAGAACGGAGATTCGATGAAACCATAATCATTAACCCTTGCGTGAGTAGCTAATGAACCTATCAAACCTGCGTTCGGACCTTCCGGAGTTTCTACCGGACAAATACGTCCGTAGTGAGAAGGGTGAATATCACGAACAGCAAATCCGGCTCTTTCTCTTTGTAAACCACCAGGTCCTAAAGCTGAAATACGTCTTTTATGTGTTAACTCAGCCAACGGATTTGTTTGGTCCATGAATTGTGATAACTGTGAAGAACCGAAGAATTCCTTCAAAGAAGCAACTAACGGTTTTGTATTCAATAAGTTCAAAGGTGTTAAGGTTTCAGAATCTTGTAAAGTCATTCTTTCCTTAACTATTCTTTCTATTCTTGAAAGACCAACTCTGAATTGGTTTTGTAATAATTCCCCAACAGAACGAATTCTTCTGTTTCCTAAGTGGTCGATATCATCCAAAGTACCTTCATCATAAGTAAGGTTAATCAAGTACTCAATTGATGCAACGATATCTTGAACTGTTAATGTTCTTTGAGATTCATGTATGTTCAAATTAAGTTTTTTGTTTAATTTATAACGACCTACACGACCTATATCATATTTCTTTTCATCAAAGAATCTTGATTCTAAAATTTGACGACCGCCTAAAGCTGTAGCAGGATCACCCGGTCTTAGTTTTTTGTATAAATCAATTAAAGCTTCATCAGTTGTTTCAGCAGTATCTTTGTCTAATGTTTTCTTCAAGAATTCAAAGTGAGTAAATAGAGTTTCCATTTCAGAAACAGTTATACCCATTGCTTTTAACAACGTAGTAGCCAAGATTTTTCTGTTCTTATCGATTTTTACATAAATAATATCATTTGAATCAGTTTCAATCTTTAACCATGCGCCTCTGTTAGGAATCATAGTTGCATTGTACAAACGTTTTCCTGTCGGAGATAAATCCATTTTGAAGTAAACACCCGGTGAACGAACTATCTGAGAAACGATAACACGCTCAGCACCGTTTACAATAAATGTACCTTTATCTGTCATGGTCGGAATATCACCGATATAAACTTCTTGTTCCTTGATTTCACCGCTGTCACGGTTAACAAGTCTAACCATTACTCTTAATTGTTTTGCGTAAGTAGCGTCATGAATTCTGGCTTCTTCCAACGTATACTTTGGATTATCAAAAGTATAATTCGGCAAGAAATGTAATTCTAATCTGCCTGTATAATCCTTTACAGGGCTAAACGCAAGCAATTCTTCTTTTAAACCTTCTTTTAAAAACCATTCAAAAGATTTCTTTTGCACGGCAATTAAATCCGGTAAATCATCCAAACGTGTATTAGGAATACCCATTGGAGTTACTCTTTTTGCATATTTTGTTGTCGACATTAAATTCACCTCGTCTATTCTATGGTGTACGTACTTTATAAAAAATTAAATATTTTTCCGGTTTTTTGACATGGCTAAATGCACTTATTAAATAAGCCATTTATACCATACTACTACAACAAGAAATATAGTCAAGAAAGGATATAACAAGTTTTATTTTCAATTTTACAAAAATTTACAATTAAATTTTAAGCTAAAAATTTAATTTTATGTAAAGTTTTGTAAAAATAAAAAAACTTGATTTTATAAGAGTTTTCAGACTTTTTAAAAGATTTAAAATAATAAAAAGGCAATTTTTTTAAAAGTATATACTTTATATATACATAATAGATAAAGATAGGAAAAAAGGAATATTATGACTACAGCTACTGTAAAATTTTTAGGGCTTACCAATCCAATGTTAAGAGAATGCATTGATAAACTTTTAGATACAACAATGGCATTACAAAATTCAATTAATGTAATGTTCGGAAATCTTGCGAACTGGCAGGCAATGGTTAAACCAACATTGCCTCCGGCTCCGAAAGAAGTACAAGAATCTGTCACTTGCAATACTGAGGATATGGCATATGATAAATACTTCAAAAATGCTGTTAATGTAATTGAAGAAATGAAAATGGCTGCATTTAAAGCACAACAAGAAGAAGCAGCCAGAAAACAAGCTGAACCTACTCAAAGAGATTACGACCCGACAGTACATTTGAAAAAGAAAAATTACCTTCTCAACGAAAACGTATAATAAAAATATCATAAGTAAAAAGGCTGTTTTCAATATAAAACAGCCTTTTTACTTTACAAAAACGCTAAAAAGTGTATAATAAATACAGGTAGTGTAAAAGAGGTCGATTTTGAATTTATTATCTGTTAACGAAAGAGTAGCCCCTATTGTAAGCAAGTACAATAATCGTTTTGCCAGCGAGCCTGAAAACGGAGAATTTGGAACATTGACTTTAAGAACCAGATTAGCCTCATTGGATTCAACTTATGGTCAGAGTCCTGTTATGAAGGGCAGCGGAGCAGGCGATGTTTTTGACGCTATGGCTTAATTTCTTTTAATAATCTACATTATATTTTATTAAATACTTTATAATTCAAGAAATTTGAATTATAATGTGCTGTATCTTGAAATTTATTTACTTGAGGGAGTTAATATGAGAAATTTTAATATAAGACAAGCCAAACTTATAATATGGGATTTAGATGAAACTTTTTGGGCAGGTACCCTTACTGAAGGAAACATAAAGTTTAACTTTAACATTTGCGATTTCATTGAACAACTTGTAACAAGAGGTATAATGAACTCCGTATGTTCAAAAAATGATTTTGAAATGGTAAAAGCTGCATTTATAGATAATGGCTTTAAAAATGTATGGGATAAATTTTTATTTCCTTCAATTTCTTGGGAATCAAAAGGAAACAGAGTTAAAAACATAATTACAAAGATGCAATTACGTGAAGAAAACGTCATCTTTATTGATGATAATCCTATGAACATAGAAGAAGTAAAATTTTATTGTCCAAACATAATGACCGCAGACCAAAATGAAATTCAGGATATGATGAATGAACTTTATACTGTGAATGCTTACGACTTTGAACATACCAGATTACAGCAATACAAAATTCTTGAAATGAAAGATGAAATTAAAACCGAAAAATTTTCATCAAACGAAGATTTTTTGAGAAATAGCGCGATAAAAATAGCTATTAACAGCGACTGTGACAAAAACATCAACAGAATTTTTGAGCTTTTAAAACGAACTAATCAACTAAATTTCACTAAAAAAAGATTGGATATTGATCAATTAACAACCGATACAAATAATCCAAATTATGAATCAAAATACATAACAGTAAAAGATAAATACGGAAGTTATGGGATCTGTGGATTTTATACACTTGATAAAGCGAAAAATGAACTCATACACTTCCTATTTTCATGCAGAATAATGGGTATGGGAGTTGAGCAGTTTTTATATAAATATATGAATTTTCCTAAGATTGAAATAGTTGGGAATGTTGCATCTAATTTAAAATCGATGGAGCCGGATTGGATTGAAATCGTAGAACACATTGATATAAATCCTGTT
>Ga0310690_10010550_pt1 | contig 11491 bp, 12 predicted proteins | sample AusTroGonzalo_MG_2_FD_207661 | JGI IMG/M metagenome (GOLD analysis project Ga0310690, IMG submission 207661) | Bovine rumen microbial communities from tropical cattle in Woodstock, Queensland, Australia - Gonzalo_04 (v2) (version 2) | ecosystem: Host-associated > Mammals > Digestive system >...
ACGAAAAAAAGCAGATGCAGAACCAGAAAAATTTAAAATTTCAGTGGTTATTGTAAACATAGGAAACCTAAGAAAATTCTATTCCAGACCACAAGAACTTTTTTACAAAGCAATTGGAGTTTTTGCCCATGAAATGCATCATGCTTTGGACTTTCAAAAAACAAGACAAGGCGCACTGGGCCAACAAGTTTATGATATAGATAGTAAAACATATGTCCCTTTTTCTGAAGATGCAAAAGCAAATATGGCATCTGCAACAGAACGCAGTTCATACAAAATAGCCGAAACTTTGATGAAAGAATTAAAAAAATCTCGGATCTAATATTTTTACAAATCCGCATATGCAGCATTGAAAACATGTTCTAACAATTCTTGATTTTCAATATCTGTTATCATAACCATTGGTTTACCCTTTTGGTATGGTATTTCCATTTTTACATTCGGCAAAGTTTTTAATACAGATTCTGTTGGTTTTATCAACAACCGATTATCATAAATTCCACCAACAATTTTGCCATGATAATAAATAATATATTCGCCCATCATTGCACGATAATCTATATCAGATAACATCGATAACTGGTCCAAAACAAAATCTAAAAAATCTTTACTGGAAGACATAATAATATTATACCAATCAAAAACAAATATATCAAATCACAATATATAAAAACACCGGCGTTTGCCGGTATTTTTTTATTTCATTGGTGGAAAGCAACTGTCACCACCGTCTGGGCAACAAACCATCCAACCATTACCCGCATCAGTATAAACTTCGCCTGCACAGCATCCGTTTTTATCAGGACGCGCACCATCAGCACAAGTCACAAAGAAACCGTTCCAGTTATCAGACACATAATATGTTGTATATCCAACAACGCCACCCAGAACAAACGCAACAATTATCCAAACCCATGATTTACAGTTTTTTTGTTCTTTTGCAGATTTTTTTATCATTGTTTTTTTCATCTCTCGCCCCTTAATCTTCGTCTATGATTTTTTCCAACTGTATTATAAAATCAATCGCAGGATTAGTCAATTTCTTTGCTTTTTCAATCATACGTTCTGCCTCTTGTTGCATTTGAATACGTTTATAAGTTTCAACGATTTCAACAGATTCACCAGGATCGCGTTGTATGTCATCATCATTTAACGCACGCGCAATTTCAAGTTCTTTACGCGCCAGTTCTTTATATTTTTCAGAATTTTCAGGACAGCCACGTTCAGACAAATTTGCATAAATTTTTGCATTATCAACATGCGCCAGCGAATCTGGACTGTCGACAGAATACAAATGTCTTAACAATATGCGTTCTATTTGTCCACATGTTGTTTTCGGCAATATATTTTCTTCAATTTCTTGCTTTGTTTTTGATTCATTAAAATCTCTGCCCAAACAATTTTCAGAATAAATTTTGTTCAATTGCCCTATTTCTTCATAATTATTATTTTCAATAGCCCTTTGCATTTTTACGGACAAAAACTCGCATTGGTCTTTTGTCATAATAGACGAATGATTTATTCTGTCGGAACCATTAAGAATAAAACCGACCAGCGCGCCCATAAGGAAAACACCGACCAAGCCGACAATTCCATAAGTGCGATATTTTTTATATTCATTATTTTGTATTTTTTTCATTTTCTCTCTCCTTTCGAAACTATTTTACGATACCATCTTTGATAGTAATTATTCGGTCTGCCCGTTTCGCCAAATCCATATCGTGTGTCACAAACAACATAGACATTTTTGATTTTCGCACTAAATCTAACAACAATTCAAACACAACCTTTGCGTGTTCTGGGTCTAACGAACCAGTTGGTTCATCAGCCAACAAAATTTCAGGGTTATTCGCAATTGCGCGTGCTATTGCAACGCGTTGTTGTTCACCACCAGACATTTCTGCTGGGAAATGCGAAGCCCGATGTGCAACATTTGCTAACTTTAATAACTTCATAGCACGTTCACAGGCTATGTTTTCACCGACACCGTTTGCCATCATCGGCATAATAACATTTTCCAACGCGGTAAAATCAGATAACAAATTATGTTTTTGATAAACAAAACCTATTTTTTGACGGCGCAACATAGTGCGTGTTTCTTCGTTAATTTTATCTATTGGATGACCGTTTATAAAAATATCGCCACCTGTTGGTTTATCAAGCAACCCAACACATTGCAATAATGTAGATTTACCCGATCCACTTTGTCCGACCAATGCAACTATTTCGCCACGATATAAATCAAAACCACCGCCGCGCAAAATATTTAATGGTTGCCCTGCTTCGACAAAAGTCTTTTTAATATCACGCACAGACAACACTGTGTCTTTTTTTGATACTCTTGATAAAGAATTCAATATGCTTACCATTTATACCACCTATTCGTTACGCAGTGTTTCTACTGGATCTGTGTTTGCCGCACGCCATGCAGGATAAAGTGTCGCCAGAAATGATAGCGCTATCGCAATCAATGCAATACTTATAACCGTTGAAGGTACCAATTTAGATGGCAATTCAGACAAAGAATAAAGTTGTGCAGGGAACAAATCACGCCCTGTAATAAATTGGAAAAACTTTCTTATTGGTTCAATATATATCGCCATCAACACACCAAACAGAGTACCAAATGTCGCGCCAATTACACCAATCGAAGTCCCAGATAAAATGAATATCTTCATCATAGATTTACGCGATACACCAAAAGTACGCAACACTGCAATATCTTTGTTTTTGTCTTTGACCAGCATAACCAGCGAAGAAATAATATTAAATGCCGCAACAATAACTATTAACAACAAAATTAAAAACATTACACTGGATTCTACTTGCAACGCACCAACAAAACCACGATTCAAATCACGCCAATCGCGAATAATAAAACCGTCTGGCAAAAGTGCATCAAGTGCTTTAACAACTGTTTCACTTTGTTCTGCATCTGTTAAGAATAAATCAATATGTGTCACAGAATTTTCAATATTCAAATATTTTTGCGCTGTGGACAACGGCATAAAGATATACCCATTATCATATTCATACATTCCTATAAAGAACGAAGACACAACAGGATATGCCATAATGCGTGGCATTGTTCCAAAAGGTGTTGCCGTTCCGCCATTAGCAGAAATCAGCGACACTTTATCCCCAGCACTTACACGCAAATTGCGCGACAACGAAGAACCAATTACTAATTCACCATCTTTGATTTTATCTAAACTTTTTCCATAAATACGTGCACCAGAATTCGTCTTTGAAATCAAATCCGGCATACGAATACCACGAACAATAGCCCCAGAATTATTACCATTGGCAGACGCCATAATTTGACCTTCGGCAATAGGAACAATAGATGTTGCATATTTTTCAACAACTTTGTTTTGATGCATTTTATCTATCAAGAAATCATAATCTGAAATCGTACCATTTTGATGATAAACAACCACGTGCCCGTTCATACCAATAATACGCGAAAGCAGTGTATCATGAAATCCACCCATCACAGACATAACAACTATAAGTGTCGCAACACCCAAAGTGATTCCTATCAGCGACACCCACGAAACGACAGAACCAAAACCGCGTTTTTTAGCCCGTAAATATCTGAACGCAATCTTTTTTTCCAAAGCACTAAATAACATCTTTTACCCCATTAACGATTCAAGAAATCACGCAATTCATCACCAGATAAAGTTTTTGCCGCCTTTACATCGCCAGCGTCAACAATAGATATTAAACGTGGTGACATAAACACGACTAATTCTGCAAATGGCGATATCAGAGTTTCAGGTGTGGTCACAAACGAATGAGTTGGTATCCCAACAATCACATAATTATCACCAACATTTGAAGGTATTTTAAACGAAGACAATTCACCATTTGTTGTAGACAAAACTATCTTTGCATCTATTTTCTTATAACCACCATAATCGCCGTATTTTCCGGTTGCACCGATTATCAAATCTGTTTCAAGACGATCTTCTTTGCCACATTGACCGATATCAAATCTTGATTGCCAACCGTTTGGTATTGCAAAAGTTCCCTGAGACACCAAAACCATATTCGCTTGTTGTGCAATAAATTCTTGTAATGTCTTTGTGTTTATTTCAGGACTTACCACCAATGCACGTCCAACAACACCTGGGATAGACATACGAATATTATTTTCACCGAACGCAGGCAACATATTCATCCAAATAATAGGATTATCTGTTTTTGGATAGACACGATAAACATCAATATCCCACGCCAAAACATATTTCTTTGATGCAACATCAGCAATTATTTTTGAAACTTCGCGTTCTGTTTGATAGTTTCCTTCGAAAACAACGGTTTTGTCTTGCCAGTTTACCAATAAATTACCAACATCAGCACCGCGCATTGCGTCCAGTATCGCCATTATTATGGTTTCATCTTTTGGCATTTTTATCATCCACTTGCCTTGACCAGTTAAATGGATTTCGCCAAATTCTTTATCATACGAATAATACACCTTGCCCATTTTGGTCATCAATTCAACCGCATCACTTAAAGAACTGGTTGAAATCGTTCCAGAAATTTTTTCAAAAGTGGCTTGATCTTCAATAACAGATATATCTGTATCTTCCAACAATTTTTCCAACGCGTCTTTTACATATTGTCTTTTGAAATCATAATCAGAAACTTTCAAATCCGGCAATTCATCACCAGTATTAAGACGAACAATTTCTATTTTTTCTTCTGGCACAACGCTTACTACACTTTGGTTATCCCAATCAACAGTACATCTTTTTGGCAAATCCAAAGCAAATCTTTGTGCTGTATCAGTTGTTAACGCGGCTTTCTTTGGGAAAATCGGCACAGAATTTTCATCGATAACCGTATTTTCAACAACATCTACCGTATCATAAAGCGGTATATTTTGCTGACGGTTTGCACAACCTGAAACAACCAACGCACATACTACACCACATAAAACTACTGTTTTTTTGATATTATTTTGTGCCATTTTTCTTCCTTTTTTATCTTTTATTTATGATATTACTAAATATTCATAATTTTTTCAAACTCTTCCAGCGACATTTCATAAATAGGTTTTTGATTTGGTGTTACTAAATTTTTCACTTTTTCAAATTGCTTTTCAAATAAATTCATCGCATCTATCACATTTGCATCAATTTGTACACCAGATTTTTTTAACCTATTTCCATATTCTACAATGTATTCCAGCACATCTGCTGCAAAAAATCTTCCAACATAATTTTCCAGCGCAATTCCGCCTTTTTCCACACAAATAGCCGACAAAACACGTGACATTTCATTATAAAAATTAGCCAATTTTATATAATTTTGAACACTTATTGACATCTGCTTTCCTCTGGTTTGTTTTTTACATTATAAAAACTATTGCCACACAAACGCAATTAAATTATAATGTAAAATATGAAAATGAAATATTTATTCTTATTGCTGGCTTTAACGGCATGCGCATCTGCAAATCGCGGTTCGATAGACGATGCAACAATATTGAATTGGGAAAACGATGCTGTAACCACGGAACAATTTGTTCGTGACCACAAATCCTGTCTTGGAATAAAAGACACAAATTATGTTCCCCGTTCCAGAATTGCTAAATTATTATCCCCAAATCAAAGCGCACAAATGCCGGATTGGGATGGACTTTGGGTGACATTTCAATCAAATGAATACAAAGATGTTGGACAACGCGCCCTGCTTTCTGTTCCGCCTAACAAGGCATCAAAAACCGTTGGATACTATCGTAAGTGTATGTTAAGACGCGGTTATTTGTTGCGCGCACAATAAAACACTTGTTTGTTGGCTATTTCCTAAAATTGTGATATAATATCCGTGTTATGAAAAAGACCATATTCTTTTGGCTGTATTTTATAGCGTCAATCATATTGGCGATATATTTTTCAACCCGTATTATAACCAGCCTTATGGGACGCGGCCCGGTATCATATGTAAAACACATTTCGATACTAAGCGATTCCAAAGATACTGATTTTGAACAAATACGCTTGGCAATTGGCATAAACAATGGAACAAACATAAAATTTGTTGATCTGCGCCAAATAAACAACCGTATTGCTAAAATCCCAGGTATTAAAAATTCGGCTGTTCGCCGTTTATCTAATGGCGACATTGTCATAAAAGCACAACATCACAAAGTTGCTGCCCAATGGACAGACGGCACATATTACTACCCTTTGTCCACAGACGGCACAAAAATAGAATCGCCAACAACAGAACGCGACGAAAACACCATCGTTTTTCGTGGCAATGTTCCAGAAAATCTGACAAAAATAATCGACAGCGTATCTGCATTATCTAAACACATTGACTATATGAACATGATTGAATCGCGTCGTTGGGACATACACACAAAAAACAATATAACAATATATTTACCCGAAGAAAACCCATCTGTTGCCATAAACAAAATAAACCGTTTAAATCAAACACACAAAATATTATCACGCGATATAGAAGTTATTGATATGCGCGACAACGCAAGAATTTTGGTAAAAACAAGACAATGAGATTGGCTAATTCATCTTTTTTGTGCCTTGATATTGGAACATACGGTGTTCGCGGTCTGGCACACAATATAAGGGATGCAAAAATAGTCCAATCTGCGATGCATTCTGTAAAAAACACTAATACAATATTCGCATTAAGAAGCGTTATTGATGAATTAGAACAACAATTAAAAACACATTTTGATTCTACATTTATTACTGGAAACTTTGGGAAAGCAGATTTTAAAACTGTTTCAGATGTACTGTCTTGGAACGATGAACATAAAATAACTGAATTGGATTTAAAGCATCAAATTGCAAAAATAAGTGCACCTGAAAACTTTTATACTATGCACATAATCCCTGTGTTTTATGGAACGCCACATATAAAAAATATAAATAATACCCCGATCGGCCACATCGATACTGCATTAAAATCAATCTTTAGTGTAATTTCATACGAAACAGAAAAAACCGCTTATATTTCTGATATTTTGCGTCGTTCACATATTCAATCTTCTGGTTTTTTAGATCCTGCTTTTTTACAAAATGCTGTTTATCGTAAACCAAATGAAAAAATATTATTCATTGATTTGGGAAACGAATTCACCAGTGTATCTATCTGGACAATGCGCGGTCCATTATATTTCAACAAGATAAAATTTGGTGGTCGTGATATTACAGAAGCAATCGCATCTGGATTAAATATAAGCACAAACGACGCAGACACATTAAAAATATCCGTGGCCAGTGCTACTCCAAATGAAATGGATCGTTTTACCCCAGCAGATATATCTGAAAAATTCGCTTCTTTTTCACGCGCAGATATAAACGATATATTTATTCCTAAGTTAAAAGAATTGATAACTCAAATATATGAACAATCCATAAAATACATAAATCAATATAAACCAGAAAAAATTATTCTTACCGGTGGTGGCGCAGTAACAAGTAATATTAACACTGTCTTTGAACATATATTCAAAATTCCTGTTGATAACTTGGGCGATGGGGCAAATATTAATGCTTTGTCTGAATACATTTGGAATACATATTTACCTGAACGAAATGCATACATACAAAAACAAGAAAAGATTCAAAACACTATAAATAAAATTGCGAATATATTTAAAAGAAAAAGTAAAACAAAAAAACAAAAATTCATCCCTATAATGCCCAGCACGCTTTGCTTTAATATGGACGACATGACAACATATACTATGTTTGCAAATGCTGGTATATCAATGATTCATGTTGATATAATGGATGGTTTTTATGTTGATAAAATTGCTGGTGGTATTGGCGAATTGATAAACATCCGTGAAAAAACCAAAGCCCATTTGCATGTACATTTAATGACAGAAAGTCCATCGGTCTGGGCCCGTGATGTAATAAATGTCGGTGCCGATACAGTTATAATTTCTACAAATACATCTGGGGTAAAAAACGCAATTCAAATTGTAAAGGATGCAGGTAAACGTGTTGGCATAGCACTTAATCCAGAATCAAATGTTGAAATTCTGATTCCTGTATTAAAACAAATTGATGAAGTCATGATAATGGCGGTTGACCCTGGTGCCGCAGGACAAAGTTTTGACGAAGAAGTTTTAAAGAAAATAAAAATTTTAAACTATACAAGAAAAAAACATGGCCTTAAATATTTAATCAGTGTTGACGGTGGAATAAATCCAGAAACCGCAAAACAATGTTGGAATGCCGGTGCAGACTTATTGGTCAGTGGTTCTTACCTTGCAAAATCACACGATTTCCCATTGGCTGTCCAAAGTTTATTAAAGCACTAGTTTGCGTCCCGCGCCTTCTTGCGTGATATAAATATGAATAGTATTTTTTGGCAACATATCTTTTGCAACATCAGGCCATTCGATTAAGGTAATATCATTATCTATCGCATATGGCAAACCAATTTCTTCTAATTCAGATGCATCACCTATTCTGTATAAATCAAAATGTGAAATACCATCATAATTTTGAACAAGAGTGAAAGTAGGACTTGGTACAACTGTATCTGCACCACGAAGTGTTTTTATTATTTCGCGTGCAATTTCTGATTTTCCCATACCTAAATCGCCATGCAAAGCAACAGTTTGCGGAGCACGCAAAGTTTTCGCAAAATCACGCGCCCACGCACGTGTTTCGTTTACATCTTTTAATAAATATTCTTTCATTTTATTCCACCAATAATAAGTCATCTTCCAATGCATGAATCAAATCGCGAACTTGTGCGGCTTGTTCAAACTCTAAATTTTCAGCGTGCTTTTGCATAACTTTGGTAAGTTTTTTTATTTCCTTGCGCAAAGATTCCGCATCCATAACGCCACCATCTTTATTATAAACAAATTTTCGTGATTTGTCTGTTTTTTCTTCTTTTTCTTTAACCTCATCAAATACAGACTTTGAAATAGTCTTTGGGGTTATGTTATGTTCTTTATTATATTTCTCTTGTTTTTCACGACGACGCGCTGTTTCGTCCAGTGCAGCCCGCATAGATTCAGTAATTGTATCAGCATACAAAATCACACGACCATTTGCATTACGTGCCGCACGTCCAATCGTTTGAATAAGTGAACGCGTCGAACGCAAAAAACCTTCTTTATCAGCGTCCATAATTGCAACTAATTCACATTCTGGAACATCTAATCCTTCTCGCAAAAGATTTATACCAACCAAAACATCATACTTACCAAGACGTAAATCACGCAATAAATCTATACGTTCCAGTGTTTCAATATCAGAATGCAGATAACGCGCCCGCACACCATTTTCAACAAAATAGTCTGTTAGTTGTTCCGCCATTTTTTTAGTAAGTGTTGTGACAATAACACGGCCCTTGGTTTTCTTAACTTCATAAAGCAAATCATCAACTTGATGTTCAGTTGGTCTAACTTCACATATCGGATCCAACAAACCAGTTGGACGAATAAGTTGTTCACTGACAATGCCGTTTGATTGTTCCAATTCCCATGTGGCAGGTGTAGCAGACACAAATATAGTCTGTGGACGCAACATGTCCCACTCTTCAAAAGTAAGCGGACGATTATCTACACACGATGGCAAACGAAATCCATATTGTGCCAAAGTTTCCTTTCGCGCCCTGTCTCCACGTGACATAGCACCAATTTGTGGCACCGTAACATGACTTTCGTCCAAGAATAAAAGAGCGTCTTTTGGCAAATATTCAAACAATGTTGGTGGTGGTTGTCCAGGCAAACGTCCTGTTAAATATCTTGAATAATTTTCAATACCACGACATGTCCCTGTTGATTCCATCATTTCAATATCAAAGTTTACGCGTTCACGCAATCTTTGTTCTTCGACATATTTCATATTTTCATGAAAAAAATTCAATCGTTCATCTAAATCTTTGCGAATTTGTCCAATTGCCTGTATAACAGATGGCATAGGCGTAGCATAGTGAGTATTTGGATAAACAACTATACGATCCAAACGATGTAATTTACCCCCAGTTAATGTGTCTATTTCCCAAATCTCGTCAATTTCATCACCAAAGAAAGACAATTTCCATGCCCTGTCTTGTGAATGTGATGGGAATATATCCAGTGTATCGCCACGCGCACGAAAATCACCACGCGCAAATCCCATATCATTTCTTTTATATTGAATATCAACCAGACTGCGCATAACATCTTTTTCTGATATTTTGTCGCCAGCATTCAAAACCAATTTCATTTCACTGTATTGTTCTGGTGAACCAATACCATAAATAGACGACACAGACGAAACAACTATAACATCGCGTTCTTCCAACATGGCACGCGTAGCAGAATGACGCATACGATCCAGCTGTTCATTTATGGACGCATCTTTGTCAATATAAGTATCTGTTGTTGGCACATACGCTTCTGGCTGATAATAATCATAGAAAGACACAAAATATTCAACATGATTATGTGGAAAGAACGATTTCATTTCTGTATATAATTGTGCCGCCAATATCTTATTTGGCGCCATTATCATTGTTGGTCGTCCAAGATTTTGAATAACATTTGCCATAGTAAACGTCTTACCAGAGCCCGTCACACCCAATAAAACCTGGGACTTGCGACCTTCTTTGACACCTGCAACCAATTCAGATATAGCCGCTGGCTGATCCCCCATCGGCGCAAAATCAGATTCCAAAGAAAAAATACTTTTACTATCTTTCATTTTTTTATTCACATACCTTAATATAATTCATTATAATAAAAATACAAGGAAAGAGAATGATGCCCACACAACAAAGAAAAACAAATAAAACTTTACTGTTTTTATTATCTTTTATTGCGATATTCGTATTGGCATTGATTGTTGTCCCACCGATGATAACATTGAACAATCTAAAAACAAAAATAGAAAGTGTTATTTTAGCAGAAACAGGCATTCCTGCAAAAATTCATGGTAATATAAATTTCAGTCTGATGGGCAGCACTTCAATTATCGCCCATAACGTCAGTACACCAAACGGTGTTATTTCTTCTGTGGAATTCAAAGTACCAATGTTGGATATTATTAACCTGCAAAAAGCCAACATATCTGGCGACATATATGTAAATGGTGCGTCCCTATACATCGAACATTTAACACCATACAACACAAATAACAAAATTGTTGTTAATGATACAAACATTAAATTCCTTGATAAAAACTATAAAATTCTTCACGCAACTATATGCAAAAATACATTTGATGCAGTTGTTCGCACAGACCAACATAAATACGAAATCAAATCAATCAATAATGATTTTGTTATACAAAACAAAAACAACAACCTTTATCTAAGTGGTGAATTATTTCCAGACGGCACCGCCAAAGGACACATCAGCATAATTGCACAAAACATAAACAGATGGTTTGAATTCGATACACCACGCATAAGTGGTCAATTTCCAATAACCGCTGATGTTTTATGGGACGGTGAATATGGAATAAAATTTTACAACATATCTGCCCAAGGCGTT
>Ga0310690_10010552_pt1 | contig 11489 bp, 10 predicted proteins | sample AusTroGonzalo_MG_2_FD_207661 | JGI IMG/M metagenome (GOLD analysis project Ga0310690, IMG submission 207661) | Bovine rumen microbial communities from tropical cattle in Woodstock, Queensland, Australia - Gonzalo_04 (v2) (version 2) | ecosystem: Host-associated > Mammals > Digestive system >...
CGAGCAGGGCGTTCGCGAGCTTGTCGAGGCGTTCGCGCTGTTCGGTGACGATCTTCGTGGCGCGCATCTTGCACTCGCCGATAATGCGCTTGACTTCGTCGTCGATCTCGCGCTGGGTCTGCTCGCTACATGCCTCGTTGCGCGTGATGTCGCGTCCGAGGTAGATGTGGTCGGCGCGTTCTCCGTACTGGACGGTGCCGAGCTTGTCGCTCATGCCGTAGGAACAGACCATGGCGCGTGCGAGGTTCGTGGCGTGCGCGATGTCCTGCGAGGCGCCGCTGGTAATGTCGCCGAGCGCGATCTCCTCCGCCACGCGGCCGCCGAGGTCGGTGGTGATGATGTCGAGCATCTCCATGCGGCTGCGCGAATAGCGGTCCTCGTGCTCCATCATCATGGTCAAGCCGAGCGCCTGGCCGCGCGGGATGATCGTGACCTTGTGCAACGGGATGCTGTTTTCGAGGAAGAGGTTGACGATGGCGTGCCCGGACTCGTGCCAGGCGGTGAGCTTGCGGTCGCGTTCCGGTATCTTGCGGCTGCGGCGTTCGCGTCCGAAGCAGACTTTGTCGCGCGCCTCCTCCAGGTCGGACTGGGTCGCTGCTTCCTTGTTATTGCGGGCGGCGAGCAGCGCGGCCTCGTTGATGAGGTTCGCGAGGTCGGCTCCGCTGAATCCGGGCGTGCTCTTCGCGACGGCGTCGAGGTCGACATCCTTCGCGAGCTTGATGTTTTTCGCGTGGACGGCGAGGATCTTGCGGCGGCCCACGATGTCGGGCAGGTCGATGACGATCTGGCGGTCGAACCGTCCGGGACGGAGCAAGGCGGGGTCGAGCACATCGACGCGGTTGGTCGCGGCGATCACGATCACGCCTTCCTGCGTTTCGAGGCCGTCCATTTCCACGAGGAGCGCGTTCAGCGTCTGTTCGCGTTCGTCGTGTCCGCCGCCGATGCCGGAGAAACGGGAACGTCCCACGGCATCGATCTCGTCGATGAAGATGAGGCAGGGGGCGTTCTTGCGTGCCTGTTGGAACATGTCGCGGACGCGGCTCGCGCCGACGCCGACGAACATCTCGACGAAATCGGAGCCGCTGATGGAGAAGAACGGCACGGAGGCTTCGCCGGAAACGGCTTTCGCCATGAGTGTTTTGCCGGTGCCCGGCGGTCCGGTGAGGAGCGCGCCGCGCGGGATCTTGCCGCCGAGAAGTTTGAATTTGAGCGGATCGCGGAGGTATTCCACGATTTCCTTCATCTCCTCCTTCGCCTCGTCGCAGCCCGCCACGTCGTCGAACTTGGTGTGGTTTTCGTTGGGGTCGATCATGCGTGCGCGGCTCTTGCCGAACTGAATTGCGCCGGAGCCCGCGCCGTGGATCTGACGCGTGAAGATGAAGTAGAAGACGAGCAGGATCGGGACCGCGATCGCGAGGTTCAGGAGCAGGGATTTCCACCATACGTCACGTTCCAGATACGTGGTCTGCACGTCTTTTTCCTCCAGCTTGGAGATGACGGCGTCGGTGGCGTAGATGCGCGTGTTGTATTTCAGTTTGAGCTTCGGCGCGGTCTTCTTTCCCGTGTCGGCGGATTCGGATGGCTTCGTCAGGTCCTTCTCGATGATTTCGGGCGCGGATGCCTTTGCCTCATCCTTCTTCTCAGATTCATTCTTCTTCGCATCGGCGTCTGCTTTGTTCGCGTCGGCTTTCGGGGCGAGCTTGAATTCGCCGGAGATCGCGAGGATCTTGTCGGATTCAGGGAGGACTTCGGCGGTAACGATCTCGCCCTTCTCAAGGTGCGAGAGGAATTGGTTCGCGCTCCATTCCTCCGTGGCGGCGAAATAGGGCGAGGACTGGAATACGATGAGCGAAGCGAGGACGAGGAACGCGAGCAGCCAGAGGAAAAGGGATGCCGGCGGCTTGCGCTTCGAACCCGGAAGCGCTTTTTTCGGTGGGTCTTTCTTGTCGTTCATGAATTAGACGGTCCGGGTCACGATGTCCTGTGCGGGGATGAAAGCGTTCGCATTCTGGCCCTCCATGAAGCTCTTCACGAAGAGGCCGAGGATGGCGAGGAAGATGAGCGCGAGGAGGACGACGATGATGATCATGAGCTTGTTGGAGAGACCGCTGCCCTGTTTGCGTTCGGTGAAGCCGGTGTTGGCGACGGACTTGATGGTCTGGGTCGTGCTGGCGGCGTTGATGTCGATGCCAGTCTGCGTCTTCTGGATCGACATGGTCATGGTCTTGTCTTCGGTGTCGTAAAGCAGTTCGAACGCGCCGATGCGGACGATGTCGCCGTTCTGCAGTTCGTATTCCTCGGTAAGCGGATTGCCGTTGACCTTGGTGCCGTTGGTGGAACCTGCGTCGGCGATGACGAACTTGTCGCCGTTGCGCGTGATCTTGCAGTGAAGCGTACTGACGGTCGGGTCTTTCAGACAGATGGTGCGTTCGTCGGAACGACCGACGGTGATCTCATCCTGTTTCAGTTCAAACATCTGACCGCGAAGCTGTTCGCTGAGAACGACGAATTTCGGAATAGCGGGCATTTCCAGATAAACTCCTGATTTGAATTGAATCGCATCCGTTATGCGAGGCGCGCGGAGGCGAAGTTGTTGACTTGAGTCGATAGATGTCTTTTAATATATAGCTTAGAAGCAGGATTTCAAACCCGGAAAGAAAGTTTTTCGGGATTATTTGTGTATATTTCTTAACAAATAGCCGTTGAAAGAGATTCGTGGGGGCGTTAATCTTTCGGAATGATCTTATGGTCCTGCGCCGCCTCCAGCAGGACTTTAAGCAGGATAGACTTCTCCGACGGTGTTTCCACGTGGAACCGTTCTGGGGCTTCGGCGAGTTCGCGCCAGTATGCACGGACTTCGGCGGAGGCGGGAGAGCCGGAATTATCCGGGAAAAGGTCGAGCAGGAAATCCAGAATCTGCCAGATGAGCTTGACCTGATCGTGCGTGAAGGACGAAATGAAGTCGTCCGTGACGCGCTTCATCTCAGGATAGACCCAGCGCCCGCGGATCGACCACGCCAGCGGCATCATGCAGCGGAACAGCATTTCGGGTTCGGGCAGGCGGGCGAGGTCCGCGCCGGGCAGGACCGGATTACAGAAGACCTCGGGATCGTCGTCGCTGCCGGCGCGTTCGTAGACGAAATCAAGGATGCCGAAGAATATCTCCGCGAGCTCCAACCGCCGGTCGGGCGGATAGTAGCGCGGATTGTCGGAGATGGCGTCTTCGAGCTTCTGTTTCGTGTCGTAGAGGGGCGCTTCGTTCGGGCGTTTGAAGAGCTTGTCCAGCTCGTTCTGGAACGCCTCGATGTCGCGCTGGATGCTGTGTCTGTCAGCAGGCATGGTCGTCAGCCGAGTCTTCCCGCGAGGATCTCTTTCAGCGCCTTGGCGAGCTGGTCGGTGCAGGACGTGCCTTTGCCGCCGCAGTCGACGCCTTCGAGCTTGTCGATGACTTCCTGCGGTTTCTTGCCCTTCACGAGGATGCCGATCGCGGTGAGGTTGCCGGGGCAGCCGCCCGTGAACGCCACGTTGGTGATGACGCCGTTGTCGATGTCGATGTCGATCTGGGAGGAGCAGACGAGCGGGCTGTTCTTGTAGGTGTAGTGCATGGCGGAGTCCTTTCGGGATATGTGAAAATGGGTTGCGGTTTCTTAATGTAGCACGAAAAAACGAAAAGACCAATTGCAAAGCGGAAAAAAGAGGGAAAAAGTCTTGCAATCGGGAAAAAACAAGCTATATTTTCGGGGTATTCTTTTCTTGTAGATGGATTGAGGCGGATCATCCGCCTGATCAAACCAGTATGGAGCGGACTTTCGTGGACGGCGGAAACGACCAGTTTTTTATGCGTGAGGCGCTGAACGAGGCTGAACTCGGCGCTGGCTACACCAGCCCGAATCCGGCGGTCGGCGCGGTCATCGTGCGCGACGGACGGATCATCGGACGCGGCCACCACAAACGCTGCGGCGGTCCGCACGCCGAGATCGAAGCGTTCCTGAGCCTGCCGCACGAATCCGACGCGGCGGGCGCTGACCTGTATGTCACGCTCGAGCCGTGCAGTACCACGGGTCGTACGCCGCCATGCTGCGACGCGATCATCCGGAACAAGATCCGGCGCGTGGTCGTGGGGTGTCTCGACCCGAACCCGAAACACGCCGGGCGCGGCGTCGATATCCTGCGCGCCGCCGGGATCGAAGTGGAGACGGGCGTGCTTGAGGAGGAATGCCGCGTCCATCACGAGGCGTTTTTCAAGTGGATCACCACGGGACGTCCGTTCGTTCTGCTGAAAATGGCGGAGACGCTCGACGGGAAGATCGCCGCCGCGAACGGGGATTCCAAGTGGGTTACCTCGGAAATTGCGCGGGAACGCGTGGCGTATCTGCGGCGGCTTTCGGATGCAGTGCTCGCGGGCGCGGAGACATTCCGTACCGATTCGCCCCGTTTTACGGCACGAAAGCCGGATGGAACCGTTTTGAAGATTCCGCGCAGGATCATCGCCACGCACCACCCGGAAATCCTGTCCGGCGCGGGCGAGGGCTGGGAATCCGCCGTGCTCGATACGCAGGAGGACTGGCGCGAGTTTCTTGCCCGGCTCGGGCGTGAAAACGTGACCATGCTGTTGATCGAAGGCGGCGGCGAGCTGGCGTCATCGGCGATCCGCGCACACGCCGTCGACAAGATCGAATTTCATATCGCGCCGAAACTGCTCGGCGGACGCGGCAGCCGTCCCGTGCTGGGCGGCCCCGATCCGGCCGCGTTGTCCGAGGCGGTCCAGCTCGACCGCCTGCATGTGTTGGAGCTGGGCTGTGATCTGCGGATCGAAGCGTATCCGCTGTACCCGGAATCTTAGGGAACCTTGAGGAGAAAAAACATGTTTACAGGTTTGATTGAAAAGACCGGGATTTTGACCGGACGCGAAACCGGCGCGAAGGCCGGACGTCTGACCGTGAAGCCGGATACTCCGTGGACCGACCTTGAGGAGGGCGAGAGCATCGCCGTGAACGGGGCGTGCCTCACGTTCGAAAAGGAATCGGGCGGGAACCTGATTTTTTTCGTGATGAAGGAGACGCTGGACCGGACGAACCTGGGCCAGTTGAAGAACGGCGCACGCGTCAATCTGGAACGGGCTCTGAGCCTCGGCAACCGTCTCGGCGGGCATCTTGTCAGCGGACACGTCGATGCCGCCGTGAAGGTCGTTTCGTTCGGGAAGGTCGGCGACGACTACGAACTCCGCATGGAAATGCCGTCCGATCTGCGGATTTTCTTCGTGACGAAGGGCAGCGTGTGCGTGAACGGCGTTTCCCTCACGCTCACGGATGTAACCGACGAGACGTTCGCGGTGCGCCTGATCCCGACGACCCGGCGCGAGACCAACCTTGACGACCTGAAGCCGGGTGACCTCGTGAATATCGAGACCGACCTGGTCGGTAAGTATGTCTGTGAACAGCTTAAGTACATGGACGGCGGCGCGCAAAATGCGAAAGCGATCTCCATGCGCGACCTGACGGAGGCCGGATTCTGATGGAAACGGAGAAGATCGACTATAAAACTTTGCAGTTCGGGCTGGCGCTCGGCCATGCCGCCATGGATCCGGCGTCCGTGCCGGACTTCCTCTCGCCGGGCACGTTCGACGTCGTCGAGCTCCCGACGGAATGCTTCCTGCACCGCGACGCGGAGTTTCAGCGGCGTTTAGCATCCTGCAAATTCAAAACCGTCCGCGCCGGACATCTGATGGCCCCCGATCTCACGCGGGAGATACCGTTCCTGGCGGACAACTACCGCCGCGACTACGTGGAACAGGCTTCGATCATGGTCCGCACGCTCAAAGCGGCGGGTGCGTCCGGGGCGTTTCTCGGGCTCGATATGAGACGGATTTTGGGCGACGACACAGCCGAAGCCGTCGCGCTGGAGATCGTCCGCCGTCTGGTTCCCGTGTTGTTCCGCGAAAACTTCGAACTGCTGATCCCGTACCGCATCCCGTTCAAAAGCGAGCGCGAGATCAAGGCTGCGCCGCTGATGGGACGGTTCATGCGCGGGACGCTCAGTCCTCTGGTGAAACTTAGCTTGGAGATCCATCCGTTCGAGGTGAAGCAGGAGGAAGACAAGGCGGAACTGCTCGGCCTACTCGGATGCGAAGCGCATCAGGCGGTGTTTGTCTACGACGCCGACAGTGGTCTTCACATTGCCGCGACACAGTTCCGGCCGTGGGCGGAACTGCTGGAACGCCACCTGTTCCGCGGACCATACCTGCTGTGTCCGCGATCGGCGCGCAACCGCATGGCGATTCCGGAGACGGATTTGTTCGCAAAAATGGTTTCGGACTTGCGAAATGAATAAAAACGTGCTACAGTATTAGATTACTGTTTTTTTGGAGAATCGCACTATGAACAGAACATTGAAACTCGGTGTCAATATCGATCACGTGGCGACGGTCCGTCAGGCCCGTCTCGCTTCCCAGCCGTCCCCCCTCGAGGCAGCGCAGCTCTGCATGGCTTCCGGAGCGGACGGTATTACCGCCCACCTCCGCGAAGACCGCCGCCATATTCAGGACGCGGACGTGATCGCGCTTTCGCAGGCGGGTCTCCGCCTCAATATGGAAATGGCGCTGACCGAAGAGATGGTGCGCATCGCGAGCACGCTGGTGCGTCCGCAGAGTTGCTGCCTGGTGCCGGAGAAACGTCAGGAGCTCACGACCGAAGGCGGCCTCGACGCCGTCGCGAGCCTCAACAACCTCATGCGCTGGGTACCCGTGCTGAAGAATGCCGGGATCGCCGTCAGTCTTTTCATCGCGCCTGATTTCGCGCAGATCGACTGCGCTAAACAGTGCGGTGCCGAGTTCGTCGAGCTTCATACCGGTTCGTTCGCCAACGCCGTTTCCGCGTCCGATCAGGCCGCTGAACTTGACCGTCTGGCGAAGGGCGCGGAGTATGCGCATTCGCTCGGCATCGGCGTGAACGCCGGACACGGTATCGACTACGAAAACATCAAACCGCTGCTCGCCGCCGTGCCGCACCTGCACGAACTCAACATCGGGCACAGCATCATCGCCCGCGCCATCATGAAGGGCATCGGCGCGGCGGTCGAGGATATGCTTGACCTCATGAAAGATTACAAGGGCGAATAAGCCCGTTCAGATTTTACCCCAGCAGAAAGGATTTCAGAAAATGGCATCGGAGATTATCGAAACCTTCCATCAGATCCTCGCTCAGTGCGTGGAACACGGCGCATCGGACGTCCTGCTCAAGGAGGATGCCCCGGCCAACCTCCGCATCGCGGGCGCGCTCTATCCCGTCGACTTCGTCACGACGCACGAATTCCTCGATACGCTTCTGCACAGCATCATGGACGAACGCATGCAGAAGGAATACGAGCAGAACGGCGACGCGGACTTCTCCTACTGCGTGGAAGAGCTGGGGCGGTTCCGTATCAACGCGCACAAGCAGCGCGGCATGCACGGCATCACGCTCCGCTATGTGAAGAGCAAGATCAGCTCCATGGAAGAGCTTTCCCTTCCGCCCGTGCTCCGCACCATCGCGGAGACCCCGCGCGGCATCATCCTGGTCTGCGGTACCACCGGCAGCGGTAAATCGACCACGCTTGCCGCCATGATCCAGCATATCAACGAACATTTCACGAAGCACATCATCACGATCGAGGACCCGATCGAATACGAGTTCCGCGACGGCAAGTCGTTCGTGGAGCAGCGCGAAGTCGGACTGGACTGCCCATCGTTCTACAGCGCCCTCACGCACGCCATGCGTCAGGCCCCGGACGTCATCATGGTCGGCGAAATGCGCGACAAGGAGAGTTTCGAGGCCGCGCTTCAGGCCGCCGATACCGGCCACATGGTTATCAGCACCGTGCATGCCGCCGATGCCTCGCAGGTCGTCGGGCGTATCCTCGACCTTTATCCGATCCAGGAACAGGACACCATCCTTGAGGCGCTCGCCGCCAACCTGAAAGCCACTGTCGCCCAACGTCTGCTCCCGAAGGCGCTCGGCAAGGGCGTGGTCCCGGTCGTCGAGGTCATGATCTGCGACCCGGTTGTCCAGCGTTACATCTCCAAGAAGGAATTCGAGAAGCTTCCCGAGGCGATGGAAAGCGCCCGCGAGGCAGGCATGCAGACGTTCAACATGGCGATCCTCGACCGCATCAACAACGGCGAGATTACCGAAGAAGTCGGCCTTGCCGCGTCCAGTTCGCCCACAGCGCTGAAGATGAACCTGAAAGGCATCTTCCTGAGCAGCTCGAAGTAACCTCAACACATTCGGGCCGTTGGCCCGGACGGACTTGCCATAAGTATGAAAACGTTTGCTCAGAAGATGAAAACGGTCAGCACTGTCGCCGCGATCATCATGTGCTGTATTCTGGCGGCTAAAGGCGCCACTTTGGATTTGACCCTATCTCTTCAGGCGTTCGTGCAGGGCATCGTGGAGGGCGTGACCGAATTCCTCCCGATCAGCAGCACGGGCCACATGATCATCGTGGACAGCTTCTTCCCGATGAAGGACGAAGCGTTCGCCAAGCTCTTCGAAGTTGTGATCCAGCTCGGCGCGATCCTGTCCGTACTGGTGTATTTCTACAAGACCATCTTCCCGCAGAAATGGAATATTGACGGGTTCAAGGCGATGATCCCGCTGTGGTCGCGCGTGGTGGTCGGCGTAATCCCCGCCGCCGTGATCGGATTCCTGCTCGACGACTTCATTGAGGCGCATCTCTTCAATATCGTGGTGGTATCCGTGGCTTTGGTCGTGTGGGGCGTGGCGCTTGTCTTCAGCGGCCGCCTCGAACAGCGCGAGTCATGCACGGCGGAGATTGTGAAGATGAGCTACGGCAAGGCGCTTGCAGTCGGGGTCTTTCAGTGCCTCGCCATGGTCCCCGGGACCTCGCGTTCCGCAGTGACGATCCTCGGCGCGATGTGCCTCGGCTGCTCTCGCGCCTGCGCCGCCGAATTCTCATTCTTCCTCGCGATTCCGACGATGTTTGGGGCATCGCTCCTGAAGCTCGTGAAGGGCGGGGCGCACTTGTCCAGTCCGCAGTGGATTGCTCTCACGATTGGCTTCGTGACCGCGTTCTTCGTGGCGTGGGGCGTGATCGCGTGGTTCATGGACTACGTGAAGAAACACGATTTCAAGCTGTTCGGCTGGTACCGGATCATCCTCGGCGCCATCCTGCTGATCCTGTTCTTCTGCGGCGTCGTGAAGGTCTGATTTTTCCGTTCGGATCAGTCGCAGGGCTGCAACATACTGTTCCTGAAGACGGCAAACGTGATGCCGTCGACCGTATCGACATGGACCTGTCGGTACTGCTTTGAATCGGTGCCGTCCTGGTTGTTTCCTCCAAAGCCAATGGAATCCGGGATATTGTCCTGTTTGTTCTCCACGAAGAAATATGCAGGAAGGACGATGTAATCCGGGAAGATGTCCGAATCCTGGAGAAAACCCGGGTAGTTCTGCCCTCCGGCAAAATAGCCGAGGCGCGGCCATTCGGTATAGGTCTCAACAAGGGGGCGTTTGCCGGATTGATACTGGTCGCACTTCATAATGCGTATGGATTCCTCCCGTGATGCCGGGAGCTTGTTCCAGTCGGAACGGAGCCATTCCGCCGCGGCAAACTGGAGGTTGCGTTCCTTGCCTTTCTCGGAATCGTGGAAAAATTCCGTGAAAATTGGGGAATAGAGCTTATAGAAGAATGCCGCGCAGAGAAGGACGGCGAGAAACGCTGCGACGGATTTCCCAAACTTGAGGTTCGAGAGGATGCGCCAGAGATCGCGGAATCCGAGCGCCGTGTACGGCAGATAAAGCGTAATGCCGATGAAAAGATAGCGTCTGGATGTCGCGAGCAGTCCATAGAAAAGGCAAACCTGAAACGCCGCGAGAAGTTCAAAAACGAAAAAGGTCAGGATCAAAAGCGTGTCGAATCCGTTCCATTGGCGGCGGCTTATGCGCCCGATCATTCCGATTGCGGCGAAAAAGAGGAAGAACGGGAAAACGCCACCCCAAATCGTATGCAGAAATTCACTCATGGGCGGTCTCCATAGCCGGAACGACTATGTCAAGTTGCATAATGGGATCGGGATGAACGAGATGCTTTAGCGGCGGGAGTTTCTGCGAAACGAGATTGAAAACCGTCGCGTGGCGGGTGTCCAGGACAGGATAGCCGATTAAGCGTCTGTTGCAGCAGAGTTGCGGGAGGATGAGGATAAAAATCGCAAAGCCGGTTAGGATGCTCCGGAACGGGATGCGGAACCGGATGCAGTCCCAAACGAAGAGTCCGGCAAACAGAATCGCGGCAAACAGGATCATGTCGCCTCGGCTCAGGAGAATGATTGTTTCTCCCAAGGTAAACCAGCACCACGGGGCGAATCTGCGCGGATTCTGCGAAAGGAGTACGGCGGCATAAACGCAGAGAAGAAGCCCGAAAATCGTTCCGGATTCGCGGCTCCCGTAATAGCCGAACCGGAGAATGTACGGACATACGATAAAGAGCAGCGAAGTGAAGAGCGCGACCGGACGTCCGAAGAGTCGTCGTACAGAGGCATAGAGCGGGAAAATGGAAAGCGAAAGGAAGAGCGAGGAGGCCAGTTTACATGCGGGGAATCCGCTGCAATGGAAAACGGAGGCGATTAGACCGGCGGAAACGGGGAGGAGTGGCGTGATGCGCGGATGGAACGCGAACAGCCAGTCGTGCCGGGCGAATGCCTCCGCCATGGGCGCATAGCGCAGGGCGACGTCCGGGAGCGGGTAATCTTCGAGAATGATGCAGGGAGCGAGCAGAATCCAGAGCAGGATAAAAAGCAGGGCGGGCAAAACGAGGTCGCGGAAACGCGCCGAGCAGTATCCCATGGCTTTGATCGCGAGGGGGACGACAACGCCCGCCGGGATGTTTTTCCGTACAACTTTGACTGAGGCGTTTTTGAATCTCCTCAGGAGGTCGGGATTGAGGCGGTGGAAACTGCCGATCTGCCATCCGCGCCTGAACAGTTCGAACGGCGCGTTGGAGTGTTCGTGGATGGCGATCGCTTCGGCGCAATAGCCGATGGAACCGCCGTTTTCGAGGATGTGTGCGGCGAGGAGCGTGTCTTCGCCGAAATCCGTTTCCGGGAAGTTTCCGAACCGGATCAGATCCTGTATTTTCCAGGCGGCGAATGCGTTGGAGAAGAACGCCGCCATCAGTCCGTCGCGCGGGATGTCGGCGGCTGTCCTTATCCTTGAAACGTTCGGGTAACAGCGCTCCCGCTGCCAGGCATTGAGCGTTTTCTCGTGGAGGCTGATCTGCTTCCCGCAGCACCCGGAGATCTCCGGATGTTTCCAGAGGAAATCCGTGAGTTTTTTGAGCGTGTCAGGTTCCGACAGGACCACGTCCTGCGAGAGGAAAATGACCGTGTCGAACCCTTTTGAAGCGAGATGACGGACGATTCGGGCCCGGGTCAAGCCGTGGTTGAATTTCCGGCGGTCATGTCTGAGGCATTTCCAGCCGAGCGCGGCGGCGAGTTC
>Ga0310690_10010554_pt1 | contig 11486 bp, 4 predicted proteins | sample AusTroGonzalo_MG_2_FD_207661 | JGI IMG/M metagenome (GOLD analysis project Ga0310690, IMG submission 207661) | Bovine rumen microbial communities from tropical cattle in Woodstock, Queensland, Australia - Gonzalo_04 (v2) (version 2) | ecosystem: Host-associated > Mammals > Digestive system >...
AGAAGGTACATTGCGTCCGTCTTCGAGCACAGCTTCTACAAAGTATGTATGAGTTCCATCTGTCATGTCTGTTACAACAGTCTTAATAGGATTACCGTCTTCGTCGAGCATACCTGTATTTACTTCTGAAGCAGGAGTAATTTCGAACTTGAAGAAGCCGGACTCAGTAAGTGAAGTTTCTTTTACAAACTTGTCATCAACATAAAGTCTGAGAGAAGAAATTGTTCCTTCTACGTTTGAAGAAGCCTGACCATAGATGTTGAAGTTACCGTTCTTGTGTTCACCGTTGAGAGGATAAAGAACGTCTACAACTGCAGGAGGTCTGGACTTATCGAGGTGAATGTTGCGGCTTACGTTTGTTCTGTTTCCGGCTTTATCTTCTCCAGAAAGTTCAACGTTGTAGAAGCCGTCAGGCAAATCTGTAATGTCGAGTGTTTCACCAATGATATTATTGATTGGAATAGTTCTCTTAATTGCTTCAGAGGTCTTTTCCATGTTTCTGATTGTAATGTACAGGTCAGAAATCTCTACGTTATCGAATGCATAACCAGAGAAGAAGAGCTGTCCTGTAGATGTAGAATCATCGAGCGGCAGGTCAAGAGAAATATCCGGAGCCTCGTTATCGATGTTAATCAAGCTTGAGTACAAGCCCTTAATTCCGTAGTTATCTGTAATGCGTAAGAATACAACACCTGTACCACCAGGAATTGCACGTGTGTCTACCTTGTAAGACCATTCTTCCTGACCAACAGCATCGTTGTAGCTGTTACCGTTATCGAGCGAAAGTTCAACCTTCATAATGCCGTTCTTATCGCTTGCAACACCGGAAATTGTAATTACTTCGCGTACAGAAGTATCGATTGTAGGCAATTCAACAGAACCCTTTGGCTCTTCAAGAGAAATGCGGAAGGTTCTCTGAGCAACTTCACCCTGTACACCATTGATATCTACAGCATAAACATAAATTGTATGCTCGTTATCTGTCATTGTTGCAAGAGGAACATCAATAGAGAAGCTTGTTCCTGGTTCCGGAATCTGCTGATATTCGTTTTCGTCAATCTTGTACCAGATTGTAGAAGGACCATCATCATCGTAAACAACACCGGAAATTGTGAAGTCTCGTGTGATTACCTGAAGTTCATCAGGAACGTGGATTTCTGCAACAGGAAGGTCTGAACGGTTATCAATTGTGAAGTCCCATCCATCGATTACAGTCTTGTTTCCGGCATCATCTGTAAAGATAAACTGCATGATGTCGTCTATAGGCTGCTCTTCTGTACCAACATGTGTATAAACAAGTGGTTCAATAGAGATTTCGCTTCTCTTTTCTGAACGTCCGTCGCCTGCAATCATGAGGTATTCAGCCTTATTGAACCAGCCGTTATCGTCTACCTTGAATGCAATGAGGTTTTCACCGTTTACAATATCAATAGCAAGTGGTTCAACTACGCTTACTAAAGGAGGAGTTGTATCCTTAAAGGCTGCGGTAGTTACGATTGCAATATGTCCTGCATTATCGTAAGCACGCAGATCAAGTCTGATTAAGCCGTCTTCTATAAGTTTAATGTCTATATCTTCGTTGAAGGTTACTCCAAGACCATTAGCATCGCCCTTGAGTAAAAGCTCGCGCCAGGTTTCGCCGCCGTCAAGAGAGTATTCAACACGACGAACACCAAGAGCATCTGCAACAGTTCCCGAAATCTTTACAACATCACTGAGCCAGTCGTGCAGCTGTGGTGTCTGAAGAACAAGCTGAGGAGCTTCTGAGTCTGCAAGGAAGTTCATTGCTTCTGTCTTGAATACATCGCCAAAGCGGTCTGTTACTTTAAGCACGATGTTCTTATAAACACCGTCTTTTGTAGCATAAAGTGTTATGAACTTGCCGTTTGTTTCGAGTTCAAGTCCTTCGGCTTTACCTTCGAGTTCTGCTCTGATCGGGCCGTTTACATTTGCATAGAATACATATTTAGAACCGTCGTAAAGAATCCAGTTAGAATCCTGTTCATCAAATACAGTTCCTACTCCTGCATAGCCGTAAATCTGTTCCTGATCGTCTGTAATATCCAAAGAAGTATCGCGGATTACAGTTACAGAACCGCTGATTACCTGCTGAAGGGCACCTGCTTTAATTGTAATATTAATCTTATTTACACGGGCAGGAAGATTATTCAAAGGAATTTCTACTGTCCATCTCTGATCTTCAGGTTTGCCAAGCTTTGCACTTCCAGTCTGTCTCTGGTCTCCACCGGCAACTTCGTCACCTGTAATTTCATAAGTAACAGAGTTTACTGTTGCACCGGTGTCTATATAAAGCTTAAGATTTTTTGGTTCCTTAGAAGAACCGTATGGAAGTACAACAGGCATACCGCTGAAGTATGGCTGTCCGTCTACTTCTACAATATTTGCAGAAAGTGTCGGAGCCTTCTGAGCAGTATATTTGCTTGTGCCCCATACAAGTTGATTTGCACCTTCCTGCATATCTGCACGGGCAAAAGATTTAAATACTTCATCAAGTTCACCCTGATAAGTTGCAATTGCATAAACATCAAATGCATCAATCCAGCTGATTACCTGTGCTTTTGGAGCAGGCATTTTTCCATTAACTTCTTCAAGTTCTGGAAGGTTATTGAATGCAACAGCCTTTGCAACCTTGTTTCCGCCTGCACTTTCGGCAATGAATTCAATAATATACATACCGGCAGGCATTGTATAAGTTTCGAGAGAAAGCGAGAAGTTTCCGTCTACTCCAACAGGAATGCTCTGGAAGCTGTTTTCTACAGGAAGCGGTGTTACCTTAGAAACTGTGCCTGTCTTGCCGTCAATAGTTGCTTCTGCACCAAGGATTCTGTAAGTCAGGCTGCCTACACCGGTTTCACACTTTACAGAACCTGTAACTGTAAATTCTGTATAGCGTCCTTTAATTGCCTGAGGTTCTGAATAATTATTTATAAAGAGGTTTGGCAGAACATTGTCGTTCTTGAAAATAAGTGGACGAGATTCTGCAACCTTTCCTTTGTCTGTTGTAACGCGGACAACTACAGGCTCTGAGCCTCCGATGGCACTGCCCGGAATAAGCTTAATCTGATTACCCTGGAGATGAGCTGTAGCAAAAGGAGTTTCAGGTACAAGCTCTACCTTTGCTGCATTACCACCAATAAGATATCCTGTTACAGGGAAATCAGGATTATTAATGATTGAACCGTCTTCTGCAACTGTGCTGTCATCAAATACTACAATAGGATCATCGTTTTTAACGAGTGCTGTATTTGTAACATAGAACAATGCCTTGTATTCTGTTGTACGGTCAATAATGTCTGTAACTGTAATTCGTACAGGAACAAGACCCTTTGTAAAGGTTGGATTTACAGGAATAGAAACTGTATACGAAGTAACATTCTTAAGAACTTCGTCGCGTGGTTCCTGACCTGCAACTTCTATGTGAGCCTCTTTAATTCCAAGAGGAGAAGTAGCTGTTACAGAGAAGGTTTTTCCGGCTTCAGGATGGATTTCCATTCCGTTTTCAAAATCTACAGATTCTTTTCCGGCAGTTACAACACCCTGTGTAAAGGATGGAGCTGCACCTCTTGAAACAATCTGTACAGAAACAGGATTTCCTTCTACTCCGTTCTGGTCTATACCAGTAATTGTAATTTTATGATTTCCTGCACTAAGCTCAGATGCCTTGCAAAGTTCATAATAGTAAGCACCCTTTGTAAGCTGAACTACAGGTTCGTTTGAATCAAGCTGAATTTTTACAGAAAGCAGCGTGTCGTCGTCTGTAGCAAAACCTCGTACAAATACTGCCTTATCGTCGCCAGCATAAACAGTTCCGGCAACAGGCTCTGTAATTGTTACTAAAGGCTTGTCGTCTTCCTGATTAAGAAGAATAGTCTTAGAAACTTCTACAACGTTGTTTGCACGGTCAATTGCTTTTACAGTAAATTTGCGTGATTTATCTTTAAGTCCGATTGTATCTACAGTAACTGCCCAGTATGGGTTACCAGGAACAAGTTCAAATACACCGCTCTGATCTCCAAAGCTCCATGAAAGGTCTGTTACACCAACATCATCCTTTGCAAAACCGGCAACAGTAAATTTACCGTTTACAGGATCTTCGCCCGGATAAACAATCTGAACATCAGGCTTTGTATTATCAATATAGTAAAGGAATGAATATGCACCTTCTGAAGTTGCGTTATCTATAGCCTTGAACCACAATACGGCAGGTCCGTCCGAGAATTTGCGTGTATCAAGATTAATAGAAAATTCTACAGTATCAAACTGCTTTGTTTTCTGAAGCTTTACAGGGAACCAGAAGCCGCCGTTGTCTACAGAATAATAAAGCTCTTTAATTCCGTTACCATCGCTTACAGTACCCTTAAAGTTTACGTTTCCGGAAACAAGCTGACCCATACCTACGTTTTCTACAGCAGTAAGAGGCTGTTTACGGTCGAGCTGCCAGGTAAGCTTTACAGGTTTACTTACAACAGGCTCGTCGTTAATATCGTAACCTGTTACCTTAATTGTATGAGGACCTTCCTCAAGGTTATTTGTGTCAAGATAATATGACCAGAATTCTTTTCCATCGGCTACTACGAGCTTTTCATATTCGGTGCCTTCGTCAAGGAGGAGTTCAACCTTGGATACACCATCGTCGTCGACACAAGTACCGACAATATTGAGGTTGCCGACTACGCGCATGTTTGTATAAGGGTTCGTAATACCACAGATAGGCCTGTCTGATTCAGGATCTACATACAGATTGTACGGACCTTCTACGTGCTCATTGCCGCCAAGGTCTGTAGCCGTAATCATAATATTGTACTTTACGGCTTTCTTCTGAGTTTTTCCTTCCAGATCAAAGGTCTCTTTCCAGCTGCTCACGTTATCTACATCAATTTCTTCAATATCACCCTTTCCATGAGCGAAAGAGAAAGTGCAGATACCACAGATGAATAACAAAACGAATAAACTTTTTGAATACTTCATACTACTTTTAAAACTCCTTTTGATGAAAAGATAGTCATAGTTTATCTTTTCAATTATCGGCAGATTTGCCCATAAACACCATAAAAATTTTAATACAGTAAACTTAAATGCATAAATTTATCCATGGTGCACATATATTTTATACCATAAATACGAGAAAAGCAAAAAGAATCTTAATTTTCGTTAAAAGAAGCTGATTTTTAGTTCAAAACAGACAAAGGATTGATTGTTGTACCGTTTTTATACACTGTAAAGTGAAGGTGCGGACCTGTACTTAAACCGGTGCTTCCTACAAGACCAATCTGGGTTGTCTGGGCATAAACAAAGTTTCCTACCTGGCAGGTAATCTTGCTCATATGTCCATACAAGGTTTTATAGCCTGAATGATGTGTGATAATTACATAGTTTCCGTAAGTTGCATTGTAGCCTGCAGTTGTAACTTTACCGTCCATTGCAGGATAAATTGCAGTTCCCTGGCCGACAGCCATATCAATTCCACCATGGAACGAACGGGTTCCCGGATTAAATGGAGAATCTCGCCAGCCGTAAGAAGAAGAAAGCCAGTAGCGTGCCTTAAGAGGCTTTTTGAATAAGTCTCCGTTTATTTCCTGACGGGTCATCCAGTCAAGTTCAGCATCAGGAACAAAGAGTGAATAACCTGCCTTAAGCTCTGTAGAAGGTGTAAGATAGTTTACAAGTGCACATTTTTCGGCATCTACCTCGTATTTAAGTGCAATTGTCTGTGGAGTTTCGCCGTCTGCCTTTACTGTATATAAAATTCCGGCCATAGAAGGAATTTTAAGGTACTGATTAGGCTGAATAAGGCGCGACTGACGGATATTATTTACGCTTATGATTGTATCCTGAGTAATACCAAAGGCATCGGCAATATAACCGATCATATCTCCTGATTTTACACGATATGTCTGATAGGTAAGTGTTGCAGGCTCAATAGCAACTTCTACTGCAGGCTCAGGAGATTTTGTTTCTTCCAGAAGTCCGCTTAAGGTTTTAAAATCGTCGTCTACTGCAACAGGAACGGCAGAGGTTTCAAGACCACCCACACCTTTATGAGAATCTATTGAATGAAGAATGCCAAGACATGATGACGTTACAATAACGCCAAAACAGAAGAAAATGATAGAGGAGCTGACAATTCTTGAAACTCGAGTTTTAAACACCATATTAAATCTACTTTCTATTTTTTTAATTATAGCACATTCTTCAATTTTTTTCATCTTTTATTTACTCCAATAAGATAAGTTTCAAAAGATTCTGCACGGCAGGCTTCAGGCTTAAAACCTTTGGCTGTCGTAAATATTTCTCGCATCAATTTTAAGATTTTCTGCTGATCTCCGTTCTGGAAGATTTTTACAGCAAAATTTCCGCCTGTTTTGAGCATAGTTTGAGCATACCACACTGCCATTTCTACAAGCTGTTCTGAACGGGCTGTATCTACAGTACGGTTTCCTGTTGTTTTTGGGGCAGCATCGCATACTACAAGGTCATAAGGTCCGTGATTTTTGATTTGTCCACGGATTTCGGCATCGTTTAAGTCGCCCTGAATAAAAACAAGATTATCGCCTTTAACAGATTTTGCCAGAGGATTAAGATCGCAGGAAACTACTTTGCCTGTTCCGTCCATTGAACGTAAAAGGAACGTTGTCCAGCTGCCTGGAGCCGAACCTAAATCGAGAACTGTGTAGTTTTTTTTAATCATGCCGAATTTTTCGTCAATTTCCTTAAGTTTATACACTGAACGGGCAGGATAACCTTCGGAAAATGCCTTCTGCGACCAAAAATCGGGCTTTTCATAGCTGTTTGCAGGCATATACCTACATAATCGGCATTTTTTAAGGGATTATTAGAGTTAATTCATGCTTGTTATAATTGAGGTGAACAATACGGGCACCCGGAATGGCGGCAAATTTCTTAATAAGCTCCCAGTCTATGGCGCCCTGCATTTTTATGGTACAGATCATGTGACGTGTAAGTCCTGAATCTAACCAGACGTGAATCCATTCAAGCAGGCGCTCAGGATAACAAATTACATCAGAGAAAACCCAGTCTACCTGCCCTACTTCTTCAGGCTTGATTGTAAAAGCATCGTGGGCACGGAACTGTACAAGCGGATTTTCCATGAGCTTCGGATCAAGTTCTGCACGGTCAACGGCATAAACCTGAGCGCCAAGGCCTGCAAGCACCCAGGTCCAGCCTCCGGGACACGCGCCTGCTTCAAAGCATTTTTGTCCCTGCCCCGGAAGTCCACAGCCAGAGTAAAAATCTGCAAGTGTAAGACTTTCCTGAATTTTAAGATAAGCGCGGCTCGGCGGATTTTCGTGATCCTCTACAAAACGCAGCGTTCCTGCCGGCAAAGGAGAAGTTGTTGCTGCCGAAGCCAGAATCGTATGTTCATCTAGCAGTGTGTAAAGCCCCATCGGAGAATCTGGAATTTTAAAAGGAAACTTTCTGTCCTTTAGATTTATATACGGAAGCTTTTCCTGAATAAGATTTGCCCTGCGAAAGCATGTAAACTGATACGGTGCCCAGTTCCGCTGGATTTCTTTAAGTGCCCCCGCTGCTTCGCCAATAGAATCAAATTTAAGCAAAAACGGTTCTGTCATGCAGGTGCGTGCCCAGTACGGGAACTCACCGCCGGAGGCCTTGAAGAATTCGTCTTTGTCCGGGAAGTAAAGAAGGTCACCATAGCCCTTCGACAGGCTCAGGGACCCCAACGTATCATTTGACTGTGGTCCCTGAGCCTGTCGAAGGGCCACACCAAATCTATCTTTTAATTCTGAAATGAGAAAATCCTTTTGTTCTGGAAAAGCAAGAAAACCGATTCCGTTGAGTTTTGTGATGGAAGTCATTGGAAACCAGGCTAGATTATATCAGGAATTTCGTCATCGTCGTCGTCGTCGCCCATTTCCTGCAGATATGAAATAAATTCGCGGAGTCTTGTATCATCAGGAGAATAAAGAATCTGAAGTCCTATTTGTGTTGATCCCTGATTTTCTTTTACCCACATAGGCTTACACATTAGCTGGAGCGGGGTATCTTCTACGGAACGGCTCAGAGTAATTTTAATCATATACTCTGCTTCTAAGTCAACAACGACAGAAACCGGGAAGTGAATTTTACAACCCGTAAAGCTTATATTATCGAGAATTCCCGGCAAAGCACAGAGCTCTGGCGCCACAATACGACCTATCTCCGGATACCTGTGATTCTGTCTGTTTTCCTGTCCCATACTTTATAGTATAGATGCTTTTTGGTTATTTTACAACAAGAACTTTTCTAGTTTCATCAATACCAGGGCCAAGTACACGAATAAAATACATTCCGCGTGCAACAGGTGTTCCCTTGCGGTTTGAACCGTCCCAGGCAAAGAAATGTTCGCCTTCCGAAGCTTCTCCGCGGTGCAGATAATCTACAATATTGCCGTCAAGTGTCATTACAAAGACAGAAAGGTTGCCTTTTTCCATCTGATTAACCTTTATAACGACCTTTTCGCCTTCTTCGGAATTGATTACATTGTTCAAAACAGTTACTCCGCCTCGCTGCGAAACATTAGCTTTAAGCCTGAACGACCACAAATCAAGAGAAAGAAGGTCTTCTGAATCTGTCTGGCGGACTGCATACAGCGGCATTTTTACAGAAGTTGTAAGATACTTCTGGTCATCATTCAAGTCTAAGACCGGAGAATGCATGATTGTTACAGGAGAACCGTCGCTGTTTGTAAGACCGAACAGGAACGAAACCTGATCTCCTGCAGACCAAAGCTGAGCCTTATCCTTTGGAATATCAAAAATGAGGCGGTGATCTTCTGTAAGCTCTGTTCCATCAAAGAACATGTAATTCGAGTTATTTCGTTCTGCAAGAGGTGTAAATACTCCTCCAAGTACATCAGGGAACCAGATTCTCCACAGCGGGTTCGGCTCCATATCTTTATTAAACTGCATAGAAACAGAAGCAGGATCCGGATTATTTGCAAGATAGATTCTGAAGTTCAAAAGCGTATCTGAATCTTCTTTTCCGTCGTCTGTGTCGGCAACAATTGCCAGAGAGCGTTCTGCAGGAAGTGTTCCGTAGTTCTGCTGGTCGCGGTTCCAGTCATGAACAGCCCAGCTAGAAACATCTGTAAAGCCGGTAAGAGGATCAGACAGATCAAAATGATACAGGCCGTCAGAAATAATTTCATCATCCTCGTCTGTCATAGAAGAATCGTATGCATAAAGCGGATTAATTACTCCTACAGCAAAATCAGAAAGTGCATGTGCCGTGTACATAGGCATACTGTTTCCTGTGTAGTCCTGAACAAAGGTGATTTTTGCATTCTGATGCTTTGTAAAGAAGTCTACAGAAACTTCGCCATAAGACGGATGATATGTTACACGCAGGCTTACAGTTTTAATATCATCAAGCGTGATTTTTCTGTTCAGTTTAAATATCATCTTTGTAAAGCTTGAACCGTTGTCGCGGGTGCTTACAGAAATTCTTGCAGGAACAGACGAATCTATATAAAGGTCAGTTACCTTCTGGCTTGAACCGCTTGAGTCTATCTTAATAAAATCAAAACACTTGGTTATGAGCGTTGCGTAATCTTCTGTAATTTCCACATGCTCGCCGGTTGTATTATCCTGGAAGTGGAGGATTTCGCTGTCTATACAAAGCTCTTTTACAAAAATCACTGCAAGCTCGTCATCGCCTACAGGGCAGACTGTCATATCAAAGCCCGGTGGTGAACGGTCAATTGTACTGAATACTTTTGTACGGAGCCTGTTTCCTGCATAGTCTGTTATATAACCCTTAGATTCGTCATATTTAATCGTAAAGGTTGTCGTAATATCGAGCGAAGTATCCTGCAGCGGCAATGCAAAATAAAGTCCTTCCAGATCTGTAGAAGAACGTCTAGGCACAGAAGTTCCTGTAAAGATAAGAGAGCTTGCTCCACCAAATGCCGGATGAGAAGAATCGAACTGCTTGTTTATATAAGCGGCAGAAACATTTCCACCAATTCCGTAAGTAAAGGCCGCAGCCGAATTACTGATTGTGCTGTATCTTACACCACCGGAAGTTCTGTTAGAAGAAGCTGCTCCAGGAGCTGCCGAATATGGTCTTGAACCACCAAAAATATCGGCAGAATAAGAATACGGCTTGTAAAGAGTTTCTTTTGAACCTTCCGAACCCGGAATACACCAGCCTGTTTCTGTAAACCATTCCGGTTGATCCTGAGGGAACGGCGAAGCAGAGAAATCCGGTGTGTTATCGAAAATATGGAATTCAATTCTGTCGAGTGTAGAACCTGTACCGGCGTTGTTACCGATTGCTTCTGCCTGATATACTGTCTGGAATATATCTGAATCCCAGGCAACAGAATCGCTGTTTCTTAAAAGAGCAAATACAGGTTCAGAAAGATCCCATCTGCTGTAAATATTAATTGAAGGAGCTGCAAGCAGGCCTGTTGAATCTGCACGAATTACAGGTTCCGTCTGTGCTGCAAGATATTCAATCTGAGGATTTGAATTAATGTCGTATACAAGCGGATTTACCTTTGACTGTGGAGAAACAAAGGTTACCGTCTTTCCTTCAAATTGAGCTGCTTCGTCTATATAACCAATCCATTTTTTGTATTCAAAGCCGTTTACATCTGTAACAGTTCCGTTTGTCAGGCCGGCAACAGAAAGTCTGAGCGAATATTCATCTGTGCGGTAAAGAGCGTTTACATATTTATCTGCACTGCCCTGCTTTCCTGTAGCAAGCTTTGAATCCCAGATTTTTGCAAGACCGGCAAAAGAAAGATCTCCCTGCGAATTCCAGCTTGTACCCTGTATTGCACCAAACGAATCTGTTACCTGAATATTTTCTACAATGTTTGGAGTAGTTCCGGAAGAATAAGCCGGAATATCTACATCGCACACAGCCGGATCAGCAGAACCAAAGTTTACAGGCTCAGAATAACGGAATTCTATAAAGTTATGTCCGTCATAAGAATGCTGACTTGTTTCTCCAACACTTGGATTATAATCGTCGTGAAGCTCCTGACCGGTGCGGACTGTCCAAAGAACAGGTCCTGTTTTGTCTGCAACCTCGTAAGTAGAAGCAGCTGAACCATAAGCAGGCTCTGCAGAAGTACTAAGTTCAACACGCTGACTGTAATTGTTCAGGCGCTTACCCCAGATATCTGTAAGGATAAAGTTATTTTCTGCTGCAGTCTTTGATTCACTTAAAGCACGTGCAAAATCAAGACACGGTGTAGTTTCGTGATGAATACCAATACGGTCAGAGCTTTGTGTTGTTGTACCGCTTGAATTTCCTGTAGCATCTGTGTTCCAGGCGCCGTTTTCTGAACCATTCTGTGCCTGGGCTTTTATATAAACATAATAATATGTATTTCCGGTATTCGGGTCTGTATAAGACAAATTGATATTTTCGTGAAGTTCGTTTGCAGAAGTACAATCTTCGTCGCTGTAAAAGCCTGTGTATAAAAGCACCGG
>Ga0310690_10010555_pt1 | contig 11485 bp, 9 predicted proteins | sample AusTroGonzalo_MG_2_FD_207661 | JGI IMG/M metagenome (GOLD analysis project Ga0310690, IMG submission 207661) | Bovine rumen microbial communities from tropical cattle in Woodstock, Queensland, Australia - Gonzalo_04 (v2) (version 2) | ecosystem: Host-associated > Mammals > Digestive system >...
TTTCCTGTTCTCTTTGTTTTCGCTGTTCACTTTGTACCCTTTGTACGCCTCCGGCCTCTTAGTTCACTTCGACGTACTCCGGTTCCACTGACCATTCCTCGGCAGTCTCGCAGAGCGACGACCCGTCGTACACGTCGGCGTACGAGACACCGTCGTTACCGCTGACAATCGCAAGGCCGCAGAGGTCACCGCTGCCCAAATTGCCAGAACGGAGAACCAGCCGGAACCCGGAAGTGGCGGCGGGGTTGTAGTATCCGTCTGCGAACTTCGTGGTGCTGCCTCCACCGACCTCGGTGGGTGTCAGCTGGAGGAGGTTTACGGCCACCTTCGTGATGTAGTCCCATGCGGCAGATTCCTTGGCGGGGAGCGTTCCTCCCTCAATGAATCCGGTGAGGCTCTCTGCGATGCTGTACTCGTAGCTTCCGTTGACCTTGCAGATGTGCTGGGCGATGTAGTGCTTCTGGCTCTTGTCTGCTTGGCAGACCAGCAGCTCGTCCGTCATCATGCGCCACATGACGCCTCCGAGTCCGTTCTTCAAACCGAAGAAGTTGTGGCAGCTCATCGTCTGGAGAAGGTTGCCTTCTCCGTCGAGGACGTTGTAGCTGAAGTTGCCGACTGCGTCTCCCTGCTCGATGCCTGCGCTCATCGGAATGACGGGCTGGTATCCGAAGTTGGTGTTCCACCAGCCTCCGGCGTTCGTTGCGCCTACTCCGAGTCCTCCTTGGTACAGGCCGTTGGCATCCTTGTTGGGGTTGTAGTCTGCCTGCACGTTGAGGTTTCCGAATATGACGTAGAAGAGGAATGCCTTTGCTGCGTTCATTCGCATGGTGGATCCCGTCCATCCGTCGCCGTTGAGACGTGCTGCGTTGAGGAATGCCTGCGTCGTCATGTTGCTGGCGGGCTTGCCCAGAAGGGTGTTGTACGCTTCGTCTCTTGTTGCGTCGTTGCTACCGCCTCTGTAGTCCGTTCCGTTGTTGATGTAGCTGACCAGCTTTCCGGTGCTTCGCTCCATCGTTGCCCATCCTGCTGCGCTCTCGCTGGCGATGGGTATCTCGTAGTTGTACTCCCCGGGTATCTTGCCCAGCGAGATCATGATGGTGAGCTCGTTGCCCCATTGCTTGGCCACGAGGTACCATTTCTTGCCCCATCCCCACTGGTAGTGGCCGTCTGTGCCGTCCAGCTTGGCTGGGGTTCCGTCTTCGTACTTGTAGTGGTTGTTGGCCATCAGCTTCTTGCGGCTGTGGTCTGCCTTTACGATGTAGCAGCCGAGGCCGAGTTTCTCTGGGAGGCTCTGTCCGAACTGGAGGCTACCGATGTAATGGTCTGCCACTGGTGTGCTGTTCGCAAGGTTCCAGACCCTGCCAAAGAAGGGGACGCCTGCAGACTGGGCGAGTGCGTCGATCTGCTGTCGTGCCTCTTCGTCGCAGCAATAAACGGGTACGCCTTGGAACATGCCACCCTTGAATTCTTTCTTGTTACTCATTGCTTCTCCTTATTTTTGTTTGTTGTCTTGTTATTCAGACATGACGATCATCTGGGTGTTCTCGTCGTATCGGTATTTTGATGTCGCCGGGAAGACGATCATCTGGGTGCTCTCGTCGTAAGTCGGAGCCTGCATGCTGTCCATCTTCCGTTTGAGTGCCTTCGTCACTCTCTCAAGACTGAGGACGCTTGCTGCTTGTTGTGCTTCGTTTGCCATAAGTCTGAACCTTTGAAATGTTTAGAAGGATCCCGGGCGTTTCCCGGGATCCGGTGAGATGGTGTCGACGGTTAGTCTGTGCCGTTGATCCAGCTGTCGATGTCGCTTGTTGAGACATCGGTGACGGTGATGTCGTTCGGTGTGAGGTAACCGGACAGATCCTGCAAGCCCTGCATGGCGTCGAACTTGTAGACGGCGTCGGTCTTCTCGTACCAGCCCTCTGTTGAGGGGTTCTTCTCGCTGTAGCCAGCAGCAGTCTTGTCGACCTCAGTGCCGTTCTGATCGCTGTAGTAGGTCTTCTCGTTGTTGACCTCGGTGTCCACAGAAAGTGAGTAGCTCTCCGGTGAGGTCTCGATCACGCCGATGTTGGCTCCTGCTGGGAGTACCTTGGCTGTGTTCTCTACCCACATGCCCTTCGTCTCGTCGGTGATGGTGAGGTCGCTGGTGAGGTTGTAAACCTTACCCTCGTTGGACTTGATCAGCAGGCCAGCCACGATCTCGTTAGCGGCCTTGGTACCACCGGGCTTGTAGGTGCTGCTGATGGCAGCTGAGATCTTGCTGTCGCAGGTTGACTCTACCTGTGTTCCGGTCTGGAAGTTAGAGTCGTTGGTGATGTCGCTCACCTTGGTGGGGACGGTGATGTTCACCTTCTTGTTGGCGTCTGGGTTCACCTTCGTGCCGTTCACCTGTACTTCTTCGATGATGTTCGCCTGTGCCTTGGCGAGGTTGCGCAATGCCTTCACACCGTACTCGAAGCTCTGTACGGATACTGCGCTGATTGATTTCTGTGCCATTTTGTTGACTCCAAAAATTAAATTAAACAATTAGTTAACTAAAAATGAGCGTTGCTCGTTTCTTTTCTCTGTTGTGTCAGCCTTCCGCTTTGGTCGGCTGCTATGGGTTCTGCTCTCCGGCTGGCGGTACGGGGTCGTCGTCCCCGTTGATCCAGTCGTCGATGGTTTCCTCCGGGATGACCACTGGCGTGTCTATCCCTGCCTCCTCTATCGCATCCTGTACTTCGTCCTGTACTTTCTGCTGGATTTCTTCTTCCGAGTAGAGCTTCTTCCCTTCCTTCATCTGCTGGGAAACGACGGCCATGTCGTCGAGAAGGAGGTCTACCTCCTCTGCGCTCTCGGTGATCTTCTTTCCGATTCTCTTTCCTGCCATGTCATTCTTCGTTTTGCGGTTCATTGAACTTGTGTAAGAGGAAAGGCTGGCCGTCCCTGTCGAGGATCGGCTCTCCGTCCCTGTCGAGGAGGACGTACAGACCTTCGGCGTTCTTCACGTTCACGGCCTCGAACTGCACCCTGTGCTCCGTCTCCTGCTCGCACCAGCATGGCTTGAGCCTTGGCAGGCATTCGCTTCCGGTGTCGTAGAGGGGCTGGATGTCCGTCTGCTGGCTGTGGCCGCTCTCGAAGTCCCCGTCTGCTGGGTAGTAGGTCGTCTTGGCGTAGATCTTTCCGTCTTCTGCCCGGACGGTGATGTAGAAGTTCTCCTCGATATCTATGAGGCTCTCTTCTCTTCCCGTCTCTCCGACCTTCTGGCCGTAGCGGTTGAGGAACTCTACCTTCCAGTTGTGGATGGCCGGGTTGAAGTCCTCATCCAAGAATAGGATCTTGAACTTGAGGTCTGTGCCGGGGTAGGGTTTTGCTGTCTCTGCCATGCGTCGTCCCTCCTATGCGTTGTCGATCCATCCTGTGATGGTTTCCTCGCTGACGTTCTCGACTACCATCTCCTCGAGTGCCTTCTCTGCGGCCTGCTGGATGACGAGCTCCTTGTCGGCTTCCGTCATGCTGTCCCAATCGAGGCTGTCGCCCTTGGCGTAGACGTCTGTCTTGACGTAGGTTCCTCCGGTGAAGTCTTGGTTCGGCACGAAGTAGTACCACCAGTTGTCGTCCGGGTCTCCGTTTGGCAGGGTCTTTCCGACTCTTGGGGGGTTCTGTGCCATCAGTGCTGCGTAGGCTGCGGCTGTTGCTGCTGCGTTGCCTTTGAGCTCTGCTGCAGATCCCTGCTCTTGGGCTGTGTTGCCTTGTCGCTGGGCTGTGTTGCCCTGCCTTTCGGCTGTGCTTCCCTTCTCCTTGGCGGTCTCGCCTTCGTCGTAGGCGTGCTTGCCTCCTTCGGTGTTGCGTTGCCACCACTCCGAATTGTCGGCTGGCTCATGCCCTAAGTTTCCGGACTTCTTGGAAGTCCACGAATCGTGATCGTGCAGGACGGTTGCAAGGAATGAGTACTCTACGTTGTTCTTCCATGCTCCTTCCGGTGTCTGGCCGACCTTTCCCATCGGGATTTCAATTTGTTCGATCATGTTGCGTCCTTTTTTAATTTACTTGTAGTCTGATGATTGCGGTCATCATTCCCGTCGATTCCTTGAGCGTGTAGTTCACGTCGTTGTTGTTGGGCTTGACGGCGTATGCGATCATCGTTACCGGATCCACGTAGAAATGGGTGATGAGCATGGATGCCATGCGGTCATCCTCCCCTCTCTCGAATGTCTCCTGTCTCTCCAGTTCGTCAGCAACAAACAGATCCTGTCTGGCTTGTTCGTTGATCTCGAAGGTGTGCTGTCGTGCTGCCTCTGCATTCTGCCTTGCGGTTTCCTGCGTCTGCCTTGTCGTCTCAGCACTGATTCGTTCCTGCTCCTTTAGGTTCCTCTGGGTCTCTGCCTGCTGCCTCTGGGTCTCTGCAGTCTTCCTTGCGGACTCGTAGGATTCACGGCTGGTTTCAGCGTTCGCCCTTGCGGTCTCTGCTGTCGCCCGGCTGTTCTCTGCACTTGCCCTTGCGGTTTCGGCATTAGCCCTTGCGGTCTCTGCTGCGATGCGGTTTGTCTCGTTCGCTCTTCGGATCGTTTCCTGTGCCTCGCAGTCCTGTGTCATGCTCTGGCATGCTGCAGTAGCTGCTATCGCATCGTCCTTCGCCTTGGTCGCCTTCGCTGCCTCGCTGTTGGCGTTGGCTGCTGCTTGGATGGCCAGTTCCTTCTCTCTTGTGATGTCGATGACGGCCTGTGTCACCCGGTCTGCTGCCGTGTTCGCTGCTGCAGCAGCTGTGTTGGCGGCTGTGGCTGCGCTGTTGGCTGAGTTCGTAGCGGCGTTGGCGTTGGCTGTTGCCGTCTGGCATGCGTTTGTCGCTGTCTGGCACGCTGCCGTCGCTGCAGCACATTCGGCTGCGTTGTTGCTTGCGAGGTCTGCTGCCGTGTTTGCCGCTGCCGCTGCTCTCGTTGCCGCTGCCTTCTCAGCCGTGATGTCTGTGATGGCTTGGGTGACGAGTGCTGCAGCTGCATTGGCATTGGCGGCGGCTTGGTTCGCCGATATCGCTGCCTGCTGTGCGTCCCTTACCGCTGCGTCTGCGTTGGCCGAAAGGAGGGACAGGGGTGCGAGCACGGTCTTCTCGACTCCCCCGTTTATGTAAAGTGCCGTCAGCGAGTAGATTCCCTCGAGGCTGTTCACCTTTTCCACGGTGCTCAGCCTGTCGCTGTGCAGCTTCACGTATTCGAGAAAGCCGGGCAGAGCATAAGCCCAGAATTGCTCAAGCTCTGCTTGACTTGTCTGTATTGCACCTCCCATGCGTCGCTCCTCCGGTTAGTCTTCCAGTACCTGCTGGATCCAGTCCGGTGTGCTGCCGAAGATTGTTGCTGTCTCTTCTGCCGTCAGTTCGCTGTAAGGCTTGACGGTGGTGATGAGGTAGTTGCCCTTCGTCTCGAATGAGATGCTGCCTACCTCTGCTCCATTCTTCTCAACCTTTCCGTAGATTGTGGTACCGCTTGCGTTCGTGATCTTCGTGAAGGTCACTTGGGTGTCGCTGTTGATTACCTCCGGCTCGTAGGTGATCGTTGCATTCTCTGTCTTTTTCTCCATGACTTCAAAATTTTAAGAGTTTGACTTATTTGTTCTTGTTCTCGATGATGTCGTAAATCTGGCCGTATGCTCCGGCTGAGAGTGCCTCGGCTGCAATGTCCTTTAGCATCGTTCCTTCCTCGGTGGTTATCTCCACCTTCTCCGGGTTCTGCTTGATCTTCCGGAGGAGGCAGTAAGCCTTGTATTTCTGCTCCGGCGTCGCTGGTTGTCCCTTGATCTGCACGAGGTTGAAGAGCATGAAGCCCAGCCTCTCGCTGATCATCTGTTTTTGGTCGCCCACGAAGACTTCTTTTCCGTCTGCGTCGATGAATGCTTTGTTAAAATTTACTTTCATTGTCGTTCTTTTTATAGGGTTACTAATCCATGTGTGCCATGATGAATGCGTTGAAGTCCGTGCCGTCGTAGACGATCTGGTATATGACGGTGTCGCCCTGTGCCATCGCCAGTCCTTCGGTCATGTCCCTGTAGTCGTCCGGGTTGCGCATGTGGGGGCAGGTCGCTCCGTGCGATGAGTCCACGTATCCGTAGACCCGGTAGCCGTAGGTGTTCTTCTTTCCGATGATCTGCATCTCGAATGCGAACTTGGTGCTGCTGCCAATCCCGAGGAATTCCCGGCACATGCTCAATGTCGGCAGGTAGACCGTCGTGTATGATGAGTTGTTTGCGTAAACGTGGACGGTGAGTCCGTTCTCCGGGTTGATCGTGTTGCTCGATGATGTTGGCGTGAACTGGTTCAGCTTGAATCCCGTCACCGCTCCGTTGAGCACTCCGTTGCCCTCTCCGATGATTGCGTAGTTGTGGGTTCCGTTCTTCGCCTGCACGTAGAGGCAGATGTTCGTCTGGTACCATCCGTGGCTGTCCGTATTCTGGAATCTTCCGACGGCTGCTGAAAGTCCGGAGGTTGCCGGGAGGACGTTCGCTCCTATGGCCGCAAATCTTCCGTAGTAGTCGTTTCTGCAGATGATGTATGCCATGTTGCTGTTGCCTGTTCCGCTCACGATGTTGGTGAGGCCGTTGCCGTTCACCTTGAATCCTCCCATCGTCGTGGTTCCGTCCACGTCCACGCTGAAGCTGCTGTTGATGGTGGTGTATCCTTCCAGCTTGATTCGGCTTGCGTTGATCTGGATTGTCTCTGCGCTCTGGTTGATTGCGCTGATCACTCCGTTCTGCGAAACCTTCAGCGATATCTGCGTTGCCTGCTGGCTGATCTGGCTCTCTGCTGATGCGACCCTTCCGGTGAGTGTGTCGACGGTCTGGCTCTTTGCCCACAGCTTGTTTCCGTATGCGGTTATGACGGATCCTCCTGCGTTGCTAAGACTTCCGTCGCTGTTGAAGTTGGCCAGTACCGTGCTGATGTAGTTCTCGTTCTGGATGGTGTAACTGGCTGCGTATGCTATCTTGCTCGTGTCTTCCCAGACGTTGCGCTTCGCTGTCGACTCGTTGTTGTTGTCCGGGTGGACGATTCCGCTGTATCGGTATGTCTTCCCGTTCTCGACGTAGTACTGGTTGCCGAATGCGTCATAAACCGACACCGTGTTGTTGGCTCCGGTGTAAGTCCACATGGCACCGATGTGGTCTTTCTCCGTGTTCCTCGACCAGCTGTTCCACGGGTTGCTTGATTGTCGGTATGTCTCTGCCTTCGCAGCATCCTTTGCGAGGTTCTCTGCCTGCTGTCTCACCCATTCGACCCTTTCGTCGGTGTAGTCCTTCAGTGCCTGTTTGAGTGCTGCCCGGATTGCCTCGTTCGCCTCCTCGACTCTGGTGCTGAATGTTCCGATGGCTGTGGTGTAGTTGTCGAATGCCGTGTTGACGGCTGTCTCGTCATTCTTCGTCACCTTCGTCTTCGCCAGCACGGTGTTGATGGTGTTAACCAGTGTTGACCTGTATGCCTCCATCGAGTCGTATGCGCTCTTTAGGTTCGTCTTCGGTGTCCCGGTGAGGTAGCTGTTGCTGTAGAGGGTGTTGTAAGCCTTCTTCATCTCCTCTGCCTCGGTGTCGATGGTGTTGAGGTATGTCCGGATGGCTGCTTTCTCCGTGTCCGTCAGAATGCCGTCTGCGAAGGATCCGTCTATGTAGGTTCGCAGGGCTGTGGTTGCTGCCTTGGCGTCTGCTATCTCTCCGTTGACGATGCCTATCTGTGTCAGCGTGTCCTGCCAGTTCTTGGCGATGGCGTCGTTGGCTGACTTCATGATGGCGTTCTGGATTGCCTCGTTCGCCTCCTCGACCCGCTTGCTGAAGGTTCCGATGGCGTTGTTGAAGTTGTCGAATGCCGTGTTGACGGCTGCTATCTCGCTGGCTGTCGCCTTGCCGTCCACGATGGCGTTGCTGATGGCTGTGTAGAGGGCGTTGTATTTGTTGTCCACGTCCCGCTTTGCCGTGACGAGTGCGGTGTATTCGCTGCTGGTGGTGTCGAAGTAGACGTTGTTGATGATCTCCGTGTAGGCGTTGTCGATGTCCTTCTTCGTCCCGGCCATCGTCTTTAGGTATTTCTCGATGGCGATCTTCTCTGCCTCGTCGATGATTCCGTCTGCGAATGCCCCGTCAACGTATGCCTGCAGGTCTTGGGTTGCTTGGCTGGCGTTGTCGATGGCTGTGTTCGCTGCGTCGATCTGTGACTGCAGGCGGCTGATGTCTCCGTTTATCTTTACGGTGAGGTCGTCCCGGATGCCTATAACGTAGGTGTTGATCCCGTTTACCGTGATGTCGATCTCGCTCTTCGTGTAGTAATTCTTGTTGTTCTCCGTGATCTGTCCCTTCACGTATTGCTCTGCGTAAAGTTTCACGGCTGCGTCCCCGTCGCTGATAACGATTCCCAGCCTGCGTTCAAGGTCTGCCGTCTCCGTGTCAACGTAGAGGCGTATCTCCCTGTCGGCTGCTCTCAGCTCGATGCCGAGGTTCGTCACTCTCTGTTTGGTCGCATCGATGTTCTGGCCGAGGATCTGGACGTTCTCTGCTGTCTGGATGATCTGCGTGCTGACGGTCTTCTTGAATTCCTGCAGTGGCTTGTCCGTCACTGAAAGGTGGGCTACGTACATCTCTCCCGTGAAGTGGAGGTAGAAGTCTCCGAGGCTGTGCCATGTGCCTTCCCACTGGAGTGTCTGCCAGTCCTTCGACTTGCTGATTGTCATTCCTGCGGTGTATGGCAGGGTGTTCGTCTTCCCTTCTGGTGTCTGGCCGCTGTACTTGAATCCTATCGTGAGGCGTCCTTCCGTCTTCGGCAGGAGCTTGATGTTCAAGTATAGGGTGTCCTGCACCTCCTGCTCCTCGTTGCTGGTGTTCTGGCTTCCGCTCTGCGGTGCTACGTACTCCTTGTGTGTGCCGGGCTTGCGTATGAGCGAGTTGGCCTGCGTGATGCCTGTTGCCTGTATGTGGAGCATCTGCTTTCCGTCGTACTCCTCGACGTTCGCTCTCTTCGTGCCTGTGCTGACGACGGATCCGTTGAGGACGATTGGCTCTCCGTCTGTGTAGGTGAGCAGCTTCGTGTTCTCGTCGTTGTCCTTCGTCCAGCCTTCCATGTTCTCTCCGAAGGTGGCGTTCGTGAGGTAGTTCTCCTCTTCCGTCAGCTCGTATGTCTGCTTCTGGTACCGGGTACTGAACATGCCGTTGAGCATCTCGATCTTTGCGTCGAGGCTCTCGCCTGTCCTGCGAAGCCGGAAGTCTCCGACTGCGTATAGGTTCATCAGCATTTCGCCGAATCCCTGCAGCTGTCCGAATAACGGATTGTAGATGCCCGTGAGGTTTCCGATTCGTCCCTTCAGTGCCTCTTCCGGGTTCGTCTTCAATCCGTAGGCGATATCGATGTACGGGGTGGCGTTTCCGACGGTCATCACCTGTATGATGCCCTTGCGGTCTGCGTCCGTCTCGTTGTCCACTCTGACGAATGTGTCGCCCTTGGTTATGAGGTTTGCCGGGGTGTCTTCATTGCTGGTGACGAAGTTCTTGAACGTTACCCAATCGAGGCGGTTCTCTCCGTCGGCCATGTTTCCGATTCCTGCGCCTGTGATGACGCATTCGTAGTGCTTGGTGATGTAGTAGTTGTTGCTGCTGTCCGGCATGCCGTTGTACTGCTGCACCATGATGTAGTCGCCTACCCGGAATGGGTTGTAGAGTTTGCCGTCTCTCGTGTTGAGCCATACCTTGCCCGTCTCCGGGTCGTAGTGGTCTACCTCGAGCATGGCCGTGAAGATGCGGTTGTCGTTCTCTCCGAGCATCTGGGAAATGACGAAGGTGAAGACCCGGAGTGCTCCCCTCACGATGAGGTTGTCGAATTCTCCGGTGTATTTCGTCTCTTCCACTCCGAGGGCGTTCAGCACCTTCTCCTTGGTGATGCCCCAGCCCTTGCCCGTGAGGAATCCGGACACGAACTCTTCCGAGAACAGGTTCCCGTCGAATTCTGCCGTTCCCTTCACCTTCAGCTCTGCGAGTATGGCCTTGGCTCGTGTTATCAGCTCGTTCAGCTCTGCGTTGCCTTCCCCGTCGATGTATCCTCCCCGGAGTCCTTCTGCGAATGCTCCGAAGTAGGCACCCTTGAGGAGCTTGGCAATCTCCCGGCTGGTGAGTCCCTTGTTGAACGTGATATGGCCGAGGGCTGTGTCGTCGTTGACTCTGGAGAGCTTCTCCGAGATCTTCTTGTCGGTCTTCTTGCTCCCGCTGCCTCCGGCTGACTTGGCTATCTCGTTCTGGGTGTTTATGTAGATGACCTCCTCGATGTCGTTGGCCAGTGCCCCGTATGGGCTGTATGCCGATGCCTCGCCGATGGTGTACTCTGCTTGGTACGGGTCGTCGAGGTTCTTGCTCCATCCGATCACTCTGGTGGTTCGGCTGTAGTTGTCCTTCTCTTGGAAGTACTCGGGTGCGACGAGTGTCACCATCCGTCCGTATGCAAGGTCGATCTTCTTGTGCTCGCAGAGTACCGGGTTCGTGGTGGCCGTGTATGTTCCGTCGTCCTTGGCCAGCTCTACCATCTCCTCTTCCGCTCTTGTCTTCAGCTCGTTCTCTGCTGCTGCGATCAGCGTGTCGTCGATGAACGTCACGTCCATGTTGTACATGTAGAGGGTATCGCCGACCTCTGGCCTTGCGGTCTCGTTCGGCAGCTGGAGTGTGTAGGTCTCGTTGCGGACGATCTCGAATGTGCGGGTGTCGCCGGATGCTTCCGGGTCGAATGCCACCTCGAAGTCCATTCCGTTGAGTCTTCCGCTCTCGAAGTGGATGCTCAGCGGCTTGTTGTCGTCCGGGATGATGTAGCCCTTGTCGAAGGTGTATGCTGTTCCGTCCTGTAGTGTGGCCTTGAAGCGGTATGCCTTCCAGTGTGTGACGTTGCCCGTGTCCTCGTCTGTGTCCGTTGCGTCCACCTCCGTTACCTCCGTAATTGTGAGGAGGCATCGTGGGTAGATGTCCTCGTATTGGCGCACCACCTCGGTGATGTCGTCTTCCGGGAGGTTCGGCTCGCTGTCGATGTAAGGTGTGCCTATCGGCAGCTTGAGTGTCGTCTGGGCTATGCCCTGTATGGCGATATCGGTGTCCCCGTCGATGGGGTGGGTGTAGATGCGGTTGATGTACGCCAGTGCTATGTGGTAGAGCATGCAGTTTCCCGGGCTGACGGTTCCCCTGTCCTTGCGGCGGTAGATGTCCTTGCCGTCGAGGATCGGGTTGTTGTCTTCGTCGTAAAGGATGCCCATTCCCTCGAATGGCACCTGTACCCCGTTGGTTGCAATCCGGCTCTTGTCCGTGATGGCCATCTTCGGGATCTCGATGTCCGAGAACGTGAAGCCCTGCCAGCTCTCTCGTGTCCAGTTGGTTATCTGGCATGTGCTCTGGCTCGTCTGTTCGTCTTCGCTGCTTCCGATGATGAACTGGATCTTGTCGGCTCCGCTGTATCCGCTGCTTCCGACGAGCATGCCGAGGTCTATCTCGAAGACGGGGCTTAGCCAAGTGT
>Ga0310690_10010556_pt1 | contig 11485 bp, 13 predicted proteins | sample AusTroGonzalo_MG_2_FD_207661 | JGI IMG/M metagenome (GOLD analysis project Ga0310690, IMG submission 207661) | Bovine rumen microbial communities from tropical cattle in Woodstock, Queensland, Australia - Gonzalo_04 (v2) (version 2) | ecosystem: Host-associated > Mammals > Digestive system >...
TTGGCGGCTTTCCTCTGAAGAATTCTGGCGCGGCATTGGGGCCGCTGAGTTGCTTGATTGCGATACGCCGTTTATTGCGCTTCGCATCAGCCGCAGGCTTTCTCCGCAGCAGGTCAAGGAAGCCGTTGCGCGGATTCGCCGCCGTGTGGGGGATTATGTCTTTGTCGGTGGCTGGATCAGCCCGGGCGAGAAGGCGGTGCGCGACATGCTACTCGCCGAGCCTGCGGGTAGGATCGTCCAGATATTGCCATCTGCGATGCCGCACGACTATAAGGTCGGCAGCCTGTGGCTTGAGGCAATTCGCGGTCGCCGCGCGGCAATTATCGCGCGGGGTAATAGCGAGATCGAATTCTCGCGGGCTGCATGCCTTGAGGTGAACGACGCTGCGGCGAGGATGGCGGCGGGATTGACAACGCAAGCGTTGTCGTCAGGACAAGGCAGGGCGGTGTATTGGCTGCCGGAAGGTCCGAAGGTTGTCTCTTGACGACACCGCTTGCGGTGTCCATTCTTGTGAAAGCCAATCCCTGATTTTTTAGCCAAGTTCAAAAGTTATCCACCTGCTTAAACTTTGACCACCTCGGGCCCTGAAATCGCGTGATTTCGGGGCTTGCTGTTTATTGGCACGGGGATTGCTAGCTAAAATTACGTATGAAGACGAAAGATGAGATTATGGTACGGGCGAGCGGCGGCGTGAGGACACGCCGCCCTACCAAGACGGTAGTAACAACGAGTGGCGGCAGCGGTCGCCGTGTCGAGAAAATGCCGTTGGTGGAAATGAAGGAAGTTCTCGACAACGGCGGGCAAGTGACATTGCTAATTCGTCACGCGGAGCGTCCGCCGCTCGATCCGAACGACAAGACGTTCGGGGCAAGCCTGCCTCTTACCGAAAATGGGTGGCGCTGGGCGAAGAACTTTGGCTTGATGCTTGCGAACAACCTTCTGCCCAGGGCTGTCGCTTTCTATGCGAGCGAGACGTTTCGCACCCTTCAGACCGCGTGTGGAATGGCCATGGGGCTCGATGGCGTCGGCACGGGGCAGGCAATAGAACGCAAGGTGCGCCTCGCCGATTTCCTCGGCAGCGCGTCGCCGTTCTTCGGCTCTGTCGAGGAACGAATGGCGCTTGCCGCCGAGGGAAACTACCATGACCGGATGAACGAGTATTTCTGCTCCGGCAGGCAGAGCGGCTTCAAGTTGCTGAAACGTGCCGCAATGCGGATGGAGCGCAGCCTTGATGGTTTGCATGAAAGCGAATGGCCGCTTGTGGTGGCTGTGACTCACGACATCAATGTCGCCGCGTTTCTAGCGGCGCGCGACGTTGTCGATTCGTTCTCTGACGAGACATGGCCGGACTACCTTGACGCTGCCGCCATAGTCAAGCACGGCAAGGGTGATGCAAAATACCTGTACTTTCGATGGAATCAGGACATGGGGGCTATAAGCATATGAAAAAGAAGAAACAGAAGAAGCAGAATTCCAATAAGAAGCGGCAACAGACAATGCCGAAGAAGGGCGGTTGCCCAGTGAAGAAGGACGTAAAGATCAAGACGCCCGAAGACAGGCTTCTTTGGAAACTCGTTGGCGTGGCGCTGATGGCGCTTGCTGCGTTCTTCGCCGTCGCGCTTGCCTCGTATGACTGGCAAGCCGCTACGGCGGAAGTGTCTGCCGCTGCAAACGGAAACCTCGTCGGAGTTGTCGGCAACTCGTTTGCACATTGGGGATATATTGCGTTTGGGTTTGCCGCGTGGTGCATTCCGTTCGCGCTTCTCATTGGCTCCCTCAAGGTGCTTGCCCCTTTCCCGAAGGACAAAGAGGAGATTCCCAACAGGCGAATTGTCCTTAGAATCGTCGGGCTCTGCCTTATGGCTCTTGCCGTTACAGGACTTTTCCAGCTCGCAGGAAAATGGGGATGGGTTCAGCAAATCGCGGCGGCTCTTCATATTGGCGACAACGCTGGCGGCACGGTCGGCTACTGGTTCATGACATGCGGGTTGGAGAAGTGCGTCGCGGCGTTCGGGGCGACGTTCCTTACGCTTGGAATTCTCGCAGTTGCAGTATGCATGGCAGCGGGGCTTTCGACTGTGCGCGGCTGGCTTGTGGCTTTGGCCGAGATAGACTGGTCGCAGATCTTTGGCGCAGGGGCGGAGGTTGCTGATTTGCCTGACGATTCGCCGAAGGAACGGGAATCGCCGCTGCGCGGCTTCCTGCCGAAGTTTGGCGGTGAGAGAAAGCCCGTGCCAAAGCCATCCGATCCGCCGCCCGCGCCAAGGGAGAAGCCGCAGAAGATAAAGTTTCCTGTGGATGGAACACTCCCAGGGCTCAATCTGCTTGATCCTCTGCCGCCGCGACACGGCAAGACGGGCGAGGCGGAGGAAATCGGCGTAAAGCTCATGGAGACGCTAAAGGTGTTCGGCGTTGACGCGGAACTCTCGAACACGATCGAAGGGCCGGTTGTCACGCAGTACGCCGTGACGCCCGCGCCAGGTGTGCGCGTTGAGCGCATCACGGGGCTTAAGAGCGACCTCCAGCGGGCGCTAAGGGCGAAGACGATCCGCATTTTCGCCCCTATCCCCGGCGAGGACACAGTCGGCATACAGATTCCCAACCGCACGCGCGAGATGGTCACGTTCCGCGAGATTGCGGAGTCGGCGGAATGGCAGAACAACGCGACTTGGCCGAAGGGCGGAGCGCCGAAGATACCGGTGCCGCTCCTTCTCGGCAAGAACGTCGCGGGCGAGGAAGTCGTGGAAGACCTTTCGAAGATGCCGCACCTTCTCGTCGCCGGCGCGTCCGGCAAGGGGAAGTCCGTATGCCTAAGTGCAATCATTAACGGCTTTCTGATGTGCCGCACGCCAGAGCAGCTGAGGCTCATACTCGTCGATCCAAAGGGCGGAACGGAGTTCAAGGTCTACGAGCGGCTTCCGCATCTTCTTGTGCCGGTGGTGACTGACATAAAGCAGGTTGTCGCGGCACTGCGCTGGGCGGCGAAGGAAATGGCGCGGCGGCAGAAGATAATTGCCGACGCGGGAACGAGCGACATACGCGAGTACAACGCCTCCGCAGAGGCGGGCGAGCGCATGCCGTACATCGTTGTCGTTATTGACGAGCTTGCCGACATAATGCTTCAGGCTAAGCGCGACGTGGAGCCTGTTCTGAGCCGACTGATGGCGCTTGCCCGCGCGACAGGAATCCACCTGATACTTGCGACGCAGCGTCCGGACGTGCAGGTTATTTCTGGGACGATCAAGGCGAACATACCTGGACGCGTCGCCTTCGCTACGTCCAACGCGACAGACTCGCGCACGATTCTCGACGAAGGCGGGGCGGAATCGCTCATCGGCGACGGCGACATGCTCTACCGTGCGTCGGACGGGCTGACTGTCCGTGCGCAGGGTGCGTTCGTGAGCCGCGGCGAGAAGAACCGCATCGTCGATTTCGCGGTCAGGCAATGGCCGTCGGTCATGGACGAAGACCTCAAGGACCAGCTGGAGCACGCGAACGACGAAGACGGTGTGGATTCTACTACGGGCGGAGAAGGAAATGTCAGCGAAGAAGAGTACGAGAGGGCGAAGGCAATCGTGATTGAGGCGAACAGGGCGTCTATCTCGATGCTGCAGCAGCGCATGAACGTCGGTTACAACCATGCCTCGCGAATCGTCGACCTTCTTGAGCGGCGCGGCGTTGTCGGGCCGCATCGCGGCGCCGGCCCACGCGAAGTCCTGTCGACCGAGTGATTCCCATTGCGACCGTCCGCCGTCTCGCCGACATCGCTCGCCGCCGCCTCTCGCGCGTCCTCGTCGGCAACTGCTGACAGATTTATCGCAGAGGCGCAAATGCATCGCATTCACTTTGGGGAATGGCGGCTCTAGGTCGTCGTTTTAGGTGTGGGTGCGCCGGGGGCTGCCGAAATTTGATATAATACGTGGCATGAAACTCGACCCCACGAAGATGAAGGACTGGCAGATCGCCGAAGCGGCGGAGGCTACGCTCCGCCCGGCGGCTGACCTGCTGAAGGAACTTGGCATAAACGACGACGAGTGGGACGCCTACGGGCGCCACCTCGCGAAGGTGGACGTCACGAAGGTGCTGCGGCGCCTCGGCGGCGGCGACGCGTCGAAGGCCCCCAAGCGCGCCAAGTACATCGACGTCACGGCAATAACCCCGACCGCGCTCGGAGAGGGCAAGACCACGACGACGCTCGGTCTCGTCGAGGGCCTCGGGCTCCTCGGCAAGAAGGTCGTCGGCTGCGTGCGCCAGCCGTCCGGCGGGCCGACGTTCAACATCAAGGGCTCCGCCGCAGGCGGCGGGCTCGCACAGGTCGTGCCGCTTACCTCGCTTTCCCTCGGACTTACCGGCGACATCGACGCGATCACCAACGCCAACAACCTCGCGATGGTCGCCCTCAACTCGCGCATGCAGCACGAGCGCAACCACGACGACGCGTGGCTCGCCGAGCGCGGCCTAAAGCGCCTCGATATCGACCCAGAGCGCATCCAGTTCCGCTGGGCGATGGACTTCTGCGCGCAGGGCCTCAGGAACATCGAAATCGGCAGGGGCGGTCGCCTCGACGGCTTCAACTGCCAGTCGGGCTTCTACATCACCGTCGCCTCCGAGGTGATGGCGATTCTCGCGATGAGCGCCGACCTCAAGGATCTCCGCGAGCGCCTTTCGAAGATCATCGTCGCCTACACGAAGTCCGGCGCGCCCGTCACGACGCGCGACCTCGAGGTCGACGGGGCGATGTGCGCGCTTCTCGTGAACGCAATCAAGCCGACGCTCATGCAGTCCATCGAGGGCCAGCCCGTGTTCGTGCATGCCGGTCCCTTCGCCAACATCGCGATCGGGCAGAATTCGGTCGTCGCAGACCGCCTCGCCTGCGCGCTCGGCGACTACGTCGTCACGGAGAGCGGCTTCGCTAGCGACATGGGCTACGAGAAGTTCTGGAACATCAAGTGCCGCTGCTCGGGCCTCAAGCCCGACGCGGTCGTGCTCGTCGCGACGGTGCGTGCATTGAAGGCGCACGGTGGCGCTCCTGCCGTGAAGGCGGGCCTTCCGCTCGACCCGGCGTACACGACCGAAAACCTGGAGCTCCTTGAGAAGGGGTGTGACAACCTCCTCGCCCACATCGACATCATCCGCCGCTCCGGCGTGCAGCCCGTCGTGTGCCTCAACGCATTCTACACCGACACGCCCGCCGAGCGCGATCTCGTCAGGAAGATGGCCGAGAAGGCCGGTGCGACGTTCGCGGTATCCGACCACTGGCTCAAGGGCGGCGAAGGCGCACGCGACTTGGCCGAGGCCGTCATCGCGGCGTGCGACGCGCCGAACGAGTTCGCGTTCCTCTGCGACCTCGCGGAGCCTCTAAAGGACCGCATCGAGAAGCAGGTCAAGGAGGTCTACGGTGGCGACGGCGTCGACTTCGAGCCCGAGGCTCTCAAGAAGCTCGAGATGTTCCAGTCGAACCCTGATACGGCGAAGCTGCCCGTCTGCATCGCGAAGACGCAATACTCGCTTTCTCACGACCCGAAGCTGCTCGGTCGCCCGAAGGGCTGGCGTATGCCCGTCAAGGACATCCTCGTCTACCAGGGCGCGGGGCTAATCGTTCCGGTTGCGGGCGAGATCAAGCTCATGCCTGGCACGTCCGCCTCGCCTGCCTTCCGCCGCATCGACGTCGACGTCGAGACCGGCAAGGTGCGCGGGCTGTTCTGACGGCGCGGAGGCGGCCCGGGCATGAAGACGCTCGCCTTTGCGCTGCTTGCCGCGCTCGTCGTGCAGATTCCCGCGGACCCCGACGGGCCGCTGGAGCCCAGCGTAATGAACGAGGTCGAGCACGCGCTCGCCCGCGCGCCGTCCTGCGCGACGAACGCGCCCGCCGCCTTCGGCGACATCTTCGCGACGAACGGCCTTTCAGCAACGGCGGTCGCCGTCTCGCTAGTCTCGCGTCAGGACAAGGCGGGCGAGTGGATTGTAAATGGAACAAACGCCACCGCCGAGGCGGTGGCGATTCTCATGTCTCTCGCCCGCTGATTCGAGGGGCGCGACAACGAGTAGTCCCTGACTTACTTGCGGCCGCCGCCGAAGTAGGCGGTGGAGAAGTTGAAGAACGGGAAGAACGGCAGGAATCCCTTGGGGTTGAAGTTCAGGAGCCCGACCTGCAGTGCCGAGCCCTCGCGCGCGACGTTTACCACGCTGCACTGGCAGCCGTTCTGCAAGACGCTGACGTTTGTGTAGCCGATGGCGACGGTCGCGCCGTTCTGGACGCGCCCGCAGCGGTTCCACAGAAGGCCTACCTGGGCCCCGGTTATCTCCTTGCACTCGTCGGCGATGCCGAGCTGGCATCCGCTGAATGTGTCGTTTGCCTGCGGGCCATTGACCCACCAGCACCACTTGAACTCCGCGTTTGCGGAGGCGGCCATCGCCAGCGCGGCAACCGCGATCAGCAGTTTCTTCATGTTGCGTTGACTCCTTTCCTTGTCTTGTTATGTCTTGCAACGTGCGTATTCTACCATATTTCCCCGCTGCCGTGTCAGCCGTGCGCCTTGGCGATCTCGTGGCGATCTCGGCCTCTGCATTTCGCCATTGACAGAGGCCGCGGCGAAATGATATACTACACTTACTTTTCGGGCTATTAGCTCAGTTGGTTAGAGCGCTTCCTTGACATGGAAGAGGTCAGTGGTTCGAATCCACTATAGCCCACCACGACAATTTTTGCGGTACGGCATGAGACGGTATAATGAAAGTCGGAATATACGGAGGGAGTTTCGATCCCGTTCACTACGGCCACGTCAACATCGCACGAACTGCGGTTTCTGACCTAGGCCTCGACCGTCTTGTCGTAGTTCCCGCCGCCGTATCGCCGTTCAAGACCGACGCTGGGCCGGGCAGCGGGCCGTGGCAGCGGCTTGAAATGGTGAAGGCAGCGTTCGCCGAAGTTCCTAACGCAGTCGTCGACATGCGCGAGATCGAGCGCGGCGGGGTGTCGTATGCGATAGACACTGTCCGCGCAATAGTGGCCGAGACCGAGGGCGGGATGGACGGCAACGAATTCTTCTTCATCATAGGCGAGGACTCGCTCGCCCGCCTCGACGAATGGAAGGACATCGACGAACTGCGCCGCCTCTGCACGTTCAAGGCGTATCCGCGCACGAAGGAGTCGTCGACGGAGATACGGCGGCTCTTCTCGGAAAACGGCGTAACGCTCAACGAGGACGCGAAACTTGTCGAGATGGTGCGCGCCGGCCTTGTGCGCAAGAACGCGTTCTGCCCCTGCCGACTGCCGAAGCTTCCCGAGTTCTTCTGTCCGTGCGACGAGTTCAAGGCGCAGCTAGCAGACCCGTCATACCACGGGCTATGCCATTGTCGCCTCTACCGCAAGCCGTAGCTGTCTTTCCTTGATATGCACAGGCTTCTCGTCGACACGTTGGAACTCGATAGTGATTCGCCCGCCCTCTCAAAGGCGGCTCTGAACCATCTGAAGGTGCTGCGACCGAAGGACGGCGAAAAGATCGAGCTTTTCGACGGCGCGGGCCGCTCACGCGAGTTCTCTTTCACAGGCGGCTCGCTGCATCCAGTCGGCTCTGTGTCTCTTTCGCCACGACCCGCGCCGCTGACGCTCTTCGCCTGCGTGACGAAGGGCTCGCGCTGGGACTGGACGGTCGAGAAGGCGACGGAGCTTGGCGCGACGCGGATTGTGCCTGTCGTTTCGGAGAGGACAATCGTGCGCATTCCGGCGGACGAACGCGAGGCGAAGCGCGCGCGCTGGATGCGCATAGCCGAGGACGCTGCCCGCCAGTCCGACGCGAAGTGGCTGCCGGAGGTTCTAGCCCCCGTCGACTTCGCCGAGTCGCTGGCGCTCGTGCGCGAGACAACGTGCTTCGTCGGGGCGCTTACGACCCCGCCACCAAAGTCGCTTCTGCGGGCGTTGCTCGACGCTACGAAGCCGCTTGGCCCTCTCTCTCTTTACGTCGGGCCGGAGGGCGACTTCACGCCGGCCGAGCTTTCGGCGCTTTGCGAAATCGCTACGCCCGTCACGTTCGGCGCATCGGTACTGCGCGCAGAGACTGCCGCGATATACGGGCTTTCCGTCCTCAAGTCGTTTCTGGAGGCGGGCGTTTGACGATGTACGCCATAGCCGAGATATTCGAGTCGCTTCAGGGCGAGGGGCGCAACATGGGCCGCCCGTGCGTGTTTGTCCGCTTCGCAGGGTGCAACCTCAAGTGCCCGTGGTGCGACACTGACCATTCGCGGCGCTTCGAGCTGTCGCTTGAAGACCTCGTTAAGGAAGTGTCGGCGTTTCGCGCTAGGAGCGTCGTCATTACTGGAGGCGAGCCGACCATGCAGGACGGAATGCCCGAGCTGGTCGCCGCGCTAAAGGAGGCCGGCTTCTGGATCGCCGTCGAGACGAACGGCACGAACGACGCTGGCTGGCTCGCCTTCGTAGACTACGTCGCCTGCTCTCCCAAGGCGGAGTTCCCCGGGTCGCTGCGGCTCGTCCGCGCCGACGAGGTGCGCGTCGTCGCGTCGTCGGAGGACGTCGCAGTGTTCTGCCGCGACTTGCGCGGGCGTATCGACGCGACCGACTACTACGTCTCGCCGTGCGACCGTGGCGGAGAGATAGACTTTCCAACTGCGAAGGCCGTGCTGGCGAAGCTGGACGGCTGGTCGCTTTCCGTACAACTGCACAAGATACTGGGATTCAGATGAAACTTATAGCCTCGTTCCAGGTGGACCACACGAAGATCGTCCCCGGCATATTCGTAAGCCGCCGCGACCGCATCGCGGGCGGGTGGATAACCACGTTCGACATAAGGATGAAGCGCCCGAACGTCGAGCCCGCCGTGCATCCCAACGCGATGCACACTATAGAGCATGTCGTCGCGACGTACCTCAGGAACTCGGAGTTCAAGGACCACGTCGTCTACTGGGGCCCGATGGGCTGCCTTACGGGCTGCTACCTTCTAGTGAAGACGGCGCACGAGATACAGCCACGCGAGATTGCGCCTCTCATTCGCAGGGCGTTCCGCCACATGGCGGAATACGAGGGCGACGTCCCCGGCGCGACCCCGGTAAACTGCGGCAACTACCTCCTGCACGACCTGCCGATGGCCAAGTGGGAGGCGGCTGCGTATCTCGCCCGCAAGTGGAAGTTCACGTACCCCAAGGCAGAGCGCGTGAAGGTGGGCGGCAAGGTGTTCTTCGACGCATAGCGAACCATGGCAAACCTTACACAGCTCAGAATGCTGGAGGGCCTTGACGGATTCCTCCTCGTGGACAAGCCCGCAGGGCTCGCATTCTCCACCGTCGTAAAGACAGTGAAGCGCAAGTTCAACCTCGTGAAGGTCGGGCACGGCGGCTCGCTGGACGCAATGGCGTCGGGGCTTTTCATAATCCTAATCAACGACGCCAACAAGTTCGTCGACCGCGTGATGGGCGCCGACAGGACGTACACCGGCACGATGAAGTTCGGCGAGACGACCGACACTGGCGACCGCTACGGGCGCCCCGTGCCGCTTCCGTCGCGCGTGATGACGCCTGCTGAGGCGAAGGGCGACCTGTTCCAGACGGAGCCTCGCTTCTGCGCCGTGCGCCGCGAGGGGTCGGCCGACTACGAGGTCGTCGATACGGGCGAGCACAAGCAGTTCCTCTCCCACGTCTACCGCTTTGAGGTCGGCGACGACGCCGACGGGAAGGGCGCGGCGTTCTCGCTCGTCGCGTCGAAGGGCGTGATAGTGCGCGCGCTCGCGCAGGACCTGGGCGCGACGCTCACGAGCCTGCGAAGGACGGCCATCGGCAAGTTCGACGTCGCCGACGCCGTGCCGTTCGACCGCCTGCTTGAAACCGAGCTAAAGGATTTTGCGTCGTGCGTGATGCCGCTCTCGAAAGCGTTGCTGTAGGCTTCTTCGACGGAGTCCACCTAGGCCACCAGGCGATACTTGGCCGCGCTTCGCGTGCGCTGACGTTCGGCAACCATCCGCTTTCTGTGCTCGCGCCCGAGCGCGCGCCGCGCCTCATCATGACGCCAGAGGAGAAGGTCGCGGCGATTCGCGCTTGCGGCGTAGGCGAGGTGGAAGTGGTCGAATTCACCCCGGAACTGGCCGCGCTTTCTCCCGAGGAGTTCGCCGCGCGGCACTTTGTCGGGCGGGACGGCTCGCGGCGTTCCGTAGTATGCGGCGAGAACTGGCGGTTCGGGGCGGGCGGGCGCGGCGACGCGGACTTCCTGCGCAGGCTCGGCTTCGAGGTCGAGGTCGTGCCGTATGCCGTGTTCGGCGGCGAGCGCGTCTCGTCGTCGAGGATTCGCCGCTCGCTTGCCGATGGCGACATTGCGGCGGTGGCGGCGATGACGGGCCGGCCCGTCGTCGCGGAGGGGACGCCATTCGCGGGAAAGGGCAGGGGCGCTAAAATGGGCTTCCCGACTGTCAACCTGAGGCTTGGCGCGTCGCCTGCGTCGCTGCTGCCGCTTGGCGCGTATGCGGTGGAGGCGTGCGGCGCGATGGCAGTCGCGAACTACGGCAAGGCGCCGACGATGGGCGACGCGGCGTGGGATGTCCCCGTCCTGGAGCTTCACTTCGTGGACGCAATGCCGGATGTTCCGGCAGACGGGATGCGTGTCGAATTCCGCCGGTTCCTCAGACCCGAGAGGAAGTTCGCCACCCTGGACGACCTCAGGCGCCAGATTGCGGCAGACGTCGCAAACTGCCTACCCCATTGACTTTCGGCCATGTGATTTGGTACAATACGCGCCAACAGACAAAGGCGAGGTAGCTCAGTCGGTAGAGCAAAGGACTCATAAGCCTTGGGTCGAGGGTTCGATCCCCTCCTTCGCCACCATCCCCATAGGTTATTTCCAAGAGGTAAAAATCCGCACTTGAAAGTCGGGGTCTGAATTTGGTATACTACACAAACATTTCAGTTGAAAGGAGCAGACAATCATGAAGATGACATGGCAGCCGTCGAAGATAAAGCGGAAAAGGAAAATCGGCTTTCGCGCCCGCAAGGCGACGAAAGGAGGGCGCAAGGTCCTCGCATCGCGCCGCGCCAAGGGGCGCAAGCGCCTGACGCAGGTCTGAGGGGCTCGACAAGGATGTCCACGCGACTCCCCGGTGCGAGATACAAGCGTGTCTTCGACCGGGGACATTCCATAAGGGGGCGTCTCCTCGTCGCGTGGCGCCTCGGAACTCCCGACGCCGACCGCCAGGCCGGCGTCGTCGTTTCAAAGAAGAGCTTTCACGACGCAGTAGACCGCAACCGCGCCAAGCGCCTCATGCGCGAAGCGTTCCGCCTGCTGGTGAAGGAAGGGGCGGCCCCGGAGAAGACCGAGTGGGTGCTCGTCGGGAGGGCATCGCTACGCGGCAAGACATGTGAAGACGTCGAGAGGGAGCTTAGATGGGTGTTCCGGCAAGAATCCTGACGCTGTTCGTGAGGGCGTACCAGGTCGTCCTAAGCCCGATTATGGGCGGGGCTTGCCGATTTGAACCCAGCTGCTCGAACT
>Ga0310690_10010557_pt1 | contig 11485 bp, 8 predicted proteins | sample AusTroGonzalo_MG_2_FD_207661 | JGI IMG/M metagenome (GOLD analysis project Ga0310690, IMG submission 207661) | Bovine rumen microbial communities from tropical cattle in Woodstock, Queensland, Australia - Gonzalo_04 (v2) (version 2) | ecosystem: Host-associated > Mammals > Digestive system >...
GCGCTTACGCTCATGGACAGGCTTGGCGGCGGGAACTTCCTCGGCGGAACGGCAGAGCAGGCCACCGAGGTCGCAAACCGCGCCAAGAAGATGGCCACTGCCATCAGAGTCACTTCCGCGATAGCCGGCATCTCGCCACAGGAGGCCTACGCGAACATGCGAGGGCTCCAGGGCGGCATGGCAACCGGCATGGGCATGAACGGATACGTCGCAGAGGCGTCGGGATTCTCGGACCTCATGCGCGGCATGGCCTTCAACGGCACAATGGGGTACAACAACTGGGCGGCAATGAACCCGGACGCCACGCCGATGGAAAAGCAGCAGGCGCTGTTCGTCGCAAACGGAAGGGCCCAGTCGTACGCCACCTCAAACGGAGCATCGCTCGCCGCAGCAGTGGCCGACAATGCCAATCTCTTCTCGAAGGAGGAGCTTGACAACATCAAGGCGGCCTACAGAGAGGGCCGTCCGAACGACGTCGTAAACCTCGTAAGGGAGCGCATCGGTTCCGGCATGTTCACCGAGTACATGACAGACCAGGCGCTTCAGGTTGCCGCGAGAAAGAGGGCTTCCGAGGAGAATCCTGACCTGCTTAACGACATAGACCAGGCCGGCATGGAAGGAAACCTCGTACAGGCTGAACGCTTCGGAGCCAAACGCATCCTGAATAAGACGATCTCCGACATTGGCTCGAAGATGTCCAGACTTACCGGCGACAGCGGCTTCTCCAAGCTGGTGAACGACGCAGGAACCGATTTCCTCCGGAGGAAGGCCGTTGAGAACGGTCTCACGGAAGAGGCGGCCGGCTCCAAGAACGCCACCGAGCTTCGCAGGTTCCTGAAGGGCAAGGGCATCGACGAAGGCACTCTCGAGCAGGAGGAGAACACGGCCAGGGTGAACGAGGCAAAGAACCGTCTCGACAGCATAACGATGAACTCCAGAGACGAGAGGGCCGCACGGCAGCGTCTCATAAAGGAGATCAACGGAAGCACGCAGTTCAGCGACAGCGCCAAGCGCGATTACGTCAACCGCCTCAACAGGGGCGAGGACATCACCAAGGTCTATTCAGAGTTCTCCGGCGGAATGTCCAACAAGGACGCCAAGGATCTCAGGCAGCGAATTTTCGACGGAAAGATCACCGCGACGGAGGCCGAGCGCGAGAAGTCGAAGCTCGACCGCATCGAAAGATCGCAGGGGGCCGACTACACGTCCGACGAGCGGATGCGTGCGATCGAGAACGACCTGAAGCGGTCGTCTGTCGAGAACATGGGCCGACTGAAGATCGCCGTTGCGCAGCTCTCCAAGGGCGAGTTCGGCAACCTCAGCGGCAAGGACGCAATCAAGCGGTTCTCCGAGGTCGCAAAGGAGTCGGGGGCGATAAAGGACGACAAGGACCTCAAAGGCGTGTTCGGCGCGGCCGCAAACCGCGTCGTGTCGAACATCCTCGGCGACAAGTTCGGCGACCTCGAAGGCGAGAAGCTCGACAAGTTCAAGTCCGACATGGCCAAGAAGATGCTCTCCGGGATGGAGGGCGGAAAGACCATCAAGGAGGCGTTCGAGGACGTCAAGAGCGGTCTTACTGACGACCAGAAGAAGATTCTCGACAAGGCTGTGAACGACAAGAACCTCAGCAACGAGGCTTTCTTCTCCGCCGCGGCGAGCGAGATCGATTCAAAGAACGGCGGAGCCATGAACGCGGCCCTGGAAGAGATGAAAAAGCTCTCCAAGGGCGAGTTCGGCAACCTCAGCGGCAAGGACGCAATCAAGCGGTTCTCCGAGGTCGCAAAGGAGTCGGGGGCGTTCAAGGGAAGCGACGAAGAGCTTCAGAAGATTACCGAGGAGGCGTACGCCAAGTACGAAGAGACCGGCAAGGAGAAGGACGCCATCTCGGGAATGCTCGGGATGATAAAGCCCAAGGGCACAAAGAACCAGGGCTTCTACGCGACCGCAGCCGCCGGCGGAATGAACCAGGCCGCACTCGTGATGGCCGCATCCATGGCGAAGATGTCTGGACTCGACATGAGCAAGCTGAAGCTCCTGCCGGGCATGGAAGACCTCGTGTCCGCAATGGACGACATCTCCGCCGACTCCACGATGAACCGCATACCCAACGCACTCGGCGTTGGAGGAGCAAACTTCACCAAGGAGGCCGTAGAGACCACAAAGAAGCAGGTCGGAGAACTCGGCAAGCTGCTTCAGGGCGAGAAGGGAATCTCGGCGCAGACGCTTTCAGACCTTACCGGAAAAGATGCCGACAAGGCCGCAGCCGCAAGGACTCTCATCGAGAACACGCTCAGCAAGGGCGGGCGATCGAACGTAAAGTCCGACATGGCCCTCATCGAGGCTGTAAGCGAAAGCAAGATCGGCGGCGTGAAGGGCGTGGACGCTCTCCTCGACAGCAAGAAGCTTGAGGCGGCAAAGAAGGGCAAGGGTTCCGAAGAGGACTTCGTGAACGTCACGAAGCAGGCAAACAGGAAGGACTCTGACGCATACGGCATCCTGAAGGCGATAGGCGATTTCACCAGGACGATCGCTCCTTTCATACAGGACCCGTCCGCAATATTCAAGAACGTTCCAACGATACCCGTGAGAATCGAAGAGGGAAGCGTACCGGTGGAGGCCACATGACATGAAGATCTTCTCGTCAGATTCAGGAACAGTTGAGGCATGGGGGCCTACGGCATCCGTGGACGTTAAAGTTTCCGCGCTTGGAAGCGTGATCAACGACTCGTGGCTTCTCGTCAACTTCGCCGTAGGTGCGAGGGAGATAACCGACATACGCCAGTGCTTCGACGACGTTTCGTACATCTACGCACTCGGCAACAACCAGGCCCAGTGCGCCATCACCCTGACTTTCGTGATCTTCATCGGCAAGAAGCTCTGCAAGGGATCCAACAACACGGCCGCCATCGAGGCGGGGCTGTCGGCATACGTAAACAGCAGAATATCCAAGAAGACTTCTCCTTCCACCATCACAATCGGAAACTTCTCCCGCATGGGATGGCTCAACGGGATCGACATCGGCAACCTCGACGCCGCAAAGGGCGTCTGCTACGGAACCGCCCACTTCATCATGGAGCTGAAGAAGTCATGAGGACGAGGGTTGTCACAGCTTCGGTAAAGGCGAGCGCGGGCGGACAGAGGCTCGCGGTCAACGGTTTCACGCTCACATTGGGCGTGAACTCCATCCCGAGCATCGAGCTCCAGTGCGCACCATCGAAGACGGGGAACAACACCCCTCTCAAGCCAAACGTGAAGCGCCCGCGGATCTCAGACTTCTCCGACCTGTACCGCGACCTCGCGGTCAAGGCGCAGGGTCTCAACGAGACCGGACAGGTGACGATAGACGTCAAGGACGACCTCGGCAACACCGACAGCATTATCCTCAAGGGATGGATTCTCGCCGGCGTAGGTCTCTCCAGCGTGAGCGCGTCTGCCGCTCCGTACCTGTCGGTCATACTGCAGCATCCGATCTGCAAGCTCACGAAGGTCGGCTCCATCTACGAGACTCCCAAGTCCACGATCAACGAGAAGCTCAACGAGGCCACCAAGTCATGCGGAGACTTCCTTGAAATCGTCAAGGAGGTATACAAGTGCGTACGCGAGGACGTTGAGTTCTGGCCGCCTCCGAACGAGTATCCGACGAAATTCCGCGAACAGCTCGGCGTTGGCGAGTTCGACCCCGACAAGTACCTTGAGTTCAAGGGCGGAAACGGAATATTCCTCGGAGGAGGAGGCGGATCGGCCAAGGAACGCCTCGCACAGGCCATCGGAAGGCTTGCTCTTCCCGGAAGCGGCGGATCTTCCACGTGGGACATGCTTGTAGGATCCTCCGGAACGCTGCTTCTCAGCATCACCCAGGACGAATCGAACAACTACACAAAGGACAAGCTCGTCATCGAGCCCACGCAGCCGTGGAAGTCGGCGAGCATCAACCTCTACGACGAGGAGTGCTTCTGGACCGAGATTCCCGGCATGGATCCCTTCCGCATCACCGGCGTGATGTGCCGCAAGCTCGGCCCCTACAACAGCAACATCAGCCTCGGTCTGCTCAGGAACGGGAACGACAACCAGAAGGATCCGGTTGCGGAGGTCATGTACGTGCCCGATGCAGTCGATACGTCCAAGGCCGACGGCAGGATCATGAAGACCTCCGCGCCTGCGGTTCTCGATTCCGCGTTCCGACGCGACGCAACGTACGGCAATGCCATATCCCTCGGAAGCACGGACATGCAGAAGGAGGCCGCCGACAACTACAACGAGGTCATAGAGAAGTACTGCAAGGCCGTCTACGAGATCACCGCCGCTTCCATGATCCACGCCAAGGCTCAGATGGCCATGTGGTTCACGGACATGGACGGAAACCTCATCCTTCCGGGGAACACGTGCTGCTTCAAGTCTGAGGGCAAGGACATATACTACGGATACGCACGTCAGGTCGTGCACCACATGTCCACAAGCGGAGGATGCTCCACGACAGTCGCAATGTCGTACGTAAGGCCGGAGGAGAGCTTCAAGATCGGAGGCTCGGTCGCCATCGCGGCCGGATCCAAGAACGCCGCATACGAATAAGGAGAAGACATGGACCCGAAGGGAAACGACAGCTATTCGAGAGCGTACAACGCATGGGTGGTCAACAGGACGCCGGAGAACATGGCGGGCCTCGTAGAGGCGTTCATGCCAACCGTGAACGCCGAGATCATGCAGTATTCCGGGCCCAAGGAGCTCCTCCGGTCACGCGGCAGGTTCCTCGTCACTCAGGCCATCAAGTCCTACGATCCCATGGGCGGCACTCGCCTCAACTCGTGGGTCGTCACGAACCTAAAGCAGCTCTCCCGATACGGAAAGCGCCTGCGCCCGGTAAGGGCGTCTGAAGCCATGCTGCGAAACGCCGCGGAACTCGCATCTGTGGAGAAGCGCCTTGAGGACGACCTCGGACGGAAGCCTACCGACGATGAGCTTGTGGACGAGACCGGCTGGAGCGCAAAGACCATAGCCGAGATAAGGAAGTCCGCCGTTCCGTCCGTAAGCGGAAGCGCGTTCGGAGACGACGACGAGGGAGAAGGCGTATCCGAGCCGGGCCTCGTGAGGCCGAGCAAGGTTCCGTACGCGGCCGAGGCCGTGTACATGGGCCTCGACGACAAGGACAAGGCCATATTCGACGGCAAGACCGGCATGCACGGCAAGCCGCAGTCGTCCGGGTCCAGCCTCGCAGACATGCTGAAGATATCGCCGGCCGCCGTGTCGCAGCGGTCGTCCGCAATCGGTCGCGACATCGCCGAAGCCGCAAGGAGGCTGTGATGGGGGCTAAGGAAGCTGTAGATTTCCTCATCGAGGACCACGGCGACGTCGGAAAGGGATTCCGCGAGGACTTCGCGCAGGACAAGCCGTACAAGTCACTCCTCCAGAGGAACGACAAGACGCTCGACGAGATTCTTGAGCTGTTCGACTGGAAGGACGACTGCGACAAGTGGGTGCAGGAGTACAACAAGCCGAAGCCGGACATGGAGAAGCTCATACGGTACAGGCGGTGCGTATGCTTCTGCATCTGCGGATGGCGGGAGCTGAACGAGGATTTCGGACGGGGCGACGTATCCTGCATGAGGGACATGAGGACTCCTCTCGTCACTTCGCGGACGCCGCTTAAAGCATCAAAGGACGACTTCGATGAGTAGAGCAATCCAGAAGATAGACTACGCCGGAAGGACGGTGGACCTTCTTCTCCTGAAGACGGTGCTGGCCGTTCCGGTCGTGAACAAGCGCGTCGGCATCGACGTGTCGAACGTCGTGGACGAGCCGATGATCGTCGCCGGCGTAGAGAAGATGGCCCAGCGCTACGCCCTCGCGTTCATAAACGCGATGGGAAGCACGAAGTTCCGCCCGAACCACGGAACGGAGATAGTTCCACGCGTCGCGGCCGGCTTCGTGTACAGCATGGCCACTCTCGAATCCGCCGCGGCCGAGGCAAACCTTCTCGCAGGCAGGCAGATCATGCTCGCCGACGAGAACGAGGAGACCCCCGACGACGAAAGGCTCGTCGCTTCGGACGTCACAGATCTCGAGTTCTCAAGGGAGAAGTCGATGGTCAAGATTTCTGTCAGGCTTACGACCGCCGCAGGCGATTCGTACGTCTACATAATCCCGGTAGGGGTAGGAGTGCACTGATGAAGAAAATCACGCTTTCTGACATATCTCAGGCGGACTTCGACGCGGCGGCAGAGACCGTCGTCTCGGGGATCAAGGCGTTCAACGGCAAGCTGGACACCCGCGACGGAACCGTCCTCAGGGATCTGCTCGTCAATCCGGAGGCGGCCATCGAGGCCGTCACCGCCGGACAGATATCCGAGGCGAGGAAGTCCTCCTCCCTCAAGCGGCTCAAGGAGGCCCAGGACGCAGGAGAAGCCATAGACCAGGACGACGTGAACGCAATCCTGTCGAACTTCAACATCAAGCCGCACTCCGGAACTCCCGCAAAAGGCATCGTCAAGGTCGTCGTCGCGGACGGAACCGTAGCCTACTCGGTTCCCGAGGGAGCCGTGTTCTCCACGTCGGACAAGCACTCCTTCCTCGTCGATTCCCAGGTCGTTGCGTCCGTGGCCGGCGTATCGAACCCCGGCGTAAGCCCAACGACCACGCTCTACAAGGGCGCCGCGGGATGGTTCTTCCTCGTGCCTGTCACGGCATCCGATGTCGGTGCAGACGGCAACATCTCGCAGGGCACTTCGCTCACGCCGGAGTCGAGGGTCCCGTCGTTCGTCATGGCCGAGGCCTACAAGGACTTCTGCGGAGGCTCTGATGTCGAACCGCTCGGAGACATCATCAAGAGCATCCCCTCCGGACTCTCCATCCGCGGCTTCGTCAGCAAGACGGCCGTCGAAGGCATGCTCCGCGGCGAGTTCGACGAGGGCGAGCATCCTATCGTCGCGGTGTCGGCCGTAGGGTACGGCAATCCGGCCCAGAGGCGAGACAAGCACAACCTCTTCGGCGTAGGCGTGGGAGGCCGCATCGACATCTATGTCAGGAACTTCACCGATGCGTTCACGTCCACTCTCACGCTCGTCGGCATGAAGATACAGGACGGTAAATACCTCATAAACGTTCCTCCGGGCAAGTTTCCTGGGGCATGCTGGATCAAATCGGTTTCTGATCCTTTCAGCTCCGAGAACTCCGAGGACGTCCTCTCCACGCTCGCGTTCGACGCGGAGCGCACCGCAAACGTGTCGAATACCTGGCACGACATCGACGGATCGGTTCCGGCAAAGGCGGCGGTCGAGGCGTTCAACACCGTGTGGCAGGGCTTCAAGATCTTTCTGGACGAAGTTCCGGCGGATCTCGAAGGAGCGTGGTCTGACACCCGCAACTTCAAGGTCACGGCGTACTGCATGCCTCTTGCGAAGGAGATTCAGGACTTCGTGGACAGAGACGACGTGAGAAGCGTATCGACCGACGTTGTCGTGCGCTGCCCCATCGTCTGCGGAGTGTCGGTGAACGCCGTCGTGAGCTACGATCCCAAGAACCCCGTAGACGAGGCCACGGCGAAGTCCAAGATAAGATCGTACATCAACAACCTTGGGTTCGTCGGAAGGCTCACAAGGTCGGAGATCGTGCAGATCCTCAAGAACCTCGGCGCCGTATCGGTCGAGATGCCGAACCAGGACATGCTTTTCGGAGAGCTTCACGACGCCGCCGGCAAAAGGCACGTACTTTCCGGAGACGCTCTCGACATCTCGTCCATAGAGGACGGAACGGTTATGCTCACCAAGGATACCGTGGTGTTCTGCGCCGAGGAGAGGAACGTCCAGATCAAGTTCAGCCCGGCATCGTAATCGGAGAACGCAATGGAAAACATCTACGGACAGACAGAGCAGGAGAGGAACTCGTCGGTATCGCTTCCGGATGGATTCGCCGGGAACGCCGGCGACACGCTCTACTCCTGGCTCGGAAGCCTCTGGCGCGGTCTCCACGAGGGCGACGGCATGGTTCGCGGACTTCAGGCGGCAAGAGGCATAAGGCTCGCACAGCTCTACCTCAACATCCTCGAAGCGGCGAAGCTCCAGGACAGAAACGGAGCTCCGGTGTTCCACAAGGAACTTTGGCACCCAATCGTCGTGCGCCGGTCGATGAGGAACAAGTCGCAGGAGAACCTGCTCGTAATCGGCGGAGACGGAATGCTCGGGCCGCAGCTCGTCGAGGAGCCGTACGGGCTCGGAACCGTGCTCGAGATGGGCAAGATGGGCGCGTACAAGAACTATGTCACCTACCCGGTCGGATCCGAGATAGCCGGCGGCGCACTCACGATCGTGGACAACATCGTGAACCCAACCGTGTTCATGCAGCGCGACGTGGATTTCGTCATACGGAACAACTCGATCATCTTCCCAAAGGACAACGACCCGCTTGGAGACGGGTCTTCCTTCGAGAGGTACGACCTTCCGGACATGATCGACGACGATGGCGTAGAAGTTCCGGACATGGAGGCCGTGCTATGGGCTTCTGAGGTGCTGATCGACAAGAACTTCGTGGCCGACCACATCTCGTATGCGCTCGGAGCAAACGCCCCGTCTTCGGCCGACGTGAAGCGCATCCTCAACGCCGCATGGGATTCCGTAGCCTGCGGACTCACGCCCGAGCTGTCCCGCACGCTCATTGCGGCCATGCTGAACGTTCCTGTCATCCAGACGGAGCGCGAGACGGTTGTCGACATCGTGTCGAGAGACGGCTACACCTCTGTCGTGACGGACAGAGGAGAGTACAGGGTATCCCCGAAGGCGAAGCTTGTTCAGGGCCTGCACATCGGATCGGTGCTCAAGCGCGGAGACTTCCTCGACGAATCGGTGAGGATATACCAGAATCTCAACGTGCCGTCGCCAGGCAACAGGTTCTCGGTTCCGCTTGAGCAGGACATACCGTCCGTCGTGCTGTCGCCATCCATGCTCCGTGCGCGGACGAAGCACGGCGTGTACGCCATGTGGGGAAGCTCGGTGGTCAAACGCGAGAAGGATTCGCCGGTGGACGAGAACGGCCGGCCTCTCCATCTCTATTTCGACATCGGAGGATCCGAGGACGACGTTTCGGCTTTCTGGGAGGATATCTGGAAGTCTGCTGCCGAAAAAGGCGTTAAAATGGAGTCTTTGATAGGCTCCGAGGGCTCGGTCGTGTCCCCTGCATGGTTCATCCTGCACCATCTCGTGGGCGCAAACACCATGTTCGTGGTGATCGACAAGTCGCAGATAGACGACGCCTCGATGATGCGGAACCCCATGTTTTTTGATATGCTATCTGATGTTGTTCCGTCGGCGATGAGGCTCTTTCTGGTGGAGCACAGCGCCGTCGAGGGCGACAGGATGGATTTGGGCGAAGCGGAGGAGTCGAGCTCCATCGCCGCAGCTCTGCCAAGAGCGGTGGAATGCGTGTCAGAAGGCTCTGCGCCCGGACTGGCCGGAAGGGCCGCGGCCTTCGGTGAGCGCGTTTCGATGAGATTTGTAAGACCGTCCCCGGTCAAGACCAGGGGACACAAGGAGGAAGAGAATGAGAATTGACGACAAGGCGTGCCTTGCGAGGGGTTTTGTGAACCCCTCGTTCGTTGATATTGCCACTGGCAGGCGTCTTCCGTTCAGGATGCGCCACAACACGCTCAGCTTCATGTCCGCAGAGGCAATGGCGGCGGCGTTCGGAGGAGATCCTTCGTACATACCGGCCCGAATGGGCTTCATCTACGGCAACCAGCAGGCGATGCCTACGGAGTCTGTCATCACCAGAAGCCAGGATTGGGATTCGCTTCTCGAGGAGCTTGCATCCAGCGAGGGCCGCGACGACGTGGACATTCAGGTCGTCGGATTCTCGTTCCATCCAACTCTTGGCGCGGCCAAGCCGTCTCCTGTTCCGGGCGACAGTTCGTCCAGTTCGTCCAGTTCGTCCGGTTCGGATTCCGGCTCGGATTCCGGAAGCGATTCAAGCGAAGGCGACTACAATCATATCCTGTCAACCGGGTCGAACGCAATCACCTTCCACGCCGTGTCGAACTCGCAGGATTCTGGCATCATCAGGTCTCGTGCCTTCGAGGGCGGAAGCTACATCTACCAGGCCGTCCTTCTCGCCTACCACGGCGGCAAGCACCACGTGCTTTCACGCGTATCGCTCAAGGAGGGCGGCGCATATCTCCAGAAGCCGAGCGGATTCGAGATAGCGCTCGACTGGACGGTCGTTTTCAAGTAAGGAGGCATTCATGTCTAAGGAGATGTGGTCGCAGCTGAAGAAATTCGCCGACGGAGACAACCTCGACGCCAAGACGCTGAATATCCCCATCGGACAGCTCGGCGACAGGACTTCGTATCTCTACGCGAGGCTCAAGGAGCTTCTGGCGAGCGGCAAGATGTCGTCCGTCGTCCTGACAGGCGTAAATCTCTCGACTGAAACAGGCAAGGAGCCTTCCGTAGGCAATGTCGTGTACCTCGACTGCGAGACAAACAGGTTCGCATCCGCCAAGGCCACGATGAGCCTGTACGACGACTTCAAGGCCGCAGATTCCGCATTCACGGTCGGCATCCTCCAGTCCAAGAGCGGCAGCACCGGAAACGTCATCGTATACGGAAGCCTCAACCTGAATCCCGGCGGCTCGCCTTTCATGGTGGCGAACATGATAGAGTCCGGAGAGGACTACCGCCCAGGAAGGTACTATCTGTCGGCAAACGAGGCCGGCAAGCTCACCGCCAACCCCAACGGCCCTCTCGTCTACGTCTGCACGATATCAGGAGGCACCGTTTCAGGCGGTTTCGACGGCATGGCGATCGTCTCTCCGCAGTTCCTCGACATCGGAACATCCCACGTCCACCGAACGGCAGTCCTGACGGCCCGTCCGGCCGGAACTGTCTCTACGGCAGGCTATCTTCCCGTGGACGAGACGTTCACGAATGAGCAGGTCGGCCCCCTCGCGTTGCGCTTTGGCGGCACGTGGACTTCCGACAAGGACGTCGCGTATTCGTTCTATCTCGACCAAGGCTCTGCAGACTGGCCGAACGGCGTGATTCTCAGGTGGAAGGAGAACGGCAAGGAATCCGACGACTTCAAGGTCGCCATCCACGCCCCCGACGAGGAAGTCAAGATCTCCAACGGTCTCACCGCAAGGCTGTCGCTCCCAGCGTCCGGCCCTTCGCACGCATACTCCAACCTTTCCGCAAACCAGCGGAAGTGGGAGACGCTGGTGTTTCCGGATGCCGGCAGGGGCTGGCTCGACCACGAGGCAAGGGCGGTCGCCGGATCCACCTACATCGACGGACCGAAGGTTGCGATACGCGGAAGGTTCGACGCCTTCCACCTCGCGGTGAAGGTCGCGTTTGCCGATACCGTGCAGGTCTGCACGCTCGGATCGCTTTCCGACGGCGACCTGTTCGCCTTCGGAGGCAAGACATACGAGTTTACCGCCGACACGTCTTCATACGGAGGCACAAACACCCCCGTGCCCCTGGGGACGTGCCTGGCGGATTCCGCC
>Ga0310690_10010558_pt1 | contig 11484 bp, 15 predicted proteins | sample AusTroGonzalo_MG_2_FD_207661 | JGI IMG/M metagenome (GOLD analysis project Ga0310690, IMG submission 207661) | Bovine rumen microbial communities from tropical cattle in Woodstock, Queensland, Australia - Gonzalo_04 (v2) (version 2) | ecosystem: Host-associated > Mammals > Digestive system >...
AGCCTGAACTTGCAGTTAGTATTTTTGAGATAATTCGTTTCTGGAATAAGGTTGATAAGGAAGACGAAGTTCCAATAGAAGAAAGAGAACCAATTAAGATATACATTAATACTCCTGGCGGCGACCTTGACGGCGTACTAAGTATTATTAGTGCAATTCAAGCGTCTGTAACTCCTGTATATACTTACAATATAGGTACAGCCTATAGTGGCGGTTTCTTTATCTGTATCGCAGGTCATAAGAGATTTGCTTTAACACACACTTCATTTATGTTCCATGAAGGTGCGGCAATGGACGGTGGAGATGCTCACAAGTTCTTCCAGCACGTTGATTTCTACAGATATCAGCTTACAAGACTTAAAGCTCACGTCCTCAATAAAACAAACATTACCAGTGATGTTTATGAGGAACATAAGAAAGACGACTGGTTTATGGACCAGGACGACGCTAAGAAATTTGGCGTTATTGATGAAATTATAGAAAAGCTTTAAGGAGGAAATATAAATGAAGAAAGAAGTAAATGAAAAGCTCGAAGCGTTATTCGCATATGATACCAATGACACACTTGACCAGTTACTTTCATTGCTCGAACTTCCCGATGAGCAGTTTGACGCACTTTACCCAAGTATTCAGCAGAAGCTCGACCTTGTTTTCGCAAGTGAGGAGTTCCAGCAGGATACATTAAAGGCTCTTAAGCTTACAGGTCACGGTTCTATTGAGGAAGAGAGGGCCGCTGCACTTGAAGTAATTGATGAGATTGCAGCAGATGACACACTTTCTCGTTCAAAGAGGGATTTCCTTACATCTCTTATCGAAGGCTCAGTCGTATCAATCATAAATCTTATTGAGGTTCCAAGAGAGCGTGTTAAGGTTCAGATTAAAAAGCTTAGTGAGGATGCTGTTATTCCTCAATATGCACATAAGACTGATGCTGGTGCAGATGTCTATGCAATAGAAGATGTTACGCTTAAGCCACATGAGACACAGCTTATTAAGACTGGTATCTCAGTTGCAATTCCTGTTGGATATGAGATTCAGGTTCGTCCTCGTTCAGGACTTAGCCTTAAGACAGGTTTAAGAGTTGCTAATGCCCCTGGTACTATCGACTCTGATTATCGTGGCGAGGTATGTGTAATTATGACAAATACCGCTAATCTTTCTCAGACAATTAATAAAGGCGATAAGATTGCGCAGCTTGTAATCTCTGCCGTTCCGATGATTGATTGGGTTGAAGTTGATGAGCTTGACTCAACAGAGAGAGGAGAAGGCGGCTTCGGCTCAACTGATAAGAAGTGATGCCATGTGGCAGGAAAACTTAAGTATGAAGATATAAAATAGGATATAGAAAGTAGCGGTTGGCAATTAATGTCAACCGACTACGTTAATCTGAAAACAGATTTAGAGTTGAAATGTCCTGAAGGACACTTGAACTATGTATCCTATGAGAAATGGCGCCGCGGCACCTACGAATGCCCAATTTGTAAGGAGAATAAATATTACCATACGGATAATATAGCCGTTAAGAAAACAGGTTTTAGAATACTTGCTTTTGACCAAGCCTCAATTACATCTGGTTGGTCTGTATATGACGGAGATAAAATGATTAAATATGGACATTGGACATCTGATGGCGCACATAGTACAGAGCGTATAGCTTAGACAAAATAGTGGGTAGTTTCTATGATTGCTAAATGGAAACCTGATAAGGTAGTCTTTGAGGATATTTAGTTATAGACATATAAGAAGAACCCATAGGAAGTCATTGAAATGGTTACAACATTTAAAAAGCTCGCTCACTTACAAGGAGTTCTTAAAAACTATTGTTATGAAAATGGCATTTTATATAAAATTGCCGCCCCTGCAACTTGGAGACATCATTCTCAGGTAAAGGGTAATAATAGAACTGACCAAAAGAAAAGTGCTTAGCTAAGAGTTAAATCAATTTATGATATTAGCGTTAGTTAGGATGAAGCTGATGCTATATTAATTGGCCGCTGGGCAGCCTATGATAATAAAGCAAATGAGATAATTGAGTTCTAAGGTGATATAATGATAATATAGAGAAATACTTTGCCGATATTATCAAATATCTTTTCAAGGATTTCTGATACTAAATTTGATATAAATACTTAGTACAAACTGTTGAAAATAAAAAAAGCAATAGATGATGAAGAAGAATTATATTAGCAATAGTTAGAAAGATTAAAAGAGTATTGTTTAAGAGATGAAAATGGCTATCTCATTAAAAATGAAGATGGCGGGTATGCAATTGATACAGAGAGAGCTCAAGAATGTGCTGACATTGTAAAAGAAATAAATTCAATCCAAATACAAATGCCAGATATTTATTTCAATCTCGATGAACTTACTCCACTTCAATTATCTTTTAACGAATTAGAAGTTCTTGACCCATTTATAAGAATATAAAAAGAAAGAGGTAAGATTAAATCTTACCTCTTTTTTATTATTGATATTTAGAATCAATGCCAAAATATTCTTCAATTGTAGTATTTCTTAATTTTGCTGCCCATTCTGTACCAACGTATCTAAAATGCCAAGGCTCGTAAATATATCCCGTAATACTATCCTTTCCATTTGGATATCTTAGAATAAATCCAAATTCATGACAATGCTAAGCAAGCCAATCAGCCTGTGTAGGATAATTATAAACAAATGAAGTTGTATAATCATATCTTCCACTATCGGCAAGAGTAATATCTATTGCATATCCAGTATGATGCTCAGAATACCCTGGTCGTGCAGAATATGTATCTGCCGCAGCCTGTCCAGAACTACTTACATAGTTATTATAAAGTGTCTATTGAGTTGCATAGCTTCTCCAATCTGATACTATTGACATATTTGTGCCGCCCCTATCTCTTACAGTATGCGTGCTTACATATTGATTCCATGCTGATTTCATATTATTAAATGCAGTCTATACCTCTGGTCTTAATCCTCCAATTGAACTAATTGCAGCATTAGATATACCATAACTTTTATTAACAACCATTAAGCCATCAAAATAATGGATTCCATCTATTTCCTAATGCTCATGTTCTTCTGCTGAAATAACAGCAGGATTTTGAGGATATTGTCTTGCTAAATTAAAGTGCCCAGTTCTACAATACATTGTATAATATCCATATGATAATGGAACCTATTCAGCAAGATTAACAACATTTTGTCTATCAGGAATATCTGATGAGCCAGCAACAGTAGTCTCATTAGTCCAAGGCCAGCACTAAAATCCTTCAATAGTATGAGACGATGTTAATCCATAAGCTGGACCATATCTGATATTATTATAAAGTTTCTATGCAGCGTCTAAATCCCAATCTGTTTTATTATTAGCTGTAGATATATCATCTCTTCCAACCCATTGTCTTACTTTATATGCCCAATATCTACCAAAGTCTTCTAATGTTCTGCCTTCACTTCTGAAATCATATCCTCCTTCATTTGGTTGATGTAATATCCAATTTCGGAATAATTTTCCATATGATATAGCTTCTTCTTTGACAGAATATTCACCAAAAGCTCCGACATATAAAAGTTTAAGTCCATAGTTATTATCCAAATCTGCCTAAGTAGCTGGATAAGGTCCCATAAATGAAGCTGAAAATACTCTTGTACCATACTCTGAATTTGGTGCTGGTGTAAAACCATATGCCGAGGGGTCATATTCAATTCCTCCAGCAGGAGCTGTACCAGAATCAATCTATACTTTCAAAATATCAGAAGTAAATATATGATATAAATAATAGTCCTCAATGGGATGAGGTATACCACCATTATAGTCTCTAATAGTTTCATTTTCTCTGGTATGATAATCATAATAAGGAAGTATTTCTGACTCGAATCTTCCCATATGTACTGCTCCACTATTACTTGCGGACATATCAGACCAACGCATATCAATATGTAAGTGGTAGGCTCCTGGAGACCCTTGGTCTCCAGTAAGCCCTAATTTTTGTCCTATTGTAACAGTATCTCCTTCTGAGACATATATTTCATTCCAATGCAAATAACGAATTACTATTCCCTGACCTGTAGCTCTTGAAACACCGATATCAGTAGTAGTAATTTCAAGTCCAGTTACTCCACCTGAAGTCCAAATAGAAGTTACTGTACCATTTGTCATTGAGAAAAATTCTGTATTATTTGGACAAGGTATGTCTAATTTACCATACTAATGGTCCCAGCCACCATCATAACTATAATAAGTATGTATATAGTAATTAGGGTCTTGACAATAATCGCCCAATGGATGACATAAATATTGCATTGTAATCCCTCCTTATGTCTAAATTGGGTCAACGAAGCCCCATCCATTAAATGTGCCGCCGCTTGCGCCGCCACCGCCACCTTCTGAAGAACCTGCATCCTCAGTGTAAGAGCTAACACAATTAAATGTATATTGCTCTCCAGCAATTGGAATACGATTAGAAAATCTTACTGATGTATGCGATGTATTTGCTCCAAAAATTGTTGTTTCGCCCTTTGCCATTAATAAGAAACCTACATTAGGATGTGTATCAAGGTATGCTCCCAAAGTTCTTTCTGGAACTCCATCTAAATTAAATCCTTGACTTAAATCTGCTTCTGTTGGTAAATAAGCAAATTTGCCCTCTTCTGAAAAAGCACCCGTTAGTTTTCTGATTTCATGCTTATGTCGAATAAGTTTAATCGAAGCAACTGCATCTGCAATCGCAACATCAAGTGGTCTTCCAGTATTAGGGTCTATTATTTTATGGAAATCAACGTACATAATTCCATTCTTAATATAAATATCTGCATTATCAACTTGTACTTCATCGCTAATTTCTTTGCTATTAACAGGAGTATGATTCATGTCATATATTCTTCCACCCATATATAAAGAACCATCTTTTTTAATGGTAAATAAGTTGCTGGCTCCTTCTGCATCATCACGGGCACAGCAAAATAATCTCTGATTTCCGCTCTATTCATCAGGCTCCCAAGCTATCTTATTATTGATATACAAAGCTGTCGCTCCAAGAGTTGACGGAGTTCCAGATTCAATAATAATCTATTGAGTATAACCAGTATTACCATTCATAAATAATGTTCCAAGATTGGTTAATGGAAGTGGATTAACATTTGCTTCATAAACATAGGCTGCTTTATTATCAGTGACACTTAGTGGCTAAGCTGTAATGTAGTTATCATTTGGAGAATGTCCGCCATTGCCTACATAGCTAATTGTTCTCATTGTCTTTTTATAAATATCGTTACCCTCTAATATATATTCTTCAGATGCCTAATCTACTATAAGAGGGTCAGTTCCACTAATTGGCACTCTACTTTCTGCAATTAAAGATAATTTGGTAATCTAATTATTAATATAGTATTGATTATTTTTTAAGTAAGCATTTCCAGTAACATTATTAATACTATCTCCAATTACATAAATATAGTGTTCTACTGAATCAGCAGAAGTTACTTTCAATGGAGTATTTTCCCAATCAGTATTTATAGGAATATGACCTTTTAATATATGGTAAACGAAGTAATTTGCACAATAAGCTAAATCATAATTTACAACTTGAATGTCAAAATAATCTGTTTCATCCGGATATGTTGGAGCAAGTTCTTCTAATGAATAAACAGAAATGTTACTGAAAACATATTTATCTGTATAGCTATATTTATAACTTGTTGAACTCTCTCCATATACATCGTCAGAGACATACATTTCTCCCTTTAAAGTAATTCTTGCAGTCATGTTGTCTGCGTCTTGAGTATATAATGAGTTTGTAGAGGTAGAAAAAATAGGAACGCCTTTTGCATTATATAAATAAAATCCTACATCTTCTCCTTGCGTAGTTTCTGTTGATATTTTTCCTGCATCAGTAATTTCTTTTCCAGATAAACCGTTAAAACTATATCCCGCTCTTAAACGAATTAAGCCTTTTTCAACAAGTGATAATCCATAACGATTAAATAGAGCATAATCATTGAAAATTAAATCGGATTCACTTGAGCTTATGCTCTATGGGTCTCTAAAGGCACTAATACCGTTTTTATCCCACAAGAAGTAAAGATAATTATTATCAACAATTCTTATTTTACCTGCATCAAGAGTACCTACATTAATATAATCAGCATTAATGCCGCCAGGTCCAACTCCGACATTCCAAGTTTCTCCACCATTATTAGAGAACTCCATGCCCTAACCATTTAAGCGGTATTTATTGCTATGATTATTAATATCACTACCTGACTAACCTTGCTTATCTATTTCAATATTTGTTTCTGCTGTTTTAATAAGCTGCATCTCATTAGTATCAAGAGTTCCTTGTAAGCTCTCCTAATCAATATTCTGATTAGAAGTGAAGTTAGATGCGCGCTTATAGATGTTCTCATTAAAAGTTAATGACTAAACACTCGCAGTAACCTGCTGGAATAAATCTGCAAACTGAGTAGTAAAGTTCTAAACATTAATAGTATTCTTAGAAGGCTCATCAAGATTATATGTAATACCAGATATTATTACCTTAAGTTTATTTGGGAGTCCAGTAATTTTATTTATACCAAACATACCTATATCTTCAACATATGTAGTGTCTGCAATATTAAATTTATAATCTTCATATTCAGGAAGAGCATATAAGTCTACAACGCTAATGTTATACGATACCTTTGGTATCGCTCCTTCCGCTGCAACCTCACAAGCTCCGAAGTAATATGCATTATCAGAAATGTAATTACTGTCTGTCCAAGTACCTTCCTTAAGATATGGCTCATATTTACGGAAAAACTTTATTGCTAACTTATTGATTTCTTTCAAATAATAAGCCTATTTCTTTTTCCATTCAGCTATCTGAAGGTACTCTCTATTATACTGTCCTAACATACCAAGATTATATGTATGCTATTTAAACCAAGGACTTTCTTGCATCCATTTAATATCATGTCCTTCATCATCAAAGAAAGTTACTACCGCGGCACGGTCACCTGGTTGTGGAGTAAGGTTATTCTCTAAGGCAATATTTAAGTATTCATCTGTAACCTAATCAAAGAATGTCTCATATATTAAATTATTTAATATATTAAGCTATTCATTATATTTGGTTATTTGATTCTGATAACTCTAATTTTCTTTGTTAGCCTCCTCTGCACCGGCGCCCTTAGATTCGTACATAGCAATACCTTTCTTTAATTTAAACAACTATTTCTATGCTGTTTCAATTCCTTTAACATTAGTTTCAACATTAGCTTGAAGTTCAGTTAAAGATGAAGTAGAAAGATTTATAATTGCATTGGAAAGCTTATCATATTCAGTATTTAAATAGCCAAGCTGTTTAAGATAACCATAGTCGCCTTCGCCCTTACCATAAAGGTCTGCATCAACAGAATCTTTATCTAAGATACCTTTAGTTGTATAGTATCTAAAATCAATAATAAAGCTATCCTTAGAAGGATTATCTTCTGCTGTTTTAATTGAACATAAACCAGTTTTAGAAAGGTCACTATCAACGTCAGCAACATATAGTTTTGTAACTATTTGGTCACTTTTAATATCACGAGAAATTGAGGATAAGTTCTTTTCATATCTGAAGCCAAGTTTATTTTCCATACCCTTTTCCTTGATATAGAACACCTTCTTTCTCATTCTTTCGTAAGTATCTGTGCCATAAAGTGATTTAGTTTCTTCATCACATTCTACAGTATCAGTTTTTATCTTACCATTTTCATAGTGTTCTGTCCAATAGATTGGGTATATTTCAAAAACTTTACTGAGTTCCTATGTTAAGTTAAAACGATTAGATTTTTCTCCGTTAAGAGTTCTTATTTTACGGCAATGCTTTTCTGTTTCAAATAAATATGGACAATATCCATATTTCTAATAAAGACATAAATGGTCACCGCCATAAGAACAGTCTGGAGAATTTTTATTAGAAGTTTTATTATAGTATTTACACTTATTCAAGTCAATATACTTTGTAGCAATATCTATATCATCATTATTAAATTGTGCCGCACTATATGGTAAATCATTATGAGATATATTCGTGTTTTTAAATGCTATTAAATCAGCATAATCACTAAGTATTTCTTTCTAAGCGAAAGTATCAGCTACACTTTTTCTTCCAGTACGAATACCGGTCTCCTCATTCGTTTGATAAGCAATTACCTATTGAATAAAATATTTTTGGTATGCATATGTATCACCAGGCATTACGTCTTCTTCAAAGATAATTTTTGCATGAACTGCCGCCCTATCAAACATATCTGTAATACTACAATTATAAATTCCGCCAACAATGAAGGAAGGAGTATTTTCTCTAAAGGTCAAATCATATAATTCTCTGCCACTATATCTATATTCAGGCTCTTCGTCTTCATTTTCACTTATAAACTGGTCAACACCCTTAGTATAAGCTTCAAATAAATAGCTGTTAAATAAATAATAATCAGGAATTATAGATGTAGTTACTTTAGTATATTCCTCTTCCTCATAAGTTCCAGACTAATCGACAGTAAAGGAAGTTTTTCCTGCTGTAATAGCATAATATGGATTATCTATATTATTATCAAATTTAATAAAAATATAGCCTTCATATATATCTATCTGCTTTACTTCTGTATCTCGTCCATCAGTAGATTTAACTCTAATAGTTTCCTGGTCACCAGTAAAAGCTACAATGTCTTGTAATGAAAGACATATTCCAGTAGACTCTTCTTCTGAACTTGCATTGGCAGGACAAATTATATCATACTCACCATTAGTGACAACCTTGCCTTCACCTATTCTTATTTCAAAAGCACCAAGTGGATTGCCAGTATCTGAGCGATATTTTTCTTCCAAACCAATCTTAATACCTAAGCAGTAAATCATGTCCTTTATGATTTTCTTCTCTTGACCTACTATACCAAAATTAATTATAGTATTGTAATAGTCAAATTTATCAGAAAGACCTGCCGGAGTTAAATAATTATCTGTTCTGACTCCGTTATGAACAGATGTGCTTGGAAAGTCTTTTAAGCTTGGTATAACCTATAAAAAAGTATTTTCAGGCTCAGTAACATATTCATACGTTTCAATTGAAGAAGAGGCTTTTTCCGTTGTTCCAACTCTCATTTGAAGATTAGAACAAAAGTAACTCTTGGTTTCTTCATCTCCAGCAAATATTTTACAAGGTTCCCAACCATCTGTGCTTTTTATCTTAGTACCATTCTATAAATAGTTTCTTGCAAGCTAAGGAATAATCTGACGAGTTTCAGTTTTAGAACAAACTCTGTATTCAATTCCATCAACATCCTGCCATAAGCCGTCTGGATTAGTATAAAGGTCTTTTAATTCACTACTATTGAATTTCTAATTATAAACCTTTACATATTGGTCAATATCCTCAGTAATATTAACTTCTGTACGGTCAGAGATTGAAATCTTTTTACCATATAAAACCTCAATATCATTTATTTTATCGAGGTATCCTTCGTAATATGCAGCCATATTACCAACAGCTTCCATTTCGTATCCTGACATCTGAGCTGCATAGAATTTCTTTCCATCATTTCTCTTTGTAGGAAGGAACTGGTAATAGTATTTAGAATTAATATGCTCATTCCATTCCTTAACTGTCATGACATAAGTGTAGTCCTTATTAACAATGAGGCCCGCTTCATCAATCTCAATTTCTGCTCCTTTAGGAATAGCTATAAATTGAATTAATGCTGTTGGGTCTACAGTATTTGGTGCAATAGCATAAGATTTATTATCATAATAACAAACCTCTTCTGTTGCGGCATAGTTTTCATCTGATGTATTCTAATAGCAAAATTCAAGTTGTGAATACGGAACATATATATATCCATCATTTGGAATATTAGTGATAGTATTACTCATTAATGGCATAGAGCCATCATAAGCATCCCAGAAGTATCCTCCTTTACCATCGGCTGCCGCAGCGAGGTCATCGCCCATTTCAAGACCACGTTTCTCTTTTGTAAAAACATTTATAATTTGTTCTTCATTTCGAGGCTCATCAATATTATAGTAAAGCTTGTGACCGACAAGAGTTGGAAATAAATCTCCACCGACAGGAATCTTAAATAACTTTTCCTCTAAGTATTCTGTGAAATCACCCCAGTTGTGTTCTGGTGCATAACTCCAAATACTATCTTCGAGAATGACTCTTGAAAATGTACCGATTTCCTCAACATTATTATATAACTCAGTATCAAAAGTAATTCCGTAGCCATTACGAGAAAGCTCATCAATGAAAGCATCACTACAACTATATTTTTTCATATAAGATTTAAACTGCTTTGAATCTGAAACTGATTTGATATAAAACTCATACCACTCGCCCATGAATTTCAATTTAATCTTTCTTTCATTAAAAAGATTATCAACGAACTCATTTCTAACATAGTCTCCTTTTTCACTATCAAAGTATCTATCAGGGAGCTGGAAAGTTAAAGTATGAGTACCATTAAGTTTAGTCTCAAATTTAATATCGGTGGCGCGCCCAAGATAGGACATATCATGGGCGCCGATTATATATTCTTTCTTTTCTATTTTTTGACCGTTATCCCCAAGTGTCTCAGACCAGACACTCAATTCGTATTCGTGTTTTTGAATACTCACCTTTATCACCTCTTAATAGAATAGCGGAACGTATTTAATCTATATATCATTGAGCAAGTCAATGTATCCCCAGTAAATAGGAGGGAAGTTTGCCCAGATATAGTTATTAGCATACCACCACCATTCACTTAATTCTCCGTGGAAATATTCATTTGGATTTACACCGAAATTATTTCTCCAATATTCATCAAGAGTACGCAAGAACTTAACTTCAGTTACTTCTGTACGTTTCTTATAAATATCGTCTCCAAATGAGGCCGCGGCCTTGCTGAAATCTGCAAGAACCAACATTTCTCTACGATAATCTTCATACCAGCGACGTAATTGGAAGATATGTTCTATCTATTCCATTTCATCAGTAGTAAATTGTCCATTATCATAGACAAGTTCTCCCTCGTGTCCTTCATCATCTCTAACAAATGCCTCGTCAGTATTTGTTGTTATATACTCAGGACAATATTTCTCAATATGGCGTTTTACTAATTCAGTATAAATTGTATTATATATCTAACGCTTCTTCTGAACCTCTTCATAATTAGCGTTTTCACTCCAACCCCAATCGAATGGTCTGGCATCGAGCCATCTCTTGCCGCCCCAGACATCTTCGTCGACTACTGGAGTTATATTAATCAAAGACCATCCAGGAGGGAGTTTAAACCAATGACCCTTTTCAATATTCTCATTAAGGATATTCTTATGAGGTTTATAGTCATAGAAGTTATCATAAAGCTCTTCGTTGTCTTTCTCCCATTTTGGTTCAATTATATTATACAACATTCTACGGTCAGTGTCAAGGAATAGAGGTTCAATAGTCTAATGCTTGACATCTTTGTCTTGTATAAACTAATCAAAGTCTTTTGTAT
>Ga0310690_10010560_pt1 | contig 11484 bp, 9 predicted proteins | sample AusTroGonzalo_MG_2_FD_207661 | JGI IMG/M metagenome (GOLD analysis project Ga0310690, IMG submission 207661) | Bovine rumen microbial communities from tropical cattle in Woodstock, Queensland, Australia - Gonzalo_04 (v2) (version 2) | ecosystem: Host-associated > Mammals > Digestive system >...
CATAGCGGTAGCGAATGTGTGTCGTAACACATGTGGACTGCGTTTCTGTTGGGTGGTCACGCGTGCAAGATTGTCTTTTACGATTGTCTCCACTTGCGACTCCGACAAGGGTTTACCTTTCACACTGATAAATAGTTTTTCAAACCCCTGACCGAATTCGTCGCTACGTGCGTTCATGTATTCGTGCATGCATGCTTCCAGTTCGTCGCCAAAGGGAATGATTCGCTGTTTATTACGCTTTCCTGTGACTTTGATTTGCTTGCTGACATAGTCGATGTCCTTGTCCTCGAGCGCCAGCAACTCTGCCCGTCGCATTCCTGTGAGGTAAAGCATCAATATCACCGTCTTGTGCAGTATGCCTTCGTATGATTTGTCGCTCTCCAGCAGGGTTATCAACTCGTCCATCTCTTTTTCTCTGATAAACACAGGCAACACCTTCTTCTTTTTAGGTCCGACAATTCTCAGCATTGGATCCTTGTCGACTGCCCCTATTTTCAGTAGATATCGATAGAACGACCTCAGCGTACTCAGTTTCCTGTTGACAGACGAGTTCTCCAACTTTTTATCGTCGAGCAGGTTGATGACCCACTCCCTGACGACCGTCTCGTCAACCGTTTCCCATGTTATGCTTTCGTTCAAACCTTCGAAAAATTCCTCAAACTCATCCAAATCGCTGCCATAACTGGCAACTGTGAGCGGTGAGCAATTCCGTTCCGACTTGAAATATTCCAAGAATTTTTCTTTCAACATAACCTTATCCTCTAAATTCGCGGACTAAATTAGTGAATATTCTTGAAATTACCAAATTTGTTGCGCTAAAACTTTCTTTTCAATTCTCTTTTTTACGTTTTTACCCCTATTCTTCAACTGTATGGAGCTTATTTACGTAAATTGCGTGTTGCATCTTCACACGTTTAACAACAGATGGTTTCTCATACTGCTTACGTGTTCTTACTTCTTTGATGACACCAGTCTTCTCAGCTTTTCTCTTGAATTTCTTGAGAGCTCTCTCAATGTTCTCGCCTTCTTTAACAGGTACGATGATCATGAATCTTTTCTTTTTTTAATTTTGTGAGTTAATAAATAATTTTATACTTGCTGCGCAGATAATCCGCACAGGGCTGCAAAGTTACTGCTATTTTATTACATGACAAAACATTTTTCGACTTTTTTTAACTTTTCGCCCCATTTCTTCCCCTTTCGCCACCTTATTATATACACACGTAAGCAAAAAATACGCAACTTTTACTTTTATTTACTCATCTGCAAAATAATTATGAATTATGAATTAAAATTATGAAACTTTAGTTCGCCGTTAGGCAATTATTTTGTATCTTTGCACACTCAATCAATAGTAAGCAGATGACATCCGAGTTCACATCCACCATCCTCCGATGGTTTGCCACCAATCGCAGGGACTTGCCTTGGCGCGAGACTCACGATCCTTATGCTATCTGGCTGAGCGAGATTATCCTGCAACAGACTCGCATCCAGCAGGGCATTGCCTATTGGGAGCGATTCATACATCGTTGGCCTACGGTAGCCGACCTTGCAGCCGCTACTGAGGATGAAGTGTTGCGCGAGTGGCAAGGATTGGGCTATTACAGTCGGGCACGCAACCTCCACATGGCAGCTCAGCAAATTGTAGCGTTGGGACACTTCCCTGACACGTTCGATGACATCCGCCAGCTAAAGGGCGTGGGCGACTACACAGCAGCAGCGATTGCTTCTATTGCTTTCAACCTCCCCAATGCTGTTGTCGATGGCAACGTCTATCGTGTACTTGCTCGTTATTTTGGCATCGACACTCCCATCAACTCCACAGAAGGGAAGAAAACCTTCACAGCATTAGCACAAGAACAGCTGCCTTCAACTCAGGCATCCGCATTCAACCAGGCAATGATGGATTTCGGCGCCATCCAATGCACTCCTCAATCTCCTCTCTGTACGTCTTGTCCCCTTATCGAGACCTGCGACGCCTATCATACCCAGCGCATTCAACAGTTGCCTGTAAAACTGCGGAAACTTCACATTCGCGAACGTCATTTCACCTACTACTATATCAAATGTAAAGAACAAGGCACTACCCTGACAGCCATCCGTCGGCGTTCCTCAGGTGATATCTGGCAAGGATTGTGGGAACCGCTCATGATTGAAGATTCCACCACCTTTCCTCCCATCCACGGCACCTTCACCCTCTTGCGCAAAGATGTGAAACACATCCTCACTCATCAGGTCATCTATGCCGACTTCTATCTCGTCGAGACCACCTACCGGTCCGACCTGTCTCCCGCATTCCAATGGATAGCCGAAGCCGACCTCAACCAATACGCGCTACCACGACTTGTCGAACTACTCATCGATAGTCTCCCGTAGTTACAACATATCATTAGACTGAGTATTTTCACAAAAAAAACTCAGTTTTAGTAAATAATTATGAATTATGCATTAAGAATTATTCAAAAATGCGATTAAGCCGAGCAAAAAACAAATGTATTTGATTTTTCGAGGCGTAGCATTTTGCGCAAAGCGAATTATTTCGTACCTTTGCAGTCGAAATAAATCCTATCATCAAATACAAACCAATATGAGCGACAAACAGAAACGTTTCTTCCTCAGCGAAGAAGAAATTCCACGCCAGTGGTACAACATTCAGGCTGATATGGTGACTAAACCTCTGCCACCTATCCACCCAGCTACTCACCAGCCCCTGAAGGCTGAAGACCTCTATCCTATCTTTGCAAAAGAGTTGTGTCATCAGGAACTCGACACTGAGCACGCATGGATTGACATCCCAGACGAAGTGCGCGATATGTACAAATACTATCGCTCCACCCCACTTGTACGTGCTTACGGACTGGAAAAAGCACTTGGCACACCAGCACATATCTACTTCAAGAACGAAAGTGTAAGCCCTGTAGGTTCCCACAAGTTGAACTCAGCCCTTGCACAAGCATACTACTGCAAGCAGGAAGGCATCACCAACGTGACCACCGAGACAGGTGCAGGTCAGTGGGGAGCTGCCCTCTCATACGCCGCAAAGGTGTTCGGACTTGAAGCAGCAGTCTATCAGGTAAAGATTTCATACGAGCAAAAGCCCTACCGTCGCAGCATCATGCAGACCTACGGTGCGCAGGTAACCCCTTCACCATCTATGTCTACACGTGCAGGAAAAGACGTGCTGACTCGCGACCCCAACAACCAAGGTTCACTTGGTACAGCAATCTCTGAGGCAGTCGAACTCGCTATGACTACACCAAACTGCAAATACGTGCTTGGCTCTGTACTCAACCACGTATCTCTCCACCAGACTGTTATTGGTCTCGAGGCAGAGAAGCAGATGGAAATGGCAGGCGAGTATCCCGATGTTGTCATCGCATGCTTCGGAGGCGGTAGCAACTTCGGCGGCATCTCTTTCCCATTCATGCGTCATAAGATCAAAGACGGAAAGCAGACACGCTTCATCGCAGCCGAGCCATCCAGCTGTCCGAAACTCACCCGTGGTGTGTTCCAGTACGACTTCGGTGACCTCTCAGGTCTCACACCGCTGTTACCAATGTACACCCTTGGACACAACTTCATGCCAGCCAACATCCATGCAGGCGGTCTGCGCTATCATGGAGCCGGCATGATTATCTCCCAGTTGCGCAAAGACGGCTACATCGAGGCAGTTGACATCCCACAAAGCGAATCATTCAAGGCAGGTCTCCTGTTCTCAAAGAGCGAAGGTATCATCCCTGCTCCTGAGTCTTGTCACGCCATCGCATCCACCATCCGCGAAGCCAACAAGTGCAAGGAAACAGGCGAAGAGAAAGTCATCCTCTTCAACCTCTCAGGTCACGGTCTCATCGACATGACCGCCTACGATCAGTTCCTCGCAGGTTCGCTCCACGACTTCGAAGTGACCGACGAAGAAGTAGCAAAGAACATCGCCGAGTTGGACAAGATCATCTAATCCTCCAACCCTGCCCAATAATAGATAAAGGTGTCATCCCATCAAGGTTGACACCTTTATTATTTTCTTGATAACAGGCTATGCTTTATTCTATATATCCGGCCTTCTTCAGTTCACCATATGCAAGGTGGCACTCATCCCACCAGGCTTGACCGAAACGGCGGATGAGGGGTTCCTTAAGGAATTGGTAGAGGGGGAGAGACAGTTTGCACCCGAGTTCTACACCACAGCGGCAGATGTCCCAGCGGTCGTAGTTCACTCCTACGGTGCCAGCTATGTCTTTCAGGCGGACAGGATAGAGATGACAGGAGATGGGTTTCTGGAATCGTGTGCGGCCTTCACGATAGGCTCGGTCGAGCACACAATAGCAAGTACCGTCGGCATCGTGGTTGGCAAATACGCAATCACGGTTGTTCACAATGCTGGTGACCAATTCGCCTGAAGGGTCGGAATAGACCACCCCTTGCTTTTCAATCACCTCACGGGCTTCGGGGGTGAGTTCGTCACATACGACTTCCATCGCCTGTTCAATCTCTGCAATTTCTTCTTCGGCTACTGGTGCTCCTGCATCGCCCTCGATGCAGCAACAGCCTTTGCACACAGAGATGTCGCAACAGAAATGCTGCGAGAAGAGGTCGAGCGAAACGAGTGTATCTTGGATTTCAAGCATTGATTCTGTCAATCAGTTCTACGATGCGCTGGCGCATCTGTTGGTATTGGGGTGACGATTTGAAGTCAGTGTTGCGACGTATCATCTGCTCGACAGCTGCCTGAGAGTGCTGATAGCAAGAGAGTTCGTTGTCCATCTGCTGGGCATGAGCGGCATGTTGTTTGATTTCTTTCTCACGTGCACGGCGCAGGATGGTGCAGACAGGGTTGACGACTTCCATCACCACATTGTCCATGATGTGATGGCCTTGCATGAAGAGATATACGTTGTCGGGAGTGAGACCCAGCTGGGTGAGTTCGTCTTTGAGCGCCTGGAGTTGTCCTTTGGCTTCGGGCACTTCCTTCTGCAGCCAGGCTATCTTCTGGTTGACCTTACGACGCAAATGCTCCAGCCCTTCTTCGGGGTTGAAGATATTGACTTTATGGATTGTGGCGATATTGTTCAACGACGTAAGCGGCATGTCGCCTGCTCGGTTGTTGCGATAGAGCCACATGGCCCAAACAAAGAGGTCGTAGATGGTGCGTGAATAGGCGTTGAGGTAGGCTACGAAGTCGAACACTTTCTTATCGTTCAAGGTAGCCATAACGCACACGTTGTGCAGGCTCTCAGCATAGCACTGATAGTTTTCGATAGCATAGACGACGGTGTGGACGATGAAGGGGTTGTTGTTCAACTCCCGACTTGTTGAGGTGGCATCTTGCAGCAGGTAGTCGAGGTCGGCATCGACACAGGCTATCATGCTGGTTCCCAATCCTTTACCAAGATTGTTGGTGATAGCTGATTTCTTTCCTCGGCTGAGGTTCGAACGTGAAGGAAGGACTATCTCGAAACCTAGATCATCGGTTTCGAATTCAGAGAGCACATCGCGCCAAAAGAAGATGTCATCGTAACTCTCGACGTAAACGATGACTTTATGCTTTTTCCACTTCGGCCGCATGTGGTTAGCAGCTTCGAAGTAGCGTGAGTTGACATTATCGACCAGTCGCTTTGGCACAATCTATAACCTTCAATAACCCTTAACCATTAACCTTTAACCCTAACCATTACTCCACCGTCACATCTTCCACTTCGGTTACGATGTCCATCCAGCCATCCATGATGAGAGCCGGTGAATGGGTTGAGAGGATGATCTGCACGTTGGGGTTCAGCTCACGGATGAGGTTCAGCAGGCCCTTCTGCCACTCGATGTGGAGACTGATTTCGGGTTCGTCCATCAGCAGGGCATAGTGTTCACCATTCTCCACAAGGACGGTAAGCATGATGACGAGCATCTGCTTCTCGCCCGAGGAGAGTTGATAGGGTGTCAGCACCTCACCGTTCTGGAAGAACTGGATTTCGTTGCTCTTGCGGTCGATGGTTTTGTTGGTGTCCTTGAACAACTCGTCCATGATGTTCTGGAACTTGGTTTTCGGCACTGATACCAACGCAGCCTTCATTTGGTCTTCTGGGCTGCCGCTGGTGAGAATCTCGATAATCTGGTTGCCTATGTTCACCTGATAGTCCAGGTATCGTTTCTGCAACTTGTAGATTTGCCAGTCGAGTTCGGTCTTGACACGAGTGTCAGCCAGTTTTTCAAGCAGATTACTGTTGAGCAGTGGACGGTCGAACGAGCGGATGACATCAAACTTGATGCTCGTAGCATCTTCGGGATAGAGTTTGATGGTGATGCCCTGAGCCACTTCACCGGCTTGCATCTCTCCGCTGTCGATCAGCTTCAGCGAGCGTGCGGAGTGGTTAATGATAGTACTCTTACCCACTCCGTTGATGCCGCTGAGGATATTCACTTGCGGATTCAGCTCCCACTTGATGTGCTTGCCGCCTTTCCACAGTGCCTTGATTTCAATGCTCTGTATGTAGTCCGCTTGTTTCATGGTTTAACCCACTGCTGTTAAGAACTTCTCGAGGTTCTTCTTCTTCGTTGCACCCATGATAAGGAAGAGGTCGATGAGCCACCAAACTCCGCAGCCACCACCTGTGAGCAACTTACCGATACCAAGACCGATGTCGCCAATGATGAAACGGTCTACTCCAAACTCACCGAAGCAAGCTGAAAGTATGATTGCCAATACTGGACTTGTGTAGTCCGTTGCCATTGCGGCCATCTCATTTTCTGACGATAAGTTAGCCAGACGTTCCTTAATCATTGGAATTGACTCTGCTGGGAAATTGTCCCCTTTTGTTGCGATAAACAAATTAATTTTCTCTGCATCCATAATTTTAATAATTAAATATGATTTTGCACTGCAAAGGTACGAAATAATTCATAATGTATAATGCATAATGCATATTTTTTTATTTTTTCAATCTTCAATCCTCCATTTTCATTCTTATTTTGTATCTTTGCAGCAAATTATAAAAAGAGACAATATGTTTAAACGATTGAAGAATCTATTTGGAGAACTGATCTGCATCGCACTGTTCGCAGTGATTGCAGTAGTCTATTTCTACCCTGCCGACTTCGATGGCAGACGTCTGACACAACACGATCACGGTGCCAACGACGGACTGGGTGTGGAGGTGAATCAATACCGTGATGCGCACGACGGAGAGACACCTCGCTGGACAAACAGCGTGTTCGGCGGTATGCCTACCTATCAGATTGCTCCTTCCTACGACTCAGCAAAGAAGATGTCGTTCATCGAGAATGCTTACCACCTGTGGTTGCCCGACTATGTGTTCTACATCTTCATCTCGATGCTGGGCTTCTACATCCTGCTTCGTGCGTTCGACTTCCGTCGCTGGATGGCAGCTTTGGGAGCTATCGTGTGGGCATTCTCCAGCTATTTCTTCATCATCATCGCAGCTGGTCACATCTGGAAAGTGCTGACCCTGGCCTACATTCCACCAACCATCGCAGGTATCGTGCTCTGCTATCGTCGCCGCTACCTGTTGGGATGTGCTGTGACAGCCCTCTTTGCTGCCCTGCAGGTAACGAGCAACCACGTACAGATGAGCTATTACTTCCTCGTACCCGAAGCCCTCATCGTCATTGCATTCCTCATCGACAGCATCAGGAAGAAAGAGATGAAATCGTGGCTGAAAGGTTCTGCAGCAGTAATTATAGCTGCTGTATTGGCCATCGGACTGAACATCTCGAACCTCTACCACACCTATGAATATGCGAAGGACACGATGCGTGGAAAGAGCGAACTGGTGAAGGCACAGAGAGTGGACGACCAGACCGACAGCGGACTCGAACGCAGCTATATCACCGCTTGGAGCTACGGCATCGGCGAGACATGGACCTTCCTCATTCCTGATCTCATGGGTGGTGCCAGTGTGCCACTGAGTGAAAACATGACAGCCATGAAGAAGGCTGACCCCACCTTCACCAATGCAGGCATCTACAACGGATTCCCACAATACTGGGGCGAGCAGCCAGGCACCAGCGGCCCAGTCTATCTCGGTGCCCTCGTATGCTTGCTGTTCGTTCTGGCACTCATCGTCATACCGAACAAGAGTCCTATGAAATGGGCGCTCATCATCGCCACCATCCTGTCCATCCTGCTGGCATGGGGTAAGAACTTCATGGGCTTTACCGACTTCTTCATCGACAATGTGCCGATGTATGCAAAGTTCCGTACCGTCAGCTCCATCCTCGTTGTGGCTGAGTTCACCATTCCATTGCTTGGTATGCTGGGCTTGAAACGGTTCGTCGAACTGGGTGCAGAGCGAGAGACGCGAGGCCAGATGATGCGAGCCTTGTTCATCAGTACCGCCATCACGGTCGGCATCTGTATCGCCTTTGCATTGGGTCACAATGCCCTTCTGGGCGAATGCATCAGCAGTTCCGACCGCAGCAGCATCGACGAGTACGTACAACGAGGTTACTTCGATCAGGCCACCGGTCAGCGCATTCTGACCAGTATAGCAGCGATGCGCGATGCCATGCTCACCTCCGATGCTTGGCGTTCAGTCATCATCATCCTCTTGGGCGGCTTCTTCCTCCATCGTCTCGGACGCGGTAAGGAGTCAACCCTCTTCGTGCCCAACATCGTATGGATTCTCTGCATCTGTCTGGTGGACATGTGGATGGTCAACAAACGCTACCTCAACGATAAGATGTTCGAGACTCCACGTGTTGCTGTAGCAGCCGAGAAGACCGATGTCGATAACTTCATCCTCGGTCGTTCGGGCGACAAGCGCAACTATCGTGTGCTCAACTATGCGGTCAGCACCTTCAACGACAACACCACCTCGTTCTTCTACAGCAGCGTGGGAGGCTATCATGCCGCTAAGTTGCGCCGCTATCAGGAAATGATCGAGGAACACATCTCGAAGGAAATGCCGCGAGTATATGACGTCATTCAGGCTTCACCGCTCGACACAACTCAGATACAAGGCGGTGTAGGCTATCCAGTATATGATTTCAGTAAGGCTACCGTCAATGTCGACTCGCTCCTGCCTGTCATCAACATGATGAACACCCGCTGGTTCATCCTCCGCGGACAGAACGATGTGCGCATCCCGATCGAGAACAACACCGCATTCGGCAATGCGTGGTTTGTGGACAACATGCAGCTCGTCAGCAACGCCAATGAAGAGATTGCTGCCCTCCATGCTGTCAATCCTCGTCACACAGCAGTAGTCGATAAGCAGTTCGCAGATATCGTGAAAGCACCTTCTGCTCCAGCCGACTCGGTAGCAGCAGTCACTCAGACCCGTCTCACCTGCGATGAGGTCGACTACGAAGTCTATTCGAAGAATGGTGGACTGGTGGTATTCTCCGAGATCTACTATCCAGGTTGGACAGCCACCATCGACGGTCAGGAAGCACCCATCGGACGTGCCAACTATATCCTCCGCTGCATGAACGTGCCGGCAGGTAAGCACACCATCCACATGGAGTTCAAGCCGAAGAGCGTACAGCAGACCGAAACCATTGCCAACATCTGCTTCTACGTCATCCTCATCCTGCTGATAGCTGCAGTAGTGTTTGGAAGGAAGAAAAAGAAAGATTAAATCAAAAACAGGTGAACTCCGGTTCACCTGTTTTTGATTAACACAATCATCTTCAGCGCAAAGTCGAAGAAGATGAATTTCGCATTACCATTCTGGGAGATATCACGATAGCAGAGTTGCAACTCGTCCATGATGCCTATCACGTTGTTTTCGTTGATATACGGAGCAAAGCGGACAGCAAATTCCGCCTCATCACCATTCATGTAGTTCAGTTCCGGATTGCCGAAGTTATAAACGAAGTTCTCACGAATCATGCGCTGGCAGTAGTTCAGGAACCGCTTCTGGCGCTCACGTCCCAATCCAGCCACCTCTTCGCTCCATAGTTTCATCTCACGCACCTTACGCATATAACTCAGGCGCATCAAACTCTTGAACAGCTCCAGGAACTGCTCCTGCTCCGAGTTGTCAACAATCTGGCGCAGCGCCACAGACATGTTTCCGTAAGCCGTGCGTGCGATGTTGTGCGCTATCGTAGGGTCGATGCTGTGACGGGTCGTCAGCACCTGCTCGATGTCGTCGTCCTGAAACTTCGGTACCTCGATGTTCTGACAGCGGCTGCGGATGGTCGTCAGCAGCAACTCAGGGTGCTCGCTCACCAAGATGAATACAGACCCCGTGGGAGGTTCCTCCAGCAGTTTCAGCAGTTTGTTGGCACAGTCTGTATTCATCCGCTCAGGCAGCCAAATGATAGACACCTTGTAGCCACCCTGATTCGACTTCAGACTGAACTTACGCAGCAATGCGCTCGCCTCGTCTACATAGATCATCAGCTGCTGATTCTCCGCCCCGATGCCGTTCATCCAGTCGCTGTAGTCGAAATACGGATTCTGCATCACCATCTCCCGCCACTGCTTGGCAAACAGGTCGCAAGGTGCCGGTTTGCCCGACTCCTTTTTATATACAGGATAGGAGAAATAGAGGTCAGGATGCTGCATCTTCCCCACCAACGGAGAGTTGTTCAGCAGCCGGCTCGCCAGCGCCCACGCTATCGCAAAGCCCCCATTGCCTTCGGGGCCAGCCAACAGCAACGCATGAGGCAGGCGTCCTGTCTCCACTTCGTGAAGCAACCGCTGCTTCACCTCCTCCTGTCCGATGATATCCTGAAAAGTCATATTCTCTTCATGATTTCCTGAATACTTGGCACCGCCGACACCGTGTAGAAATGCAATCGTGGAACCCCTGCCCTAATCAGTTCACGGCACTGCTCCACACACCATTCCACACCCAGTTGTGCCACCTCCTCGTCCGTCTTCAGCTTGCGAGCCTCGTCGGCCAGGGCGGCAGGGATGTCCACATGGAACGTCTTGGGGATGATGCTGAGTTGATTCATCTTCGCCAGCGGTTTGATGCCCGGAATGATCGGGATGGTGATACCCATCTGTCGGGCCTTCTCCACAAACTCGAAGTACTTCCTGTTGTCGAAGAACAGCTGCGTCACCGCATACTTCGCACCCAGGTCCTGCTTCTGCTTCAGCACCTTCAGGTCGAACTCCAGATTCGGTGCCTCGTCGTGCTTCTCAGGATAGCAAGCCACACCATACTCGAACGACTCACCCGGCACCTTGATGTCGGTTCCGTCGAGAAACTTCCCTGCATTAAACCAGTTGACCTGTTCAATCAACTCCGTTGCATGACTGTTTCCACCCTTCTCAGGCACGAAACGCTTCTCATCAGGCGCCTTGTCGCCCCTCAGAATCAAGATGTCCTTGATGCCCAGAAACTGCAGGTCGAGCAACATATACTCCGTGTCCTCACGCGAGAATCCCGAACACAACACATGCGGCACCACCTTCAGTCCATAGTGCTGCATGATGGCACTCGCCACAGCAATCGTGCCCGGACGGCGCCTCAGACGGTTCTTCACATACGTTCCGTCCGCCTGTTCCATATAGATATA
>Ga0310690_10010561_pt1 | contig 11484 bp, 13 predicted proteins | sample AusTroGonzalo_MG_2_FD_207661 | JGI IMG/M metagenome (GOLD analysis project Ga0310690, IMG submission 207661) | Bovine rumen microbial communities from tropical cattle in Woodstock, Queensland, Australia - Gonzalo_04 (v2) (version 2) | ecosystem: Host-associated > Mammals > Digestive system >...
CGAGGCGTATTGGCTGAGCATCCCGTATGACAACGATGCGGGGTGGCTTATCGCGTCAATCCCGACGGATTGGGTGAAAGCTAAGACGCAGGACGGGTTAGAGATAACCAAATACGTGATTAAAAACCCCGTGTCTAACACCGCGACCGAAGTGGACGAGTCCGACATGATACGGTTCAGCGGATGGTCACCGTACGGCTCTGCGGACGCTGTGACGCGCATCGACGCGCTGAAGGACATTCTCTCTGAGCAGATTAGCGCGTGGAACTTCCGCAACGCGACATGGAAGAACGGCGGCAGGGTTCAGCAATGGATAAGCCGACCGCTCGATGCCGATTGGTCTGACGATGCGCGTGACCGCTTCGCCAAATCGTGGAAGTCTAAATTCGCTGGCAACGACGGCACGGACACGGGCGGCACGCCATTGCTTGAAGATGGTATGCGGCTCGAAGCGACGCAGTTCAACGCACGCGAGGCGCAATGGGTGGAGGCGACTAGGCTCAGCCGCGAGGATGTGTGCGCGGTCTACCACGTCAATCCTGGATTGATTTACCACACGGACGCAACGACCTATGCGAGCGCGAAGGACAACGCACGCGCATTGTACGCGGACACGCTAGCGCCAATGCTCGATATGATTCAGCAGAGAATCAACAAGGTACTGGTTCCGGCGCTTGGTCTTGACTCTTCGCATTATTGCGAGTTTGACATGGACGCGAAGCTGAAAGGCTCGTTCGAGGAGCAGGCTCAGGTCATGCAATCGTCGGTGGGCGCACCGTGGATGACCCGCAACGAGGCACGCGCACGCTTGAACCTGCCAGCGATAGACGGCGGGGACGAGCTTGTAACACCGCTGAACGTCCTGACGGGCGGTCTTGCGTCGCCGCGCGACACCGTGGGCGAGCTGTCCGCTCCCGTGCTGGTCAAGAGCGCGGGTGTCCACATCAAGACAACGGGCGATTTAGCCGATGCGGACGAGATTGCGGACGCTCTGCGCAGGTTCTTCAAGCGCCAATCGCGCTCGATAGAGCCGAAGTTGCAGAAAGACCGATTCGCCGAATGGTGGGACGCTGAGCGGTGGGAGCGCGAGCTTGCGGATGACCTAGAGCCGATATTCTACCGCCAGTGCGTGAAGCGCGGACGTATCGCAACCGAGCAGCTCGGCGGCGTGTTCGACGGTGGGCGCACGCGCAACTACATCAGGGCGATGGTCGAGGGTAAGTCCAAGGCGATAAACGACGTAACCTACCGTGAGCTGCGCAAGGCGCTCGACGGCGATATTGACGAAGACGCGATGGGCGCGACCGTTGAAGGGGTTTACGAGAAAGCCGAGGGCATGCGTGCAGACGTGTCAGGGCGCTCGTTTGCAACGGCTGTCGCTGGGTTCGCGATCATCGAGGCGTGCAACCAGAACGCTCGTGGGCGCGAGATAACCAAGACGTGGGTTGTAACGAGCGGCAATCCGCGACCGTCGCACGCTTCAATGAACGGCGAGACGGTCAGGTGGGATGAGGAGTTCTCCAACGGCGCGATGCTGCCGTGCGATAAGTCGCTAGACCCTGACGAGTCGTGCAACTGCCAATGCGAGATGGACATACTAGTACCGTAAAGATAACGCCTTAGAAGCCATTTGAAGCCGCCTAGAGCGGCTTTTTTAATGCCTGAAAGGAGAAAGAAATGCATCAAATCAAAGCGTGCGTCAAGTCCGAAATCAAAGAGGACGGCGGCATCGTCAAAGGCTATGCGTCCACGTTCGACCGCGACCCTGACTCCTACGGCGATGTAATCGCCAAGGGCGCGTTTGCCAAGACGCTGGAGAAGTGGGCGGCTCTCAACGAGGAGGGGCGCTACATCCCGCTGCTGTGGGGGCATGACACCGAGAATCCAGAGAGCAACATCGGGCGCGTCGTGAACGCCTATGAAGACGAGCGCGGTCTGTTCGTTGAAGCCGAGTACGACTCCGAGAATCCACGCGCACAGTACGTGCGCAAGCTCGTCAACGAGGGGCGCGTCTACCAGTTCAGCTTCGCATTCGAGGTCAGGGACTGGGGGACGGTCGAGCTTGAAGACGGCACGAAGGCGAACGAGCTGCGCGAGATAGAGCTGTTCGAGGTATCGCTCGTGCAGATTCCCGCCAATCAGCACGCGACGGTAGAGGAGTCCAAAGCCGCCAAGTCTGGACGGCGCAACTCCGCGAAGGATATCGAGTCGCTTGAGGCAATCGCGTCACATGCGGACGCAATCAAAGAGGCAATCGACGGCCTGTTGGCTGTTGATGAATCGGCAACGGTCAGCGAGTCGGAGCGCGAGGAGAAGTCCGAGGGCGCGAAAGACCAGGCTGAGTTTGTCGATGCATATAGAAACGCAATCAAAGCAATGATAGGAGATTAGACTATGGCAATGTCTGAACTCATGGAGAAGCTCGAAGCCGCCGAGACGGTCGAAGAGATCAACTCCATCAAGTCCGAAATCGAGGCTGAGAAGAGCCGCGAGGACGCAATCGCCGAGAAGTCGGCAATCCTCAACAGCTTCAAGGCCGCAAAACCCGTCGAGGTCAAGGCTGCTCCCGCGAAGACGCTGGGCGAATATGCCGAGAAGAACCTCGACCTTGAGGGCATGCGCTCCGGGCGCACGAACATCGCTGGCACCGGCTACGGCTTCAAGACGTACACCGATGCGCAGGTCTCCCAGCAGATGCTGGTCACCTCGCAGAACGTGGTGGACACCGCAATCCGCGACCTGGAAGTGCGTAACCTGTTCGGCGCTGAGCAGATCAGCGGCAACGCGCTCAAGTACTTCATCCTGGGCGCACGCGAGGACAACTCCGCTCCCGCTCCTGGCACCGTTTCCGAGAACAACGCAAAGCCGCAGTTCCACATCGTGGAGTCCAGCGCGACCGCGACGCTGCAGAAAATCGCTGGCTGGTTCTACGAGACCGACGAGCTGCTTGAGGACAACGCGTTTTTGAAGAGCGCACTCGACGCACGCGGCCTGTACGAGCTGGACGCACGAGTCGAAGCCTACCTGATTAGCCAGACGCTGAGCGCATCGGGCATCAACACGGCTACCTACGCCTACGGCGCAAAGGTCTCTCCCGATGACGTGTTCAAGGCAATGATGACGATCAAGGCTCAGAGCGGTCTGAACGCCGATGCTATCGTCATGAATCCTGCCGACTACCAGGCAGTGCGTCTGCTCAAGGACGGCTCGGGCGGCACTATCGGTCAGTACTACGGCGGCGGCTGCTTCTACGCGCCGTACGGCAACGGCAACGTCAACACGCAGCCTGGTCTGTGGGGTCTCAAGACCATCGTCACGCCGAACATCACGAGCGGCACCATCCTGGTCGGCGCGTTCAAGCAGGGCGCATCGGTCATCACCAAGGCTGGCGAGGGCGCACGCATCGAAGTCCACACTGGCGACCATGACGACGCTATCTACAACCGCGTGACGGTCGTAGTCGAAGAGCGCCTCGCTCTGGCGGTTCGTCGTCCAAAGGCGTTCGCAAAGATTACCGAGGCAGCTTCCTCCTAAGAGGGAAGCCTAGACGAGGGGGCGGGAGACCGCTCCCTCATTCATTGAAGGGGTTTGAAAATGCTGAAGATTTACCGCGACAAAGACGGCTACACGTTCCAGTACGAGGAAGGCACGCAGCCTGAAGGCTACGAGCTGGTCGAGGAAAAAGCCGCGAAACCTGCGAACAAAGCCGCGAAACCCGCGAACAAGAAAGCGACGAAAAATGCCAAATAGCACGATGACCAACTGGGGGTATTACGTCGAGTCGCTCCCTCCCATCATGGAGGCTGATGAGCTGCGCACGTTCGCCAACCTATCCGCGACCGACGAGCGGCTCACGGCTATCCTCGATAGCGTGAGCTACGCCGTGCGCGACTATTGCGGCTGGCATGTCACGCCTGAACTCGAATGCACATACATCGGGCAGGGCGAGGGCAACCTCCTCATGCTGCCGTGCATGGGCGTTACGGGCATCGTATCGCTCACCGTCAACGGCAGCGCGGTCACCGAATACGAGTGGACGCGTGCGGGGATGGTCAGGCTCAAAAGCGGTGCATTCCCCGACTCGTGGCGCTCGGTCACTTGCGTGTTCACGGCTGGGTACACGTCCACGGCGGTTGCTCAGACAGTCGCCCAGATTGCGCTCAATGCGCTCGTGGCGGCTCCTGGCGTGCGCGAGGAGCATGCTGGCGAGGTGGGCATCACCTACAACCAAACAGGCTCGGGCATCTCCGGCGGCGTTTCGATTCTCGGGCGCGATAAGGAGATTCTGGCTCCGTACCGCAAGGCTAGGGCGTGGTAGACATGCTGCCTAGTTTCTGCCAAGACTCCGTGGACGTGTGGCGTGCGCCATATATCGACTCACGCGGCACGAAGGTGCGCGATTGGGCGCACGCGGTCAAGCACACCGTATCAGGCTGCTCGTTCCAATACCGCTCGACAGAGCAGGAGTGGACTGACGCACGCCAGGCTGTGACCGTCCGTGCGCGGCTGTACATGCCATTCGGCTCGGATATCGAAGTGGATGACCGCATCGATTATGAGAACCACTCATATGCGGTCAACGGCGCTCCTATGGCTAAGAAGTCACCCACGGGAGCGGTCTCGCACATCGTCTGCGACCTCGTAGATTGGAGGGCGTGATGGCTACGCGTGCGAGGGTGAAGGTCGTTCTGAACCACGACGGCATACGCAACCTGCTCACGAGCGGCGCTATCGGCTCTGCGGTCGAGGGCGCTGCCCACGCCGTAGCTGACGCAGCCGGGGACGGCTACGAGGTCGGCGAAGGGCGCGTAATGGAGGGCAGCTCGGTTGCTGAGTTCAAGGGGCGCATCGGCTACTCGGTCTACACGGCAACGGACGAGGCGCGTCTGGACAACGCGGAGAATCACACGCTCTATAAGGCGGTGCAATCATGCAGATCGTGAAACCAATCGACATCGAGGACAAGCTGCGCACCGACATAGGCGCTCTGCTCGGTCAAGGCTACACCGTATGCGCTCCACCCGCTCCAGATGACCTATCGGCTAAGACCGTGTGCATCATCTCGGCTGGCGGTTCGGCGCAGGGCATCGTGGCGAACGACTACGGCATCATCGTGGACTGCTGGGACGCGACACCCGCGGACGCTATGGCGCTAGCCTGTACCGTCCACGGCTTGCTGTGTTCGCTCCCGCTTCAGAGCATTGCCAGCGGCACCGTGTACACGTCTGTCAACGGCGCAAACCCATACAACAATCCAGACCCGCGCAGACCGCTTCTGCCGCGTGCGACTTTCACGGCGAACGTGGGGGCGCGGGGCATTCCGCTATTCTGAAAAGAGGTCTAAATGGCAGGTGTAAATTCTGCGAAGGTTTACATGCCGTCTCCCGACCAGTCATCCACAGTCGGCGCTGTTGCTGTAGCGCCTACCAACACGACCGCTCCAACCGATGCGGTTACGGCGCTGCCGAATACGTGGACTACGGGCGGCTATATCGATGAGAACGGCATCAGCCTCAACATCTCGCGCTCGGTCAATCCAATCAAGGACTGGTCACAGGCTACCGTTCGCAACGCTCTGACCGACTTCGACGCGACCATCACGCTGAGCTTCATGCAGGTGGACGAGTTCGCTTGCACCGAGATGCTCGGCTCGACCAACGTCACGAAGACGGCTGCAACCTCCACGAAGGGCGAGCTTTTGAAGCTGTCCATCGGCGCTGAATTGCCGCCTATCAAGTCGTGGTGCTTCTCCATGAAGGACGGCGACAGGCGCGTGCGCATCTACGTGCCGAAGGGTCAGATTACCGAAATCAGCGGAGACGTTACGTTCGTCCCGAATGCCGTCAACGTCTGGGGTTGCACGCTTGCGTGCTATGACGATGGCACGGGTCACTCGCTGTACGTCTTCTACGATGACGGCGTGAAAACGTCCTAACAGACACGAAGGAAGGGGACTCGCATGCTGAGAATCGAAGCGGCTGAGCCGCGACAGTTCAGGTTCGCAGTTAACGGGCAGGAGTACGCTGTGCCGCTGCTGAACGATATGCACTATTCGATGATTAAGGCGCTGGTAGAGGTCAGGTCGAGCGGCGACTCGTACGCGATACTGGACTGGTACGTTTCCGAGATTTTCGAGAAGCACGCGCCAGGCTGCACCGAGGCGCTCACGTTCGACCAGATAATCGCTCTGCTTGAGGCGTACGACAAGGAGTGCTCGACGGGGGAATAATATCCCTGGTCGAACTGAACGAGAGCACGGACGGGGCGCTCAACGCCGACATGATGCGGCTGATGGGCGCTCCGCTGTCTGAGTGCCACGTCTACGGCTGGGAGAACATAGCCGACCTGACTAAGCATCTCGACCAGGGCAGCGCGGTCTTCCGCGCACTTAATCCGAAATACGCAATCACGGACGCTATGATGTACGACGCTCTGCTGCTGATAGCCGACTGCATCACGCGCCTTAACCATAATTACGCGGTGGCGCACCGTGGAAGGGGCGCTGCTCCGAAGCCTATAGAGCGGCCTTGGAGCAAGCCTGAAAAAGAACATTACGGGAAAGACGCTGTACCAATCAGCGACTTCGATAGGTGGTATTACGGTGGCTGAGGGTAACACAATCGCATCGGCGTACGTGCAGATTCTGCCGTCCACGCAGGGCATCGAGTCGGAACTGAACAACGCGATAGTCCCTGCCGCTGCATCGGCTGGCACGTCGAGCGGCACCGCGATGGGCGCTGGTCTTCTTGCAGCTGCAAGGAAGAAGCTGCTGCCCATAGCGTCCGTCATCGGCTTGGGGACGCTTGCGAAGAAAGCTGGCTCTGCGCTTCTGGGCGTGGGTCAGGAGTTCGACGCGATGACCGACATAATCGTAATCGGCACGGGCGCGACTGGCGAGGCTCTTGACGGCCTGGTAGATTCCGCTACCAACATCGCATCGGAGATTCCAGTCTCGTTCGAGAAAGCCGGAGATTACGTCCAGAACTTCAATACGCGCATGGGTCTTGTCGGCGAGAACCTAGAGGCGGTGGGCGAACGTACGGCGGCGCTCTCAAAGCTGTTCGGCTCTGAGATTAACCTCGACAAGCTCACGGGCGCGTTCAATGCGTTCAACGTCGCAGACGACCAAGCCGCCGAGAAGATGGATTATCTGTTCGGCGTTTCGCAATCGACGGGCATCGGGTTCGATGCGCTCACGGGCATATTGGAGTCCAACGCTCCAGCGTTGCAGAATCTCGGCTTCTCGTTCGAGGAAGCGGCGAACATGGCTGGCATGCTCGACAAGGCTGGCATGGACGCGAACGGCACGATGAGCAAGATGAGCAAGGCGCTCGTAAGCCTCGCAGAACCTGGCGAGGACGTGACCGAGACGTACAGGCGCGTGATCGGCGAACTTGACGAGTTCATCGACGCGGGGGACACGGCGGCTGCTCTCGACCTTGCGACCGAGATATTCGGCACGAGGGGCGCGGCTCAATTCGTTGGCGCTCTGCAATCGGGCGCCATGTCGCTCGACCAGATTGCAGACAATTCGCTCGGAGCGTCCGAGGGCATTCTGGCAACGTACGAGGCGACGGCAGACTATCCCGACTTGCTTGCGAAAATCGAGAACAAGGCGAAAAAGGCATTCGAGCCGATGGGCGGCGCGATGATGGAAGCTGCTACCAAGGCGCTCACGCGCCTGGGTGAGCTGCTCGACAGCCTGGACGCTGAGCAGGTTGAGAAACTCGCAGACGCATTCGGCGAGGCGCTCGTGACGAGCGTGGACGCGCTGGCAATGGCTATCGAGTTCCTTGTGAACCATTACGAGGAGATCAGCGGTTTCTTTAATGGAGTTAGCGACCTTGCCCAGTTCCTACAGTCACCGCCTATCCTCGGCGGTTTAGCGTCATCTTTCGAGAGTATGGGCATAACTGCTGAAGATGCTACGGCGGCTGTATCATCTGCGTTTGGCGTAATGGCTTCCATGATAGGCGGTGCTATTGAGAATGCGAAGAAGCTGATTGATGAGCTGCCGAATTTCGTCGCGTCGATTCCCGGGCGCATCGTTGAGTTCTTCAGCGGGTTAGGTGCGAGGATAACCTCCGCGATCGGCTCGATCCACTTCCCCACTCCGCATGTGACGTGGGAGACGCTTGAGGTATTCGGAATGTCCACTCCCGTCAAGCTGCCCCATGTCTCATGGTATGCGGCTGGCGGCTGGATTGACGATGCTACGCTTCTTGCCGGAGTCGGCGAGAAGGGCGGCGAGTTCGTATGGCCTAGCTACGAGCCTTACCTATCGCAATACGCTCATGCGCTTGCGTCCGAGATTAACCCATCGGATGGCGGCTACAACGTCTACATCGACGGTCAGGCGATTCTCGCATCACCGATGCTGCGGGATTCGTTCTTCCAATTCATGAACGAGCTGAGAGGAATGGCGGTGCAGAATGTCCGCTAGCGTAACATCAGGAACGGTATACGAGCTGCGATCCATCGCCGACACGTCCATCTGCCTGGGCGTCGCGTCCTCCTCGATGGCGGACGGGGCGTCCATCATCAGGTGGTCTTCCCTCGGCGTCAACGACCAGAAATGGACGGCCACCGACACGGGCAGCGGCTGGAGGCTCACGAATGCGAACTCCGGCAAGTACATGGTAGTGTACAACGCCAACATAGCAGACGGCGAGTCGGTCATACAGTGGGGCAGCGGCACGAAGTGGAACATCGTCCAGCTCAACGGCAGCGACACGGTGACCATCGACGGCACGGAGTGCCCCAAATGCGTCATATACGCGGGTTCAGGCACCTCGTACGCCCTGACGTACGACCCGTCTGGATACGCGGCCATAAAGTCCTACGACGCGAACGACACGCTGCAGCAGTGGGCGCTCATGCCGACGTTCAAGGTCAACTCGCAGATACCGGCGCCTTACAAACTCGGATATTCTGAGAACATCGGGGAGGCGGAGAACGGCGGCAACGTCCGCAACGTGGCGAACGACGGCACGCTTGTATCATCTGCGAAGATATACCCGCGATGGGACTTCCCCCCTGTGTTCAGCAACTCCCCCACGTTCCTGCTGAGGTCGAGGACACGCGTCATGCTCTCCGCGAACTCGCAGTGGCAGGCGTGGAGCTCTTGGACTGACTGGGGAGCGGTGACATACACCCAGGCGAAGAACACGTTCTGGTCTAACTCTCAGGTATCGTCTAACCCGAACGCCACGAGGAAGCTGTCGCAGTACCAGTACGAGATAAAGGCTCAGGACTCGGACGGCTACGTGGGGGCGAGCGCAACGCTGACGGTGACGTTCTGGCAGCGTCCCGTCCTAACGTGGGGCAACCCGACATGGACGCCCGAGAAGCTGTCCTTCCCGTGCTCTTCGACCTACCAGAAGGGCGTCACGTACATATACATCGACTCCATCAAGGAGGGAACGAAGGAGCTGCTGGCTGCTCCCGTGTCCCTCAGCTGCCAGTCGGGGTTCGCGTCGATAGACATACCCCAGGCCGACATGGTGGCGATACCGACCGAGAACGCGTCGCTCACGGTGACGTACAGGGTCGGCACAGACCAGAGGCTCGCGTTCGACTACGTATACACGGTGTCGAAGACCGTCTCCTACGACGGGGGCACGACTCCGCCGACCGTCAACATCGCGGAGAACACGGGCAGGACGCTCAAGGTCACGTTCTCAGGGTCGGACAAGAAGCTATGGATGCTCGTCGGCGACGAGCTGCACGAGTGCCCGCTCGACGGCTCGGCGTTCATCGTGGCCTACCCGTTCAACAAGGAGTACACGCTGTTCGCTACGGGCACATCCGGGATCGACTGGTTCGCGTGGCACTCTACAAGAACAGAGTCTGTTTCCCCGATACACGCCATAAACTGGGACGGCGGCTACATCTTCGTGGAGTACGACGTCGACAACCCGCTCACGGACGAGGACTCGATAGAGGCGGTCTACGACGCCTACAACTTCGACTCCAGGGCGTACCAGACGGTAACGTTCGCACCGACGAGGAAACAGCAGAAGAGCATCGGCGGCGTGCTGGTCGACGCGCTCTCGACGTCCGACAGGGACGCGATAGGCGATGCTGTCGGGCGCCATGCCACGTACAGGTCTCCCACTGGCGACATCTACCCGTGCGCGGTCATAGGGTGCTCGAGGAAGGCTTACAGCTACTACACGGAGGTTACCGTCAAGATAGTGCGGGAGGCTGAGTGATGGACTACTTCGACCAGAAGCTGGCAAGGTCGGTCGAGGTGCTCATGGTCGACCCGCACAACCTCGACGCGGTGATGGGCAGCCTGGAGGGCGTCGACCTCTCGGGCTCGTCCGTCTCCGCAGCATACTACACCGACACGAGGACGAGCGCGAAGCTGGCCGTCGTGGGCGACGGGTGGATACCCGGCTCGCTCCTGCGCATAGTGGCGCACATAGGGGACGAGAGCAGGACGCTCGGCACGTACTGGGTCTACGACGACGACGCGAAGCGAAACGGCAGCACGTGGGAGTACGACTACAAGCTCCAGTCGGCGCTGTACAGGATATCGCAGGACAGGGGCGTAGGCCCCTGGATAATCAAGGGCGGCGTCACCGCCATGAAGGCGGCGGCGCAAGACCTCGACTGGGCGGGCGCCGACTACACGATAGCGGGCAACGACGCGATCATAAACGAGCCGATAGTATTCGAGGGCGGCAAGAACCGCCTGGAACACATCATGGCGCTATGCACGATGGCAGACAACCGCGTGGACGTGGAGCCTGACGGCACGATTGCGATAGGCGCGTACAAGGAGCCAGCCGAGCAGGAGCCGAGCCTCACGCTCGACCTGAATGACCCACGCGGCGTTGTCCAGGACGGCATCACGAGGGCATCTGACCGCTACTCGATGGCTAACAGGATAGTCGTGTCGTTCACGTCCAACGAGGGCGCAGAGCAGACCGAGATTGTAGGCTACGCGGACGTATCGGGCAACCTATCGCCGAAGAACTCAGGGCGCATAATCACGGATTACCGCGTGGTGGACTCGCTCAATCCGCCTACTACCGCAACGGCGTTCGACCTCGCCAAGAAGTACGCCGATATGCAGCGCCCGGCAATCGAATGGGACTTGGAGACCGCGTACCTGCCAATCTGGGAGGGCGATATTATCGCTCTAATCGTCCACGACGGCGCGTACACGGGGCGGCGCAAGTGCCTGGTCAAGAACGTGGACATAAATCTTAGCGACCTATCCATGAGCCTTAAATTGAAGGAACTGAGCAATGATTGATAAGTACCAGCTAGCCTCCGAGCTGTTCGGCAAGAAAAGAGCCGAGAAGAACGCGACCGCATCAGCGTCCACCGTCATCACGGGGACGGCGGTCGAGGACTCGGATAACGGCACGGTCTCCGTGATACCTAACGGAGTGGTGACCGCTCCAGACGGCGAGGACGGCGCAATCACGCTGCCGACCTCACCTAATGTCAAGGCTGGCGACAACGTGATAA
>Ga0310690_10010562_pt1 | contig 11484 bp, 12 predicted proteins | sample AusTroGonzalo_MG_2_FD_207661 | JGI IMG/M metagenome (GOLD analysis project Ga0310690, IMG submission 207661) | Bovine rumen microbial communities from tropical cattle in Woodstock, Queensland, Australia - Gonzalo_04 (v2) (version 2) | ecosystem: Host-associated > Mammals > Digestive system >...
CTTTTTTAACGCCGCACAGAAAAAGATATTGGTCATCTTCACCTAATACGGTAAGACGTGCGCCGTCCTCAATTTCGGTTTCCGGTCCGTTCGGGACAAGGGTTTGTGCGCGGCCGCCAAACATTACAAACAGGAACAGAAAAGCTAATAAGATTCTATTTTTCTTCATAATCAACAAAATATTTTCGATTTTACGGCTGCAAAAATACCATTAATATCCGAACAATTATAGCCAAAGCGGCGGACGTGTCAGTTTCGCCCGCCGCTTTCATCCGTAGTGTTACTGGTTGCATCTGTAGAAGTCCATGCCTGCCTCTTCATTGAGTTTGTCTTGCATAGCCTTGCACTCTGCTTTGGTTGAAGTCTCATCTTCGTAAGCGGGTGGTGTGATGTGTGTGACATCCGTCTTGACATAGCAATGGCAACCCGTTTTGTTGCAAGAGGTGGACACAACTGCCAGCATGAAAACTGCGGACAATAAAACCAATACTTTTTTCATTTTATTCTCAAAGGACTTCTGGATGATATAATATAGATGATTGTGATCCTCTTCGCGGAAGTCCGTGTCACGAAGATATCGGCAACCACCTTCGTTAATGGGTTCAGTTCATATAATATCTTGGAATATATCACAATTGTTGTTTATTATCGGCTGCAAAATTACCTTTAATTTCCGAACAATTTTATCCTTCACAGCAGAAATATGTTCCCTCTCAACCAAAAATATGACGTTTCAACAATCCAATAATTACTATAAGGGTATTAAATTTCTCACAATCAGCCTTTTATGGCAGAAATAAAATTTAATACCCTAAATAATGTTTTGGGGTATTAAACCACTGTTGGGGTATTAACAGAAGGAATAAAATAACTATCTTTGCCGCTGTAAAGTTCAACATTATGAGACAACAAAAGACAATTGTCACAATTTCACTGAATATCCTGTTTTGCGCCGCACTGCTGTGGTATTTCTCCCGAAACGCAATCCTTCGCCCGTATTTAGGCAGTCCAGCCAAGGAGTTTACCTCAGGATTATTGCTGTTGGCCACATTGTACGCCAACTATTATCTCTTCTATCCAAAATTGTATCGGGGCCACACTTCACTGTATTGGTCTTCTGTTGTCATTGCCTGTTTGGTTGCAGGAAGCATAGAACTGGCTCTTGGCTATACACATATCGCATCTTGTTGTGCCCCAGGCATCCAAACAATTGGTTCCTTTTTTTTCTTTTCAAAGTTTTTGTTTCTCATTGTTTTCCGTAACCTCGCTTTCAATCTCTTTGCTTACGTGTTGAGAGAAAGAAAACAACTGCAACAATCTTTGGAAACGGAGAGCAAGGTTGTCTATCAATATGCCAGAATGCTTGACGTTTGCGATGACCAAAACAACTGTCAGCACATCCCCATAGACAAGGTTCTTTACTGTAAGAAGAATGGGAATGAAACGGAAATCCACACGGTTGATGGCATCAAATACACCCGCTATTGTAGTATCAAATACTTGGAGCAACATCTCGGGAACAAAGAATTCATCCGTATATCCGCTTCCGTTATCGTCCCTTTCCAGTACATCGCCTCTTGCGACGGAAAGGAAGTGACCCTGAAGAACCAGTCTCGGTCAGAAGCACCCCTATCCTTCCCATTGGACACCAAAAGAGCCCCTCAGATTGCAGCCGCCATCGATGAATATCTGCATGCAGACATTGAAGAGAAAAACGAGTTACAACCGGAAAGCGAAGAAGAAAAAGGCAAAAAAGGTCCGTCTGTACCACCGAAAGAGAAGCTTGACGCTGTACTCAACTACATCAAAGAGCATCCCGGTTGCCGCTCCACGGAACTCATTTCCCACACCTCCTATTCGCAGACCACCATGGATCGCTGCCTCTTTGAACTCAAGAAGAGAGGGCTTATCGAATACACCGGCAGCAAGAAGAGAGGCGGGTATTTTATTCTTAATTCATAATGCATGATTCATCATGCACTTTTTTTGTACTTTTGCGCTTTCAAAATAAACATCATTATGTCCAGTTTTAAAGATCTGATTAATTCCGCCGCGTATAAGGCGTTTCTGAAAAAGCTGCTGATTTATGCATTGATTGTCTTCGGGTTAGGCATTATCTTTCTGTTATGCAAATGGCCCGGCGGCGATGTGATGACTACGACCGGCGGAAGTGTCCTCATCTTATTGATGGTGCTCTTCGTCATCGGAAAACTTGTGGAAAACAATTCATAATTTTGCATTCTTCATTATGAACAAATACGAAGCGTTCCCCTCTCCGTGCTACATCCTCTCGGAGGAGGCTTTGTTGGCGAATTTGCAGCTGCTAGACCTCGTGCAGAAGGAGGCCGGCGTGAAGATCATCTGCGCCTTGAAGGGTTATGCCTTCTGGCCGTCGTTCCCGCTCATCCGCGAGTGGCTCAGCGGCGCGACCGCCAGCTCTGTGAACGAGGCGCGGCTCATCGCCGAGGAGATGGGCTGCGAGGCCCACACCTACGCGCCCGTCTATACCGACCAGGACTTCGAACAGCTGCTCATGTACAGCAGTCACCTGACGTTCAACTCGTTGACGCAGTACGAACGGTTCCGCGCACAGGCCGCCGCCTTCCCCAAGAAGGTGAGCCTCGGTCTGCGCATCAACCCCGAATATTCGGAGATCGAGACCGACCTCTACAATCCCGCCGTGCCGGGTTCGCGCTTGGGTATCCTGCGCGACGACATGCCCGACACGCTGCCCGAAGGCATCGAGGGACTGCACTTCCACGTGCTCTGCGAGAACGACAGCTACGCCCTCGAACGCTGCCTGAAGGCCACGGAGGAGAAGTTCTCCGACCTCATCAAGCAGTGCAAATGGTTCAACATGGGCGGCGGTCACCACATCACCCGCGCCGACTACGACATCCCGCACCTCATCGGGCTGCTGCAGGACTTCCGCAGTCGTTACCCGAACTTGGAGGAGGTGATCCTCGAGCCGGGCGAGGCCGTGGGCTGGCAGACTGGCGTGCTGATTTCCACCGTGGAGGACATTGTGGAGAACAAGGGCATCAAGATCGCGATGCTCAACGTCTCCTTCGCCTGTCACATGCCCGACTGTCTGGAAATGCCCTACAAGCCGACGGTGCTTGGTGCCACCGAGCCCGACGAGAACAGCAAGCACGTCTATCGTTTGGGCGGCTGCTCCTGCTTGGCCGGCGACTTCATTGGCATGGGCGACTTCGCGTTCCCCGAACCGTTGGAGCTCGGTGACCGCATCGTTTTCGACGACATGATCCACTACACGATGGTGAAGACCACCTTCTTCAACGGGGTGGCGCATCCCGCCATCGGGGTCATCCACGCAGACGGGCAGTTCGAGATGCTGGCGCAACCTGGGGATTACGCCTCCTACAAAGCCAAATTGGGATAACGATGGCCTACACGCTGAAAGTTCGCGGTGAAGGTTCGCAGCAGGAGGTCTTCGACCCCGTGCGGCAGAAGTGGGTGGCAATGACCCCCGAGGAGCGCGTGCGACAGGTCTTCATCCTCTACCTACTGAACGTCAAGGAGTTCCCGCTGTCACATCTCTCCGTGGAGCACGCCGTGACGGTCAACGGGATGACCCAGCGTTACGACCTCGTGGTCTTCGACGACAAGCTGCAGCCATATATGGTGGTCGAGTGCAAAGCCCCTCACGTAAAGCTCACGCAGAAGGTGGTGGAGCAGGCCGGCCGCTACAACAGCATCCTGAAGGCCCCGCTGCTGTGCGTCACGAACGGCGTTGAGCAGCGGGTGTTTGAGATCGACTTTGAGGATAAGAGTATAAGAGAATTAGAAAATTAATCAACGATAATCATTTTTTTTGTATTTTTGCAGCAAAATTAGAACAATGAAAAAAGGAACCTATAAAACAAAAAAGCTAAACAGTTCAGAAGTTAACGAACCTGTTGCCGCTTATGCTATTCCCCCACAGTCAGTTGCTACGAATGATAAATATCTCCCTGACGGATATATGTCGCTTGAGCAATTTGGGGAGATTTTCCATCAAAAACTTAATGCCTGCTATGAAAACGTACAAAGTGATCGTCAGTAAAGCGGCGGTATTGGACCTAGACAGCATCTCTTCATACGTGGCAAGTCTCTATCGTCCAGAAAGCGGGCACAAATATGTCAACCGTATTCTTGGACAATTGGCTTCCCTCAGCTATACTGCGGATATCTATCCGAGCAGTCGTTTTGCAACGGCCAAAGCCGTCCATCCAAACGCCAGAACCATCTCCATTATCAATCATCGATGGACGGCTGTATTTCACATAAAAGAGCAGTACGTCATGATAGACCGTATCATCCCTTCCAAAATGATGGTTTAATTATACCATACACTGAGAAAAGAAATAATGTTATTTTTTCAGCCTTAGAATATTTGTCATAAAAGTTAAAAAAACATGGAATACAAAGCCATTGTAAAAAAGACCAAAAGCGGGCGTCATATAGCACAGTGCGAGCAGCTTCCTGCGGCCATCACCCAAGGCGATACGGAGGAGGAAGCACTGGAGAACCTTCAGGACGCCATTGACCTCATCTTGAAAACAGAAAAAGAGGAGATAGCATAAAACACGACGTTTATATTAACACGGTAACAAAAGTGAAAACAACCCTTCCGAGACACTCAGACATCGACGAGGAGCTAGCAGACGCTATATGCAAACAGCTCGGAATCCCCAAGAAGCGTTAATCTTGTGGCTTTTCCTATCGCAACATCCGGCGGGAATACTCTTGTCCCACTATGTCCGTAGGTTTGGATTTTCTGGGGTTGAGTGTCCAGCGGGGCATATTATCGATGATGCGGTAGAAGGCTTCCATCATCCGATCGTCCTCTTCACCTCTCAGCTCATATCTCAAATAGGCATCCACAACTTCCCCTTCCTGGTTGAAACGCAAAACAAAACAGTTGTCTTTGGGCTTGAAACGGTTATTCCTCCGATCCATTTTGACAATCATCCTTGTCAAAGGGTCAGATTTCAATTTTAGTCGTTCTTGTTTCTTTCTCAGCCGTTCTTGTTTTGCCTTTTCTTTGAGCCAAGCACACAATTCCGGGTTCTTTTTCAGCTCTTCATGCAAATAGGACTTCAACGTACCGTACTCAGAAGGGAAACGCCAGACATTACGGACTGTCAACGGTGCCGACGAGGTCCCAGTAACCTGGAATACTGGAGAATCATCCATCTGGGCATTATCAACACTGTCGGTTTTCGCTGTATCCACCACCATTGGGATAATCCCCATCATTGGCGGGATTGTATCGCATTGCCTGATTTGACTATCCGCAGGCGCGCTTACCGGCTGTGCGGTAGCCTGTCCCGCCATCGACACCGCCGCCACCGCGATTCCCGCCACCGCGACGGCTTTGCCCAAGCTCTTCCGTTTAGAAAGCTCGCGTTCAAGGTAGCGCACCTCGCTCTCACAGTAGGGGCATGTACCCGCACAGTCGCCTGTGTGTGTGCACTCGCGTTCCTGTAATGGGATGCCGTTGGCGTCGGCAATCGTCCGCCGCACCTCCTTCAAGACCTTGCATGTGGTTTTGCCTCGGGACATTGTATGGGATTATTTGAGAGTGCGAAAATACAAAAAAACTACACTAACCGCACTTGCTTCAACGTATCGGCAAATCTGCTGATGCCATCTTGGATGCGACGGACAGTCTTGGCCGTTGGACGGCTCTTTCCCGTGGCGTAATGGCTGAGCTGGTGACGATTGATGCCTGTGATGGTCTGCAGATCCGCAAGGTTCAGCCGACCGTTGATATAATGCAGGAAGCTGGCCGTGTCGAATTTGTACTCGAACGACATCTCCGGCAATGTGGGAAGCATCACCTTGGCCTCGCTGTAGGAGTTCCGCAAATCCGACATGGTTTCTTCCACCGTCTTTCCCATTCCAATGAACCCCACCTTTTGGTTATGCTGCGGCACAGCGGAAAACGTGCCGTCGTCGTTTCTCTCTATGATTACCATTATCTTTTCCATTTGTGTATTTTTATCAACAGGGTTATCAACAAAAATGAACGAAGAGTATCCCTACCGCAACACTTTTAACGGTATTTCCTGCAAAACGTTATAATCAGGCCATTCTTTTCCCTGAATCAGATCCCATGGAGGCATCTCTCTGAAAATGAGATACAACTTATTGTATTCCCTTTCGTTTTCAATTCCGAAAGTGTCAAATCCAATGTCAACTTTATCAACTCTCCCAAATGGTGTAAACCGCAGTGTGAAAGTGCTATCGAGAGGCCTGGTTATCGCTAACAACTTCATTTGTTTGCGCACCCACTTTTTAAGATCCTTGTCTTTTTTAATCCTAGTCTGCAAATAGGATTCAAAGGAGCCAAATATTATAGGGAACGACCACACGCTGTCTTTTTTAGTCACAAACTGCCAAGAGACAACATCTCCCACTGAATATTCGGGGGCCTCATACACAACCTTTACTGTATCTACAGGTGTCTGTGCCATCGCAGGCATCACCGCCGCCACCGCGATTCCCGCCACCGCGACGGCTTTGCCCAAACTCTTGCGTTTGGAGAGCTCGCGTTCGAGGTAGCGCACCTCCGACTCGCAGTAGGGGCACGTGCCCGCGCAATCGCCCGTATGCGTGCACTCGCGCTCCTGCAACGAGATGCCGTTGGCGTCAGCGATCTTCCGCCGCACTTCTTTCAGAACTTTGCATGTGGTTTTGCCTCGGGGCATCGTTTTTGTATTTTATAAGAAAGACTAGTGAAAGCCAACATTATACGGAGTCAGCCATAAGGTCTTTACGACCGATAAGACTGAAGACAGTGATGTTGTTGTCTTCGTTCAGTATCCGCAAAGTCCGGAGCATCTCGTTCAATGTGGAACCGCTGGTGGTCACGTCGTCGATGATTAGTACGTTCTGATTTCTAATGGAAGCACAAAGTTGTTCGTCCTCTTCATTTGCGAATTTCAAAAAGTGCATGATATACGGGCGCAAGCGACTCTTTTTCACATCTTTAGCGATGGTAAAATAGTCTTTCTTATGGATAAGGTCAACCATAACATTGACGGCAGCCTTCACTTCCGCCTTCTGTTTTTCAGTATAACGAGGACGGCCGTTTTCCAGCGTGTCGTCCAGATATTGTTTCTCGTATGCGTCCATATCAAACGAGATGTTCTGAGGCAATGCCTTCACAAGCTGCATTTTGTGGAGTGTGGGCTGCGCGAACCTGTAGATATACCGCAACATATACTGGTTCACTTTGCTGGACGATTCGGGCATAATCACCATTTGGTAATCGTACAAGTTGATTTTCCGGTTCAAGTCGTCGATGGCCTTTTTGATGAATTGGGTCAGGTTCGGGTCTTTTTGAATATCCTCAGGAAATTTCACATATTGAATGAATGCACTCCGGACACTGCTGTCCACCTGCCCGGAAAACTCGTATCCATAATAGAAGCACTTACCGAACGCCTCTACTTGGTATCCGTTGCCAGCCAGCTGAACGATATACGTTTCGTTGTCGTGTTCAAAATCGAACACAAACCGCTGTGTCTTCTCATCAAAAGTAATGCCCATAACTATTCGTCTAACATTTGAATATCCAGCCGCAAAGATACATTTTTTCCGCATCGTTTCCACCATTCCGCATATTTTCCGCAATCAACACAGAAAAAATATTACTTTTGCACCGTAAAAGCAACGGCGTATGGTTCTATTGGATATTTCGCGAGCAACCCACATCATCGAGACCCTCTACAGCTGGATTTGGAGTCCGGCATTGGTGGGGCTGTGCCTGCTGTCGGCACTCTATTTCTCCCTCCGCACGCGCTTCGTGCAGGTGCGGCGTTTCGGCGAGATGTTCCGGCTGCTGTTCAGCACCGACAAGAAACAGAAGACAGGTATCACCTCGTTCCAAGCGTTTGCGATGGCGCTGTCGGGGCGCGTGGGCACCGGCAACATCGTGGGGGTGGCCACGGCCATCGGCTTCGGCGGTCCGGGCGCGATCGTCTGGATGTGGGTCATCGCCTTCTTCGGGGCCGGCAGTGCCTTCGTGGAGGCCACCCTCGCGCAGATTTTCAAGGAGAACCACAACGGGCAGTTCCGCGGCGGTCCGGCTTACTACATCGAGAAAGGGCTGCACAGTACTTTCTTCGGCTGCGTGTTCGCGGTCATCACGGCCATCGCATGCGGTTTCTTCATGCCGCCGGTACAGTGCAACGGCATCGCCCTCTCCATGTCGCAAACCTTCGGCATCGCCCCGTGGGTGGTGGGACTTATGGTCGCGCTGCTCATCGCCTTGGTCATCATCGGCGGGGTGAAGCGCATCGCCAACGTGGCGCAAATCGTCGCCCCCTTCATGGCCATCCTCTACATCCTGCTCTCCATCATAGTGCTCATCGCCCACTATAAACTGGTGCCCAGCGTCTTCGTCGAGATGCTGCGCGGCGCGGTGGGCGCCGGTCCGCTGGGTTCCGCCATCCTTGGCAGCACGATTTCGTGGGGTGTGAAGCGCGGTATCTACTCCAACGAGGCCGGTCAGGGCACGGGGCCCATTGTGGCCGCCGCCGCCAAGGTTAGTCATCCCGTCAAACAGGGCCTCGTGCAGGCTTTCTCCGTCTATATCGACACCCTGCTGGTCTGCACCGCCACGGCCATGATGATCCTAGCCTGCCAGACCTACAACATCATCGACAACGTGCAGGTGACGGCTCCGGGAGAGTCCACGGTCACCTACCTGCAACAGAATCCCGACGCCCCTCCCGGCGAGCCCGGCGTGTTCTATACCATCAGCGCCATCGGAGCCATCATCGGACAACGCGCCGCCGGGAACCTGATTTCCATCGCCCTCTTCTTTTTCGCCTTCACCACCATCATGGCCTATTACTACTACGCCGAGACTAACCTCATCTTCCTCTTCAGCCGTTTCCGCCGGTGGCAGCTGCGCCGAATGTGCGAAAAGGGCCAAAGTGCTGAAACGCTCGAACAGGAAAAGGAAGAGCTGGAACGTGCCGACCTCGTTTTCGGCGATGACCGCAGCGAAAAAATCATCGTATGGATTCTGCGCCTCTGCACCATCACCATGGTCTTCCTCGGTTCCCTGACCACCGGCAACACCGCGTGGGTCTTGGGCGACATCGGCGTGGGTTCCATGGCCTGGATCAACCTCGTGGCCATCCTGCTGCTTTCCCCCAAGGCTCTGCAAGCCCTCCGCAACTACGAAAAGGACAAAAAACAAGGTGTGGAGCCGAATTTCGACCCCGAGGAATTGGGAATTGAGAATGCGGATTTTTGGGAGAAGGAATAGGGATGGCCTATCTGCCAATCTTTTATATTACTACCCCGCCCTGCGGGCACCCCTCCTAAAATAGGAGGGGAATTTCGGTCGCCCGCACCGACCGTGTGGAACATGTAGCTGTTGTTTTCAAATCAAAAAGCATCGCATCAGCAGTAACCTTGAGCCCTAACGCAAAAGCTCATCGAAGTGGCGTTCGATGGGAATTCCGTTGTCCTGTTTGAGGAAATGTTGGTTGGCTTCGATGACGTGCGCCACAAAGTTCATCGCCTTCAACACACTGTCTTCCAAAGTATTGCCTTTCAAATACTGACCGATAGTCACGGAGGAGAAAACATCGCCCGTGCCGGAGAATTGTGCCGCCACCTGACGGTAAGGCAACACGATAGTACGTCCTAACCCTTTGTCATACAGCATCGTGCAGGTTTGTCCATCCATCAACATACTGGAGATAATCACCGAATTGTTCCCTAATTCGTGCAACGTCTGAATCAAATCCTCAGCTTCGTCCGAGGTGAGGTCGTCCTTGTCCAAATATTTATCTGCCAAGAATTTGGCTTCCGTCACATTGGGCACAATCAGGTCAGCCACCTTGCAGACGCTCCGCATGTAGGCAACCGTTTCATCGGTAGCGCCGTTGTAGAGCTTGCCGTCGTCGGCCATGATGGGATCCACGAAGATAAACGTGCCCCGTGCTTTCAGCTTCCGGCAATAGTCAGTCACGATGCGCGTCTGCTCCTCGGAGACGAGGTAGCCCGTGCAAACCGCGTCCACATTGAAGCCCTGCTCCTCCCAAATGTCGATGCACTGCCGCATGTAGTCCGTGGTGTCGAGCACCGCGAACTTGCCGTAACTGAAATTGTTGGAGACCATGGAGGAAGGAAGCCGGTAGATCTCATATCCGAGGTGGGACAGAATCGGGGTCATGACGGACATGCCCAAGTTGCCATAACCGACAATATCTCCGATAAGTAGAATGCTGCTCATAATAATGGGTTAAGGGTTACACGGTTATGCGGTTAGTCTTCGAGGCAGTCGTCTAATTCTCGGGTTAGAGCTTCTTTGTCCATATTTTGGCCGATGAAGACAATTTTGATCATGCGGTCGCCGTATTCGGGATCCCAGTCGCGCATGAAGGAGGGGTCCTCCTGCATCAGCTGCACCAGATCTTCCTCGGGTGCGGTGGCATACCAGAGGCCGGCCTCGGTGAGTTTCTGCTGCACGCCTGCCTGCTCATAGAGGTACGACATGCTGCGATACTCCCGGAAATAGCAGACACCCTTGGCACGGATGATGTTTTTCGGCCGTTTCTTTGAAAGGAACTTGTTGAACTCCGCTATCTTGAAAGCCTTCCGGCGGTAATAGACAAACGTGGAGATGCCGTATTCTTCCACTTCCCCACCCTCATGGTCGTGATGGTGGTGATGATGATGTCCGTGGTGCTCGTGCTCATGATCTTCCTCGTCATCGTCATCATCATCGTGGTGATGGTGATGTTCATGTTCATCGTGGTCATCGTCATCATCGTCGTGGTGATGATGGTCGGCGCGGGCCTCGCGTTCCTCCTCTTCGGTGGTCTCGCGTTCAAGCTCGCGCACCCAGCCCGTGGAGATGGCAACATGCTCGTAATCAAAGGCATGGGTATCTACAATACGGTCAAGATCAACCTGTGCATAATTGGTTTCGATGATGATAGCACCGGGGTTAAGGTGGGTGATAATCTGACGCAGATGCATAATCTCGTCTTTGCTCACCTCATCCACCTTGTTGAGTAGCACGATGTTACAGAACTCAATCTGCTGGACGAGCAGGTTCTCGATGTCCTCTTCACCGATGTCCTCGCGTTCCAAATCGCCGCCGCAGGAAAACTCGCTCTGCATCCGCAGGGCATCCACCACGGTAACGATGCAGTCGAGGCGCGGAGTACCATACGCCGTGTATTGGGGGTTCATCTTCGGGATGGTAGAGATGGTACGAGCGATGGGCTCCGGCTCGCAAATGCCACTGGCCTCGATGACGATGTAGTCAAACTGCTGCGTCTTGACCAAATCCGACAGCTGATCGACCAAATCCATCTTCAGCGTGCAGCAGATACAACCGTTCTGCAAAGCCACCAAGCTATCGTCCTTCTGGGCCACCACCCCACCCTTCTGGATGAGGGAGGCATCAATGTTCACTTCGCCTATATCATTGACTATCACCGCAAA
>Ga0310690_10010563_pt1 | contig 11483 bp, 11 predicted proteins | sample AusTroGonzalo_MG_2_FD_207661 | JGI IMG/M metagenome (GOLD analysis project Ga0310690, IMG submission 207661) | Bovine rumen microbial communities from tropical cattle in Woodstock, Queensland, Australia - Gonzalo_04 (v2) (version 2) | ecosystem: Host-associated > Mammals > Digestive system >...
GAAAATAGAAAATCTTATCTAATAAACAAGTAAAAAATACTGTGCAGCACAAGAAATTTATCGTAATTTATATCCATGCAAATCAGCTTTTGAAATAGAAAAAAACAAATAAAAATATATATTAATTAATATTTATTTTCAATATGTTATTTGACATTATTAATGTTGTTAATTATATTTGCATCACACTTCTATCTTAGTTTTATGTCTTATTAATTTTGGAGTAGATAGCGACACCGTGATAGACACCATCAATCAATTCATATTCGCGCATGATACCGTCTAATTGGTATCCCAACTTTTCAGCTGTTTTACGAGAATTTTTATTCATTTCATTACAGAAGATTTCACATCTGTGTCCACCTTGTTTAAAAAAGCTATTTTCGAGTGCTTTGACAGCCTTTGTGACATAACCGTTTCCTGTATGGCGCTTATCCAGATAGTAACTCATTTCAGCAACATGCCCATTCGGTCTTGTTTTTATTCCGGTATAACCAATAAGGATCCCATTTTTAAACATCATATAACCATGACATCCCTCCTCTTTTTCAAAATTCTCAGCCATTGTTTTAAGATATTTTCTACATTTGGATATATCTGTCAGCTTTTGGACGTGATCGATATATTTAAATTCAGATTGATTATTTAAAATTACATCACGTAAACCCTTTGCCATTTTCACAGTTGGAAAACAAAGCTCAATATCCTGTATAGTTATGTGTTTTTCAAAGATCACCTTATATTCTCCTTTTTCTTGTAAATTACTTAATTTTACGAATCACTTTACAAGGAACACCACAGGCCAAAGTATTAGCAGGGATAGATTTTGTGACAACACTCCCTGCCCCAATCACTACATTATCTCCAATTGTTACACCCGATAAAATTGTTACATTAGCTCCAATCCAAATATTATTACCAATTGTGATATTTTGAACTGTTTGCCACCCCTCTTTACGCTTTTCGGAATCTAAAGGATGCTGAGCTGTATAAAACCCTACATAAGGTCCCACGATCACATTATTACCAATTTTAATTTTTCCACCATCCCCAATAGATAAGTGATGATTAAAATAACAATTATTCCCAATTTCAGTAAAGCATCCATAATCAACGTTTAAAGGAAATTCAAACCAAGTGTTTTTACCCAACTTTTTAAACAATTTTGGTATCAGAGTTTTGTGGATTTCCCCTCGTTGGCTAGGGCATGAATGATTAACATCAAACAATATCTCTGCCGTTTTTTCTTTCAAAAACAACAAATCATCATCATTTCCTTTATAAGGTGTGTCTGGTTTAATTGATTTCATTTTTTCTCCTTACTAGCTTCAGTTTAACCCAAAAAGCATAAAATATCAATTGCTTTTTAATGAATAATCCTGTATTTTATAAATACAGGAGGAAATAACAATGCAACCAGCTTTTTTGCATTCATTTGTGACACGTTCACACAAAGGTGTTTACGGTATTATTCGACGGAATAATCAAATTTTAGTGATTCGTAAAGCTCGTGGGCCATATACAGGACTTTATGATTTACCTGGAGGTAGCCCGGAACCTGGAGAAACAGAAGAGCAAACGGTAGCTCGTGAAATTAAAGAAGAAACAAATTGTGATTTAATTTCATATCAAAACAAACACGAAAAGACGATTTTCTTTTCCCAATTTACTAAAGCTAGCGGAGAAGTTGGCTGTATGCAGCATACTGGCGTTTTGTTTGATGTAGATGTGGCGGGTGAACCTACAACCAAAGGAGATGGATTGGATTCCAATGGTGCTATTTGGATAGATATAGATACTTTATCCAGTCAAAATGCAACTCCTTTTGTACTCATGGGATGTGGTAAGGAACTTATCAATTTAGCCAATGATGAAGATTATCCTATGGATGTAGCTGTGCGTAGAGAACCTATCCCAGAAGATCGTCATCCTATGATTGCCGGAGTCTTTTTATTCAATTCCAAAGGAAATATTATCTTACAAAAAGTAGCTGCAACAAAAGGAGCTGAAGCAGGAAAATGGAACTATTCGGCTGCAGGACATGTGGATGCCGGTGAAACCTACGAGCAAGCCGCTTTGCGTGAATTGAAAGAAGAAATGGGTATCCAAGCAACAGAACTAACATTTATTGGAAAAGATCATTTGCTAAAAGATGGCAAACCCCGTGCTTTTCATCACGCTTTCAAGGTAATTTCTGATGACACGATTACCCCTGATCCATCCGAGGTGGCTGAAATTCGTGAATTTACAATTCCAGAACTAAAAGAACAAATTACAAAAAATCCGGAACAATTTAAAGAAGTTTTTGCTAAAATTTTCATGAAAGCTTTTGAATAAGGAGGAAAACATGGCACATTTTGGGTATAATTTACGTAATCATTTTGTGAAGGCATACAATTCTGGTTATTTGCCTGAACAAGATGGACATAAGATTTTCTTTCAGGAAATCGGAAACCCGAAAGGTCAGCCCGTTATCTGTTTTCACGGCGGTCCGGGAAGTGGTGCCAAAGTATCCTATGCTTATTCTTACAATTTAAAAAAATATCGCGTCATTATCTTTGATCAACGGGGATGTGGCAAAAGTGAATACAAGGATGCTTTTAAAAATAACACCATTCAAAAAACAGCTGAGGATGCCAACAGATTATTAGACTATCTAAACATCAAAACAAAAGTAGTTGTCTCTGGCTGTTCTTGGGGCTCCACTTGTGCATTGTTCTTTTCTGAAACTTATCCCAAAAGGGTAAAGCGGATCATCGTCAATGCTATCTTTTTGGGCCGTAAAAAAGATGCAGAATATTTGACCCCTATTATTCCTTTATTTTACCCAGATATGTGGGATGAATTAAAGCAAATTGCAGACAAAGAACATCCTGACAATTACTTTGGAAAGTTGCTCTTTTCTAATAAACATGCTGATCAACAAAAGGCAATGAAATACTATAAGTCTTTGGAAAGCCAAACCAGTGATGGGGCACTTTCCTATACATTTGATGGAAGAGAATACACAGACAAAGAAATCCAAAAGTTCCGTGTTTTCATGCACTATCAAATGAATGATTTCTTCATGAAAGAAAACCAAATCTTGCAAAATGCCAAAAAGATTGCCGATATTCCTGTGGAAATTTATCAAGATAGGTGGGATCCTTGTTGCCCTATGTATCAAGCGTATGATCTGCATAAGACCTTGTCCAAATCCAGATTACATATCATCCCTGTATTTGGTCATGTCCACGAAGATATGTTCTGGAAAATGTATCAAGATAACCTAAACGATTACAAAAAATAAATGGGATATTATATGACCAATTCTAAAGATTTCTTAGGAAAAAGTGTTCTAGTAAAAATGGACAGACCTTTGGGTTCAAAACACCCAAAACATGGCTTCATTTATCCCGTGAATTACGGGTACATTCCAAACACAATTTCGGGAGATGGTGAAGAATTGGATGCCTATGTATTAGGAGTAGAAAAACCCATAACTCAATTCCAAGGCAAATGTATCGCAATTATCCACCGAACAGATGACAATGATGATAAATTGATCGTTGTTCCTGAAGGGATAGATTTGTCTGATGAAGAAATCGAAAAACAAGCCCATTTTCAAGAACAGTGGTTTAAGCATATTATCATCAGAAATAAAACGTTTTTCTAACTGGAAATAAGCACAAAAAAGAAATTGCAGAGACAGTTTTGTCTTTGTATGCTTTATATGATTTTCATACATATAATAATATTGACAAGCAATAAATATTTAGTTACAATGGATAACATCAACGAAGGAGAATCATATGGCAAAACAAACAAACAACAATGAAATCCAAAATAAAACAGAAGGAAAAGAACTTTTTAAAGAAGAATTGAAGAAAAAAGCAATGGAGAAATTAGCAGAAGCAATTAAATTGAATAAAGAAAACTATCTGTCAAAAGAATCTCGAGAGGCAAAAGCAGAAGCTTGCGCTTTGATCTTAATGGCGATGCGCACAGAGGTTCAATTTGATCCTAACGATCCTATGTTCCAAATATTTGTTCAAAAACAATCATGGCGTAATGCGATGAAGCGCGCTTGTAAAGAGGTTTGCAATACGGGAACAGATCTTTGTCGAAAAACAATAGAGGTACTCAAATCAATAAATCTTATAGTTAATCCAGGTGGCCTTGTAGAAGGTATCGTGAACATGTTTTCAAAACACGGAGTAAAACCTTTGGAATCTGCTGAAGTGGTTAATGAAGATAATTGGAGCGATTTTTATGAAGATATTCCTAAAGATGGAGGAAACGGAGGGAACGGTCCATCTTTCAAACATAATTCTGAAACAATGGAAATGTACCAATCACATAAAAAGGCATCCGGTAATATTCAGACATTTTTATCAAGTAGATCAATTGGAAGTACTCAACCTAGTAAAAAAATAACCAATCAAGAGTTCTATAATTTCCTGCGTAAACAACTAATGAATAGTAGTAGAAAAACACAAAGTAACAACCTTTTTAAATCTTCTTCTAAAAAGACAACAAATACACATCGATTAGTAGCCCTTTCTCGAAAAGAAAATGCATCTAATGCAGCATAAAAAGGGATTATTAAAGGTGAAATTTTGGTGAAAAATGGTGAGAATTCTTTGGAAAATGCATCACACTTTGCATCACAGGGGCTTTGGCAATAGATTTTATACAAGTGCCAATTTTATAAGTGCATGGAATTAAAGAGCTTTTAAAAATGTGGGTAGCACCGGAGCTTGCATACCAAAAATAAGAAAAGTCCTTGAAAATCAAGGACTTATAAATGGTGAGGTATACCTTGCACAACGCGAGCTATAGAGTTGACAACTGTCTTAAAATCTGATACTATCAGCTCTAGAAAGTTATGAGAAAGGAATAAAATGGGACTATTTAGTCATCGTTCTCGAGTAAGAGTTGCCCCTTCAGCGAATTCTATTCAAAGGGTAAAAGAAGCAACGGAAACTCTTAATGCTATGAAACCGGTTCCTGTCCTTTCCAAAAAAGAACAAACCAGGAAAGAATGGCTTGAAGAACAACAGAAAATTTTATCCTATCAACCTCCTAGACCTATATCTTTCGGTGGCAGACAAAGAGGATAATCGTTTTAGTTTTTAAATAATAACAACCTCGGATTCTTTCGGGGTTATTTTTTGTTTAAAAAATACGTGAAAAAGTTCGAATATCGAAGTGGCTTTTAAACAGCGTCAAAAATGTGAAACATAATAAAATCAGCTATTTTTAAGACAACGAGTTCGATTGTTGATGAAAATTGATGCTTTTTGTGTGGAGTCCAATCGAACTGGCCAGAGGTATTGATTTTAAAAGAAAAAGTCGCCTTTTTAGACGACTTGTTCAAAGTGGTGAGCGCGGAGGGATTCGAACCCTCGGCCACCTGATTAAAAGTCAGGTGCTCTACCAGCTGAGCTACGCACTCAATGAGGGGTATTATATGCGATGTATTTTAAAATGTCAATCATTTTTTTATGTTTTTTTGATTTTTATCTTACTTCTTCAAAAATTAAAACACCCCAAGCAGGTGCATTCACCTTTTCACTTTGAATTTCAACATCTTCAAATGAACTATTCAAGGATAGTTGCCAATGATATCCTCGTCTATTCTTAGGTAAAGTCCATTCAATATTCTCCCGATAAGCATTAAATATAAAAAACAAATCTCCTGACTTTTGACGAATTCGATAAGAAAGGCTACGTACATAACTAGCCCAATCTTCATTTTTCATCAGTTGACCATCAGGTCGAAACCATTCAAAAATTTCCGTCTTAAAAAAGTCATAGTAGGACATAATTGGATGAGAACGACGAAAGGCCATTAAATCACGGACAAAAGATTGCATTCTTTTACCTGCCCCATCGACATCTCCCCAATCAATCCAAGAAAGAGAATTATCTTGCGCGTAAAGATTATTGTTACCTTGATGTGTTTGCAAGATCTCATCCCCTGCCCGTATCATTGGTGTTCCAAAGGACACTAACAAAGAAGCCATCATAGATCTAGCACGTTCTTCACGATTTCTTAATACAGTTTCATCTTTTGTTGGACCTTCTACAGAGCTATTCCAAGAATAGTTATTATCCGTTCCGTCATGATTATCTTCACCGTTGGCTTCATTATGTTTTTGATTATAGGAAACCAAATCCATCAAAGAAAAACCATCGTGCGCCGTAATAAAGTTAATGGATTCCCAAGGTTTACGACCATTACGTTGATAAAGATCTGAAGACGCTGTTATACGTTTAGCAAAGTCGGAGGCCTGCCCTTCATCCCCCCGCCAAAAGCGACGCACTGTATCACGAAACTTGTCATTCCATTCGGCCCAACCAGGACGGAAGGAGCCTACCTGATATCCTCCATTACCCAAATCCCAAGGCTCTGCAATTAACTTTAATCTTTGCAAAACTGGATCTTGTTGCACAACACCCAAAAAATCACTGTTACGCGTAAAAGTATTCGCATCGTCACGCGCTAAAGTCGTTGCCAAATCGAAACGGAAACCATCAATTTGCATATTATCAGCCCAATATCTGAGTGAATCCATCACCAACTGCAACACGCGTGGATGCCCTAAATTAAAGCTAGCCCCACAACCTGTGGTATCTTCATAATAGCGCGGATTTTCTGGATTGACCCTATAATAAACAGTATTATCTATACCTCGATAGCAAAGTGTGGGCCCTAGTTGATTACCTTCAGCAGTATGATTAAATACCACATCCAAAATGACCTCTATACCTGCTTCGTGTAATGTATGCACGGCCATTTTAAGCTCAGATGTACTGCCTTCAGTCATATAAGGCGCATAAGGACACATAAACAATACAGGATCATATCCCCAATAATTCGTCAGACCTTTTTGTGCCAAATGTCCCGGCGTCATAAAGGTCGCAATGGGTAATAACTCTACGGCTGAAATTTGTAACGATTTTAAATATTCAATCACTTTGGGTTGAGAAAGTCCCTTAAACGTTCCACGAAACGCCTTATCAACTTCAGGATTTAATGCTGTAAAACCTTTGACATGCATTTCATAAATTACTTCTTCGTCCCAATTATGTTTTGGCTTTTGAGAATCTTTCCATTGAAAATAATTATCATCCACCACAACACATTTAGGAACATAATCCGCATCATTGGCTTTGGAAAAAGATAAATCCGCTTTAGGAGACTTTAAATTATAAGCCAACTGAGAATTATGTGCTTTAATCGGACCCGTCAGTTTTTTAGCATAAGGATCTAACAATAATTTATTAGGATTAAAGCGTAATCCTTTTTCTGGTTCGTAAGGACCATAAACCCGATAAGCATATCTTTGCCCCCAAGATAATCCTTTGATATAACCATGCCAAACCTCATCTGTATATCGTGGTAGATCTATACGTTTTTCATTTTGTCCATCGTGATCAAAAAGGCATAATTGAACTCGTGTGGCATTTTTGGAAAACAGCGCGAAATTCACCCCATTTCCATCAAAATTTGCCCCCAAAGGATATGGCAAGCCTGGCAAAACTTCCAAATTCATCTTTTCTCCCCAAGGATTAATATAATCAATTTTGAAAATTTTGCAAAGAAAATTTTATATTCAATCAGAAAAAATCTTATCTGGGAAAATCTGGTGAATTTTTTGAATTAGTTTTTTTTGATTTTTCTTATCTTCTGTTGTCATTGGAACAACCCTTTGACAAATCATATCCCGAAAACGTGTAAAAAGATGATTCTTTTTAGATAATTCCTTTCCTGAAATCGTACTCAAATTAAACCACCAACACATTTGCCATAAAAATAACGTCAAGGGACCATAAGCTTTAACTTTTGATGTTCTTGCTGGACGCTTTTGTACAGCAGCATTCACAATTTCATCATCAATAATTACCTCTGAAATTCCGGAGGATTTTTTTCTATAAATATGCATCAAAAAGATATCTAAATGTTCCATATTGTATTGAATATTTGCTAACATATCAGCATCACGAACATAATCTAAAATCAGCTGAACAGATTTCGGATCTTTAGAAGAAGGACACTTATTATGAAACAAAGTTGATTGTATCTCTTCTTTCATTTTAGGAAATTGTTTTTTTATAAGATCTGCACCTATTTTCCCATGATCTATATTTTTTAATTTAAGCCCTTTTCTAAAGGTATAACAATGCCCAAGATCATGCAAAACAGCCGCATTTAAAATCTGAGCTTGTAACTTTAACGTCAAAGCAGGTTTTGTTAATTTAATGAGTTGTTGTGCCATTTCAACAACCTTAAATGTATGAATTAATTTATGAACATTAAAATTTAATTCTTCTGCTGAACAATAATTACAAATATGATTTACATATTCTTGGACCAAAAAGCGCACAACTTTATCATTTAAATCAATTTTCATTTTTTTGCCTTTAATTGAAAACATACCATAGATAGTGGTGGCAAAACAACCTTTATTTGATATTTTTTAAAATCCCAACCAGGTTCAACAGATGGAATTGTATCTAAATTATGCACATCACTGCCACCATAAATTGCTCTATCCGTATTCAATACTTCGCTATAGGTTCCCGCTTCATTGACACCAATTTTATAATCATAGCGCGGAACCGGTGTCAAATTCATCGCCACAACTAAAGTGTGTCCTTTTTTATCTTTACGCATAAAAGTCAAACAAGAATTTTCAGTATCTGATCCGTTAATCCATTCGAAACCAGCCCCCTCTTCATCCAATTCATAAAGTTCTGGATGAGTTTTATAAAAATGATTTAAATTTTTAATAAGGGTTTGAACACCTTTATGTACAGGATATTTTAATAAATCCCATTGCAATTGTGCTGCGTAATTCCACTCTTGAGTTACACCCCACTCTTGCCCCATAAACAAAAGCTTCTTACCGGGGTGCATATACATGTAACCATAATAAGCACGCAAATTGGCAAACTTTTGCCACTCATCACCCGGCATACGATTTAAAATTGTACCTTTACCATGCACCACTTCATCATGCGATAAGGGCAAAACGAAATTTTCCGTAAAAGCATATAGAAAACTGAAAGTCAATTCATTTTGATGAAATTTACGATAAATAGGATTTTGTGACATATAATTTAAAGTATCATGCATCCAACCCATATTCCATTTGTAACCAAAACCCAAACCACCCACATAAACGGGACGTGAGACCATTGGCCAAGCAGTAGACTCTTCAGCAATCGTAATAGCACCCGAATTTTCCCCATAAACAAGTTCATTTAAGCGACGCAAAAATTGGATTGCTTCCAAATTTTCATGACCACCATATTGATTAGGAATCCATTCGCCGCGCTTACGAGAATAATCCAAATAAAGCATACTAGCCACAGCATCTACACGCAACCCATCTACATGGAAAACACGCAACCAATAAAGAGCATTTGCTAACAAGAAGTTAGAGACTTCATTACGCCCATAATTATAAATCTTGGTTCCCCAATCTTTATGTTCACCTTTACGCGGATCAGCATGTTCATAAAGGGCTGTGCCATCAAAGTTAATAAGACCAAAAGCATCTTTTGGAAAATGCCCCGGAACCCAGTCTATAATCACACCTACTCCCGCTTGATGCAAACAATCAATCAAATATTTAAAATCTCCTGGCGTTCCATAACGACTGGTTGGTGCATACATACCAATCACTTGATATCCCCAACTACCATCAAAAGGAAATTCCGAAACAGGTAAAAATTCCACGTGGGTATACCCCATTTCCTTAACATACTTTGGCAGTTCTTCAGCTAAATCTAAATAAGTCATATATTGATTATTTTGTTTGCGTTTCCAAGAACCCAAATGAACTTCATACACAGTGATGGCTTTATCGCGTGATTGAGAATTATTTTTACGTTCTTCCATCCATGCATTATCATGCCATTGATAACTGGAATTATCGTAGACCAAACTACCAGCCTTAGGACGTAATTCTGATGCAAATGCAAAAGGATCGGCCTTTAAGGGTAATAAACGTCCCTCTTTGTCCAATAGTTCATACTTGTAAATATCCCATTCTTTTAGTCCTGGAATAAAAAGTTCCCAAATACCACTGCTACCACGCGGCCGCATCAAGTGCCGACGTCCATCCCAACCATTAAAATTACCCACTACACTTACACGAGAAGCATTTGGAGCCCATACAGCAAAACATACACCTTCTACCCCTTGATGAGTCATTAAATGAGCACCTAACTTATCATAAATTTGCCAATGTTGACCTTCACCATACAAATATAAATCTAAATCTGATAAAACGGGCCAAAAACGATAAGGATCATCTGATTCATAAGTTTTACCATCGTGAAGTTTTATTTGGAAACGATAAGGAAAAAATTCTTTTTCCTTTGCAAAATCCAATTGGAAGACCCCCTGACCTATGGATGTCATTTCTCCCAAATTTTGACCATTTTCACTTAAAACAAAAACTTCTTTGGCTTGTGGTTGAATCGTTCGAATAACAAGTCCTTGACCATTACTCCCATCATGCATACCCAAAACAGCGAAAGGATCTCCTTTTAATTGTCCTTTTTCCAAAATGTGAATTTCTCTATCGGTTAACTTTTCCATTTTTCCCCCATCTTTTTAGCAAGTTTTTTATCATAAGTTTTACAAAAAATCAAGCAAAATAAAAAGTTCTTGCATTTTACCTTGATTTTGTCTAGAATACCCCAAAATGAAAGGATTTCATAATGATCACTTTTTTTAATAAAATCGGAAATAGTTGGATTGCTAAAATTATTTGTGCTGCTTTAGGTATCAGTATGATGGCTTTTTGGGGACTCGGTGGACTATCTAGTGGTTTCTCAGGAAATGATCATAAGGCCATTACAGTCGGATCAGATGTCATCACTGTGAACCAAATTAATCAAATATTCAATCGTGAACGTTCAAAGATTGAAGCACTGACACGTAATTCTCTTTCTCCTCAAAAAGCGATTGAAATGGGATTTTTAGATCATGCAATTCAACAAGCAATTAACGATAAACTCTTTGAAAAAATAATCAATGAAATTGGCTTGACAGCTTCAGAAAAAGCCGTTCGCAGATATGTTGAAAATAATCCCATTTTCCAAGACAATTTAGGAAACTTTGATACCAAGCTATTTTACGCGTATTTATCTCAATTAAAAATGAATCAAGCAGAGTTAGCTCTTCAACTCAAAAATGAATTGGCACAAAAACATTTATTTAATGCCATTTCCAAAACAATTTATCCAAATAGTTCCTTTGTCAAATTCCTCACAGATGTACAAAAAGAACAAAGATCCGTGAGCACATATTTATTAAAACCTCAGAATATTGTTTTAGATACTCCAACTGAAACAGCTCTCAAGGAATACTATGATGCATATCAAGAAGATTTTTCTATTCCTGAATATCGTAAAATTCAATTGACATTTATTTCACCGACTCATTTTTCTGATGATAAAACAAGTTATGAAAAATTAGAACA
>Ga0310690_10010564_pt1 | contig 11482 bp, 15 predicted proteins | sample AusTroGonzalo_MG_2_FD_207661 | JGI IMG/M metagenome (GOLD analysis project Ga0310690, IMG submission 207661) | Bovine rumen microbial communities from tropical cattle in Woodstock, Queensland, Australia - Gonzalo_04 (v2) (version 2) | ecosystem: Host-associated > Mammals > Digestive system >...
AAAGCCAGCGTTGATGAAGCGTCCATCCCCTGTCCATCCTGCTTTGCATCTCGCAAGGGTAAGCAAGATCCAGGCATTCCCGGCAAACAACACGCTGCCCAAGATACAAGACGCCGCGCCGCCGCCCACACCGGGGACAGAGAAACCACACCCGCCGCCCGCCGTATGCTGGAAACGTCCAGTCAAAAGCAACGCGGTCACTCACGTTCACTGAAACGCCCCTGCTCGTGATCGTGTACTCAATGACAATGGCTTGCCGTGCCATCTTCAAAGACGCAAGCACCCGCCCGCCCCGGGTCAATGTCCCCGGTTCAAACGCTTCTGGCAGGTTCATCTTCTGGAAGCATGAAGCGTGAAGTGCCGGGTATGTACTGGTCAAATCCTTTGCCATACAGTTTTTTCTTTCCGTTTGAGGTTCCAAATCAACAGGCTTAAGTGTTGACCATTCCCTTTCAAAATCCCCGCAAACGCTGATAAATACGGCCTTTGCGGATTGTTGCAGATAATGCGGAAATACCCCCCCTTATTGCCGGATATGCCGCCCCATTTGCGGCCCTTCCCCCCCATGTTGACACCATTCCAGGGCAAAAAGTACGCCCTCAAAGGGTAAGTAGCAGGGTTGACGCGCCCCAAAATGGCACACAAGGCCCGGAAACAATCCAGCCAATTAACCAATCCCTTGCATTCGTTGATTCTGTGGCAAGCTGGGAAACCTGTGCCCGGCAAAATTGCCACATCAGAGACGCATTGAATAACGTTCCGCTTCCGGTTCCCGTTCTTTTGCTATTTGATGATAGGTCATTGTCTCGCCGTCAAAGAACAGATTCACTTTCCGCCCGAATCCGCCGAACCTGCCCTTAACAACTTTCAGAGTGATCAGACGCCGTTCTTCTGGCGTCAGTTCATCCGGGCTTACCCCCTTCTCCAAACATTGTGTGAAGGTCAAACCAAGTTGCAGATCTGCGCTATATTCAAGGGCAGATGTGTCACGCCCGCTTTCCATTGTTATCGTCCCTGTGCGGTTGCTGGCGCGTTGGTGGGCGATAATCGCAAAGACTAGGGTATTATGTTTGACTGCATAGCTTTTCAAACTGCTGACGGCTCGTTTCATCAGACTTGCGGTGTCTTCACGCTGCCCGCCGGTCACATACTGCAAGTAATCCAGGACAACAAAAGGCGCTGGCAGATCGGCCTTTTCCGCCCGTCTTGCTTCCGCTTCGATGTATGTCAGGATGGAATCCAGATCAGCCACCACGCTGTCAGGATTGTAAATCAACCTTGGCGCGATCTTGTTCTGATATTCCAAGGCCGCGCATAGGACCGCCCGCCGCTGTTCATCCGTCCACCGGTAGCCCTGTAAGATGGTTGCAGCAGGTATCCTTTGCCCCTGGCTTGCAGCAATCCGAGCAATGCTTCTTGCAAGCATTTGTTCACGGCTCATTTCCAAATTCAGGTAAACGATCTGCGCTGCTTCCCGTTCTGACATTCCCTCAAATACCCATTGCGCCAAAGCGGTTTTTCCCACTCCAGGCGCTGCGCCCAAAAGGACAAGCTGTTGCCGCATGAATCCACCGCCAATCGCCCGGTCAATATCTGTTATCCCTGTTGGGATTGGTTCAAACCGCCTAGATTGGATGGAACCAAAAAAAGCCTCAATCATGCCCGCTCCGGTGCGCTGCCTGCGTTCAAGCTCTGCTTCCTGCGCCGTCATGTTGTGCAATCTTCTGGCTTCATCTGCCGCCGCTTCTACTGCCCACCGCAAGGTTTCCGCCCCACGTTTCTGCAAAACCTCGTTTGGATCCTTGCAGAAAGCATCATCCGCCGGATCTTGGATCCTGCCCATGAGCGCCGCTGTGCCGTTGATGAAGAAAGTTCCGGTTTCATCCAGCTTGGCCTCTATCCCTGCGGATGCTTTCCGCCCCGCTTCGTCATTATCCAAGCAAACAACAAGCGCCGCGTCCGTTGGTTTCTTCTCCAGCTGCTCTATCAGTTTGTTTGCCCCGGTCCCATTCAGGGAAATTGCCGCGCCGCCTGCCTGCTCAATGCTGATTGCATCAAATGCCCCTTCCACTACAAAGACAACATCCGCCTCGCCATACAAAGCATCACCGTTAAACAAAGGCTCTTTCCCTGCCTGGCGTTCTGGAAGTTTGTCAAACTTCCCTTTGCCCTGCGGTATCCGGTTTTCTGACAAAAGGCTACGCCGCCCGTAATAACTGCCCTGGCTGTTATATGGAATCGTCACGCAACGCCGCGCCGCATCATATCCAAGTTGGAAACGCTGCATTGTGTCACGCGTGAAGCCTCGCCCGGTCAGGTAACGGTCGGCCTCGCTGCCTTCCAGCGCCGCCGCATATCGTTCAAGTTCTGGCTTGAAGTCCTTTGGCTGTTGCGGTTGCTGCCCCTTGCCGCTGGCATTGGTTGCACCAGCTGTCTTGCCCGCGCTGCTGCTGGCGGTGGTCAGATGGTATCCGCATCTTTCAAACGCTTCCCGCTCCGAGCAGCTCCAGAGCTTCCGCAAAGCGCCCAAAGTATCTTCGCCCTTGTCGCCGTTGAAGCATCCGCCCGCGAAACACGTCACCCGGTTGTCGCTCTTGCGGATGGATAGCGCCCCGGTTTTGTGCTTGCCTGTTCCGCTTCCGCATACCGGGCAAACGAACTGCCCGCCCGCGCTTTTTTCCAACCGATAAAAGGTGGTCAGCGGTTGCTCGTTGATCTTTTCGCGGATCTGCTTCGCTTCCTGTTCATAGGCTTCAAGCTGCATGGTTTATTTCTCCTCCCCTGCAAAGGTGCTGGCTTTTTCCTTTATAGGTTTAAGGCGGTTTGCCAGCCTCCGTAAGGCTGGCAAAAACGCCTCTACGTAACTTACGTAACCTACAGTTACTTACGGCGAAAAACGCGCTCAAAAAAATATGGTGCAACGCTTTGTTATTGTTTGGTTTTTTTGAAACTGTACGCTTAATGGTATGTATACAAACTTCCGGGGTGACGTATACAAACTTCCGGGGTGACGTATACAAACTTCCGGGGTGACGTATACAAACTTCCGGGGTGACGTATACAAACTTCCGGGGTGTGTATATCGTTGTGTGTATATCCTTGTTGGGGTGGTTACACGTCGATCTTGTATCCGGTGATCTTCCTGCCGGTGGTCTGTGCTTCATAGCCTTTGATGTGTCCAACCGCCCGCCAGTAAGAAAGCATCTTCTCCACATCTTCCCGAATACGCTGCGTTTCTATCCTGTTGGCGTTGGGTTTGCCTGCAATGCCGCATATACCCGGATGATCTTCGCCGTTCTTCTCATAGCCGTATAGCGATATGGAATGGCTGTCCAGGTTGTTGTCTCCCTTCATGCCTTCAATGCGTCTGAGCAGATACCCCTTTATCACAATGCGTTGTCCCGTATTGGCAAGACTACGGCTCGTAGGTTTGCCGTCTTTATCTAGGGTTTTTATATCCAGCATTGACGCTGGCAAGGTCAGTACCTGCCCGAATGCCGCCGCATATTCATACAGGATAGGCGGTTTGATAATCTGGAATGCCTTGACGGTTTCGCCGCCTGCCTTAACGTCGATCACATCCGCCGCTAAAAGGTAGGTAGTAATCTTGCCCCTGTTGATCTGCTTGCTGTTGACGGTGACGCGCCTCGACTTAAGCTCTGCTGTGCAGTCTATTTGCACCCGGATACAGCACATCTTTTCCAGGCTGTCAGCAACTGCCTCTAGCTGTTGTCTTGATGGATTCTCGGTGTTTGTCGCGCCGGTCATCGCCCGGTGAACTATTGCAGGTGTCATGATGTGGGATTGGTGGCCGCCCACATAGAGACTTGAAACCGCGTTGTAAACGTTCCTGTCATACTCTGTGAACGGTCGCAGCCCGGACATTATTACTTTTTTTTCTTCGCAAGCTTTGTTTTCACAAGTCCAATCCAGAATGACTTTTGTTTCTATCAGTTTCTTTGCACCCATCTTTGATACTTCAAGAGCCAGATCTGCGTCTGGCTTTGGAAGTTTGGTCAAACTGTTTGCAAGCTTGTTATTTGGGATAACGTGATTCTTTGGTACGACACTGAATAAGTGTTTAATTAATTGCGAATCTTCCTGCCGCCTTGTCGTTAAGAAAGCATCTAGGACTTGATCAAAAGTTTCACCATTTATTGGTTCAACTGCCTTTGCATCAAGATATTGGGTAAGGAATGTTTTGAATTGTTCGAACTCTGTCCTTGCTGTCCTTTTATCTTTTTCTGTTATAGGTCCCTCTTCGCAAGGGTAGATATCCGGATGTGTTGCGAAAAAGTAATAGGTGAAACGTTCCTCTATGCCAGCTGGCGTGAATGGTTCATCCAGCGTGGATCGCATATCATAACCTAATGCAAGCGCTACTTGTGCAAAGTTGCTACTTGTACAAAAGGCTGTCACTTCTGCGCGTTCTATCTGATCCTGTTCTTCTGACGTTTGGTCTTCGTTCTGTTTCAGGAATGATCTTTGCCAAAGCGTCGAGTTCACATCACGCATAACGAAGTCTATCTTCTTCTGCATTGACATATCAGGAACGGACAAAAACTCTTTGTACCCATCTTCCCGGTTTCCCCGTTCTTCAATCCATGCTCGAATTCGTGCGCCTAGACGCCGCCTGAATTCTTCCTTACTCATTCCGGTTTCTTCGTCAATTTCGGTGTAGGCGTCTTCCATTCGTCCCCCCTGGCAGCATCAATCATCATCCAGCCAACCTAGTGTCCCACGCTTCCGGTCTCTTGCTCTGGATACTTCGCAGTTCACGATCTTATCCATTGCTGGCACTTGTTCCGCCGTTGCCGCCAGGATGGTTTGGGCCGCTTTCAACCGAACGGCGCCCGGTTGCGCTGCGTCATCCAGTAAAGAGGTGATAACGTCCAAGGCGTGTTCACGTCTTGCTTGCAATGATTCCATGTAAGCGATCGCCTGCCTGGTACGTGTGGCCTTGTATGTCATGGCAAAATCGCTGTCATTGTGAAGGTAGCCATACATCACCCGGTCCGTCATGCCCGCCTTTTCTGCTGCTTCTGCAAGGCTGTTGCTGTCCTTGAGTGCCACAAGCGCCGCGTCTTTCATCTGGTCATATTTTGATTTCGTCATAACGGTCTTTCTCCCTGTGACGGTATGAACTGGCGATCATGAAAGCGCATCCCAAATGCATTTCGGGCATGGTACGAGTGTTTCATCATCCCACTCTTCAAAAAAGAATGAACGTTTGCATTTAGGACATTGCGCTTGCACCCCTGAACCACACTCATCATTAAAGCGTTCGCGAAACTCTAACGCGGGAATCACGTACTTATCTTTCTCTTTGCTGCGCGTCTTTCTCGCCCCTTTTGCCTTTGCCTTTCCTGTGCATGGTGTCCAACCGTCATCTTTCATGGTCATGCCGTCTTTCTCCCTGTTGCCGCTTGTTTTCCTGTTTGTTTCCAAGGTGTTACAAAATTATTTCAGTTTGTATCTTTCCTTCTCATTTCCTTTCAGATTCTTTCAAAATTTCTCACTTATTATCGGCCACGTTTCACATTGTTTCGTCACTATGTCGGGCAAGGTATGTGAAATAAGCCTGCAACATTTTCACACACTCGCCCTTATTCGCCTGGCGGCTCAACGGGGTTTGTTTCAATTCACGCCCCCGCGAAGGGGCGACAGCGTGTGCCGTGCCTGTTTACGATCCGCTTTCTGTTTCAATCCACGCCCCCGCGAAGGGGGCGACATAATCAACGCCAGAAGAAGAAGCCTTCTTTCAGGCTTCAAAACCCGTCGTTTTCTTCACTTCGTCTTTGGTTCGTTATAAAGGCAGTTCTTTCAATGCCGCTTCAATCTTTGCCCGTAAGGCGGTCAACCTTGGTATCTCTTCGGATAGCATCCGGCGATAATCCGGTTCTCCATCTTCTGCCATTTCTTTCAGTCTGGCCTTGCTCAGGTGAATCTGTATCCCTAGGACAACGGATAGATCGCCCAATTCCTGATCGTTGAGTGTAAGAACGTGTTCCATGTTCCCGCTCCTCTCGCTTTAAGCTTTGTTTTTGGCTTTTCCTTTGGTTCGTCCTTTGTTCGATCTGCGCAAGGTTGTGAATCGTTGGATCTTGTCGTTCAAGATCTGGCGGTGGCTCCTGTCCGTCACTGCCCGCAAACGGTCTTGCGCCTGATGAATCTGCAAGGAAAGAACAAGCGCCATATCCTGTAATTCACTGTCCTTGAATGTGATCATGTTCCGCCCCTCTCGCTTAAATGGTTTCCCAATCGTGCTCTTGCAGCCATTCATCAACGCCACGAATAATGATTGCCGCGTCAATCTCACCTTCAAAGTCTGCAAACCAATCTGTTTCGGGCAAGTGTTCGATGTAGCAGCCAACGTACAATCCAGGATTGGAGCGGTAATCATGTAAGGCATTGGCGTCCAGGCATTGCGGATACCTGCCCTTCAGTGATTCAATGACGCCTTCCGTAATATCTTCGTTGCTCCAGATATATTCCCGATCATAGATGTGGCCCATTCGCCGCCTCGCTTCCCAAATCTTCTTTGCATGTATCAATGTAGACACATACACACATAAGCATCATGCTGTTTGCATATGCCGAAATACCCTTTTTCAACTTCCGCTAATGATTCTTTGCAGAAGTTGGATTTTCGCTTGTTCACCGTTCGCCCTGGTAACGGTTGGCGTCCGAAACATCCGCCCCCGTGGCAAGGAACGCGGCAAGACTTTCTTCTGTCACCCGCCAATATTTCCCGATCTTCACGGCCTTCAATTTCCCGTCATGAACGTATGAGTAAAGCGTCCGTCTTGTGAGGTGGAGAATCTGCGCCACTTCTTCCAGCGTATAGACTTTGATCCCGCTCATGCCCGTGGTTCTCCCTTCTGCATTGCCGCCGATAAAATGGAATGCACCAATTCATTGACGCTGCGCCCTTCCTCTTTCGCCCTGGCTTTCAATGCCTCATGGAGTGACGGTTGAACAAGCAATTGCAAACGCCTGCTTTTCGTTTCGATGAAACGTCGATCAGGTTTGAATCCCTTTGGCACTTCTGACGCTCTTGGCAAGTCTTCTTCCTGCCCTTGCTCTTGCTCTTCTTCCGCCGCCGGTTGGCTGATAAACCTCATTGCCGGGTTATCCTGCTCGATGAAGCTTTTTCGCTTCCCTGTCATGTTTTCCGATCCTCCCTTATTTCTTTGAGCAACTTGGAATAGTCCGTGCTGGCGTTGCTCTTTGGTGAATAGTCAAAGACGCTTTGCCTCATGGCCTGCGCTTCTTTGATTGCTGTGCATTCACGGATCCTGGTCTTGTAAACCTTGGTCTGGAGTGCCGCCGCTGTCTCTTCCATCATCGCCGTTACTTCCCTGCTGATAACGGCCCTGGCGTTGTACCTGGTAAGCACAATGCCGAATACCTTCAAACCCGGGTTGCAATATTTCCTGACGGTTTCGATCGTCTTGTGAAGCTGCCCGATCCCCTGTAAAGAAAGAAAGTCTGCCTGCGCTGGAATGATGCACCCATTACAGGCGGTCAAGGCGTTGACGGTCAGAATGCCCAATGCCGGTGGCGTATCGATAACGCAAAAGTCATACTGCCCCGCCAGAGTTTCCAGCGCTTCCCGCAATCGGTATTCCTTCCCGGTTGCGGTTAACACCACATCCGCCCCAGCCAGGGAAGGCGCCGCCGCTACAATATCGCCCTGGTCTGTCTTCTGGATTGCGTCCGCTGCTGTTGCGTTGCCCTGTAAAACGTCCAAGGCGCTTGGTGTTGTCAGGCCTGTTATGTCTGCCCGCATCAGGTATCCAAGGTTGCATTGCGGATCTAGGTCCACGAAAAGCGCCCTTGCCCCTTCCCGAATGAATCCAGCGCCGATCGCGCTTGCCGTGGTACTTTTGCCCACTCCTCCTTTTTGATTGATGATCGCTATGGTCTTCATGGCCCTTGCCCCTTCCAGGTGTTATGCCGGTTCTGATTTTCTCATCCTCTCTTGAAGGGAATGGATCGCCCCCCATAGCGCTTCAAAGTCTTGGTGCGTCTTTTCTGAAATGGCCCTCAACAATGCCGCCAATGGAAACAAAACCTCGGCGACTTCTTCGTGGCCGTCATAGTCAATCTTGCTCTCCAGCGCATCCGCCAGAAACTCAAGCTGCTTCTCAACTTTCACCCCTGCTTCGGATACTGCCAATTGCACCCCGATCAAATTCTGCACTTCCATGCTCGCCCCCTTTGGTGTTATGCCGGCGCAAATTTGCGCCCCTGCTCTTGCAGGCGGTCTATCGCAAACCGGATATCCGCGATCTGCTCGTCTGCTGACAAACCGATCGAACGAATCAGAAGGATCACAGGATTCAGTATGTAGATCATCTGCCAGTTTGCCGGGTGCGTGGTCGATTCTTCGGCAAGCTCTTTGTCAACTTTCGCCTGGAGTGCATCCGCCAGAAAATCAAGCTGTGAGCGGATATCTTCGCCCGCTCCGCTCAATTCAATGCACGCTGCGCTAATGCTTTCAAACTTCTTCATAAGCCCCCCTTGATGCTGTCATGTGCATACTGTCAAAAAATCGCCTTGGCGATCGCCTCGCTGCATCCGTTTTTCGATCTATCCAAGGCATGGTTGTAAATCATGGTGGTGGCGATATTGGCGTGGCGTGCAAACTGTTGAACCTCCTCCAATCGCTTGCCCGCCAGTAAGGAAAGAGTCACCGCCGTATGCCGCAAGCTGTGAGCCGTCAGGCGGTCACTGTTGTACCCAGCGCCCCTCATGTGTGCTTTGGCAATGCCGCTGATTGCCCGCGTGGTCATCCGCTGCCCCCTGTTGTTATTGCTGGCGGATGTGAAAAGCGGATCTTCTTCCCTGACGTTTCCTCTGGTCTTCAGGTAGTCACGAAGCGCTGCTTCAACCTGTGCATTCAGGTTGACGTATTCGCTTTTCTCGTCCCTGCCTTTGCCCTGGATAAACAACACGCTGTTGTCTCCCACTGTCCGAAGATCGCCCACATCCGCCCGAACAACTTCAATTGTCCGAAGGCCGCCAGTCACCATCAAAACCAACATTGCATAGTCGCGTTTGCCCTGCGCTGTTGCCCGGTCGATATCCGCCAGGACTGCTTTCACCTGGCGACTGGTCAAATAGTCTTTCTTGTGGTCCCTGCTGATGGTCGCGCCTTTGATATGCTCTGCAATGTTTTGATAAATCCCTTCATGCGCTGTCCACTGGAAGAAAAGACGCGTTGCTGTGATGTAATTCTGAATAGTGGTTGGCTTGTGCCCGGTCGCCTTCAGTTCTTCCCGGAAAGCCATAATGTCATCGCGTGAAGGTCTGTTTATGCCGTGCGCCCCAAAGAACTCGAACAGCTGCCGGATCGCCTTTGAGTAAGTCTCAACCGTCTTTGGCTTAGCATCGATGAACGCCACGAAACGATCCTTCAGATCCTGCGTCAGTTCCTTTGCTGCGATCGCCGTATGCTGTGTGATGAGCATTTCGTTCATGGTCTGCCCCCCTGCGCTGTTGCGTGTATATCGTTATGTGTATAACGTCATGAACATATAGCTACTACTTCATCTTGTCAATAACTATTTTCATATATCAGGCTATTAAAAAGGCGGTTGCCCTGGAAGAGACAAACCGCCGTTGCCAATAGCCAATGAAGAAAATGAACTGTTCAGAATTTCCGAACAGTTGCCCAAATGCATGAAAATTGCCTATTTTTTTAGGCGCTTTTTATCTACTTCATCATTTTCGTGACGCCACGAAAAAGCCCCTTTGGACCGCCTGCCTTCATCATTTTAACGCCCCTGTTGAAATGGTCATTTCCCCGCCTGAAGAAACTTACTTGGTCAAGCTGGATTTTGACGTTTCCAGGCAGTAACGGTGCTCATGCCTAACGAAACGCATGAAGACAAAACGGGAAAAATCAAAAAAAGGGGGAGTTACTGTCGGTGAAGATTTTTTTTCCACTTATAAAAACAAATACTTACAGACCGCTTTTTTCTCAAGAAGACTTTTCACAATCGCGCATGTGGCGCGGTGCGCTTTGATATGCTCTCGCGGCGGCCAATAGAAAAAGAGGGTGTTTCTCTCTGGCTTCCTGTGTGGCTCTACAGGAAACAAACGCCCTGCGGCCCTTATGATGGTATTGGCTTCCCCGCGTTTGTCGATTCTAGGCGGCATTCTGGCTGTCGGTTTGATGGTGTTTGCACGGCTGGTTCACAAATTTGGCTTCTGCATCTTGTGTATATACAAAAATGTGATACATTAAATCCATGGAACGATATTTTGAATGGGACGACAAAAAAGCAGAAAGCAATTTCCGCAAGCACGGCATCCGCTTTGAAGAAGCCGCGTTGGTCTTCGACGATCCTCTTGCTCTGACAGATCAAGATCGTATCGAAAACGGTGAACAACGTTGGCAAACTATCGGCACGGTTGGAGATTGCTTACTAATACTCGTGGCGCACACTGTGCGATTTGAAGAACAGGATATTGAAGTCATACGCATTATCAGTGCGCGACGGGCTGATAGAAAGGAGAGAAAACGCTATGAAGGTCAGATACAAACGCGAAGAATTGCCAGAACTAACAGAAGAACGTAAGGAAGAACTTAGAATTTTGGCTAATAAACCAGACGAAGAAATTGACTATATCGATATTCCTCCAATGAGTGAAGAATTTTGGGCTAAAGCGGCAAATCAATTCTTCAAACCCATCAAGAAACACGCATCTGTAAGAATAGATGCTGATATATTAGCCTGGCTTAAAAGCCAAGGTAAAGGATATCAAACAAGAATGAATGAGATTTTACGAGAAGCAATGCTTCGATCGTTCAACAATCTCTCTTAAGTTTACTTTCGTAACGCCACAAAAAATATAAGCAAAAAGGCGAATGCCATTGAAAGCACTCGCCTTTTTTATTTGCTGGTAACTTGCAACGCTCTTGCGACTTACTTGCAAGTTACCGGTTTAGCCCCTGATTTTAGGGTCGCGCCCTGCGACTGTGACTGCGACTTTCAAACTGAAATGTCAGGTTTTGTCAGGTTCTCCACTCATTTTCTCGGAGTTCGCTCGGCGTTCGTTCTTTGTTTGAAGCAGCTTATAAGCGACTTCAAGCGGTGTCTTTCAACCTGTAAAAAGGTGTGTCAGCGTCCCCTTTTGAGACTGCGTAGCAGCGAATAAGGGCAAGGATGCAAAGTAACGGCATAGGCCTACTTTGCATACCTTGCCCGGATCTCTGGCGGCTATTGGGCGTCAGTCAAACTTCAGTAAAACTACAGTCAAACGTCAATACTTAAGCTTTGCAGTAGTCTTGCAGTAGTTTTGCTTAAGGGTTGCTCAAGGCTTCACGGTCAAACTGGAAGGCCTTTTAACTTCCAGGTTGCCAGAAACGCTTGAAGCCTGGCGTTTGCCCGTATCGCTGCCTTTTCCCGTAATTTGCCGTACGTCTTCCAGCGCATCCGCTTTGGCTTGCCGTCAGCAATGCGGGAAAGCC
>Ga0310690_10010566_pt1 | contig 11479 bp, 19 predicted proteins | sample AusTroGonzalo_MG_2_FD_207661 | JGI IMG/M metagenome (GOLD analysis project Ga0310690, IMG submission 207661) | Bovine rumen microbial communities from tropical cattle in Woodstock, Queensland, Australia - Gonzalo_04 (v2) (version 2) | ecosystem: Host-associated > Mammals > Digestive system >...
TACTACAGGTACTTCTCATTATGGAATACCGAGGCTAAAGTATCAAACCTCTTGTGGAAGCATCACATTGTTCCCAGATGAAGTTATGCCGGTTGGTATTGATGAATTACAGCAATTCTTGCAAGAGGGCTATAAGATTCTGACTGATGGTAGATATTTACCGCCAAAAGAGACCGTCCAAATGTGCTATAATGCTTATGGCTCTCGTGTAGGATTGTCTGAGAAATGGGAAAAAACTTATGATGATTGGACAAAATGAATAGCACTATGAGCAAGTTCATATCATTCAAAAGACAGATATATATCAAGATTTTAGGAGCGTGGCAAGAGGCTGATACCATTCTCAATGTTGACGAAATATTGAAAATTGAACACACTCCACGAACTTATGATATGTATGAGAACTATAAACTCTACACGAAAAGTGGTGATGTTTTTGAGATTAGTAAGCAGACATATCTTCGTATCAAAGACATTCTGATTATTGGCGACACTCCGAAAGAACGTCTCGCTGATATAGAAGAAAAGATTAGCCGAAATGTCGAAGAGCGAGACGAAGAGCCTCTGGTTAAGTTGAAGCCTGATTCCATTCTCAAAAAGAAACTGACAAATGAGCCTCTTCGCGATTGGACTAAGAGCCGTCTAAGAAGGAACTGTATTTACACAATTGGAGATCTCTGTTCAAAGACAAAGATTGAACTATTGAGAATCCATCCTTTCGGACACAAAGCACTCCAAGAAGTTATTGAATATCTCGATACAATGAACTTAAAACTCAGAGACGCATGAGCAAAGAAGAAAGACTGTGCCTTGAGACCCAGCTCAAGGTATTACGGTCAGTGGAAAAAGAGTACGCAGGCCGTACCATTGGGAACATCATAGACAATATTGAACAACGATTAAAACATCAATAATATGACACCAAGACAAGAAATCATCCTCCAAAAAGTCCGTGAGTGTATCAAAGACGCACGAACTATGCTCGACGATGTTATGTACCGTTCCGACGGACTCTCTGATAAGGAGCGTTCCCGTGTAAGGGCAGCTTATGACAAAATCTGCGAAGCAAACGATCAGCTATGAAGTTCAATCCCATTGGCAGCACCTTCAAGGAAGGGAATGTCACTCTCAAAGTAAAGGTGAGCAAAGACGAAGGCCGTACATGTACTGGCTGTTGGTACGCAGGATTCAAGGGGCCAACAAGTAATAAAAAAAAGGAACTATCCTTATTCCTGTTTCACTCATGGCCACGTCTGCACTCCAGTATATCGCAAAGACAGAAAACAAGTAGTATTCACTCAAGTACAATAAACATGAATCAGAATCAAGAATTGAAGATGCAGCTCTTGAAAGAGTTTGGCATCTATGATGAACCAAAATCTATAGACTTCTGCCGTGAAGCCTATAAGTTTCTCGTGGAAGGTGACATGATGAAGGTAACAGTTGACAAACAAGGTAACACCACCATTGAAAGAATACCAATTGGTGCTACTGACACTCCTGTAGCCGTTGACCTCGGTCTTCCTTCTGGCACTCTCTGGTGTGACCGCAACGTAGGATCAAAATCTCCCTCAGACTGTGGCGCATTCTTCTCATGGGGAAATACTGAGCCTCATTATCCTAAACTTAACATGGATTGGGGCGACGATGACGAAGCCTTCGACTTCTTGTTCAATTGGGATAACTACGAAAAGTCTGAGGGCTATAAACTGGAAGGCAACATCGATCTCGCTCATGATGCAGCCCGTGTAAACATGGGTGAGCCTTGGCAGATGCCTACGTCTGATCAGTTCCAGGAACTCTACGATAATTGCACATGGGAGCGTAAGACCGTCGATGGTGTTAACGGCTATCTCGTTACATCTAAGATTAACGGCAATTCCATCTTCTTTGCTTGCTCGGGCTCGGCGTTGGCTCGTCGTGGAGCAATCGCGGCTCCTACGGTCTCTACTGGTCTGCCTCGTTCTACTCTGCCCGCAATGCTCGGGTCTTGAACTTCTACAGTGGTGGCGTGGTTCCGCAGAGCAACTTCAATCGGTACTACGGGTTCGCCGTGCGCCCGGTTCAGAATATCGTTTCCAAAAAATAACCCCAACTCAAAGTCGGCCACAAGCCACTCTCCAAGAGTGGCCCAAAGCCGACTTTGCAAAACAAAATAGGATATGAAAGATATGATGTTGCCGTTTTTGTTGACGGTCTGTTTGTGGGTAGTTCTTTATTTCGAGATCAAGTATCTTGTGAAGAAACGTGACAAAGAAAACCGTGCAAAATGAAAAAGAATACACTGACTCAGGAAGGGCAACCGACTATGAATATAGATCTCATGCCCCAATCGTGGAAAGATGACTACATGCCTCTCTCTGATCACAATTCAATGGAAGAAAATAAATCCAGTTGGCCAGAAGAGCAGCCTCTCGACGCAAATCAGATTGAAGATTACGATAATATGTCCGAGGTGCCTGTCTATGATTATCTCGGCAGAGAAATCGGATTGAAATCAGTTCCAAGAAGAAAAAGAAGAAATGAAAAATAGTAACTCAAACACAGACTTTTTCCTTTCAATCATTTGCTTTTGGTTGATGGTCATTGCTTTGTCTCAATGCTCAAGCAGCCGTAGCGTTGATGAAATTAGGAGAGAATTGAGTGGTGTTCAACACGAAATAAGAATGTTAAGATATAAATAAATGGAAATTAGTACTGAACAACTAAGTAAATGGGCCAAGCAGATTTATGACATTGCTACGGCTCACGGATGGCATGAACAGCCTAATTCACCTGAACACTATATGTGTTTGATCATGACGGAAATGGCCGAGGCTGTTGAAGCAGATCGTAATAGCAGGCGTGCAGACCTTGAAACATTTGACAGAAAGATGACTCATCTCGACGGTAGCGACGAGTGTTTTAAGGAAATGTACAAACGTTATATCAAGGGAAGTATCGAAGAAGAGTTTGCCGATGTCGTAATCAGGCTCCTTGACATGGCAAATGATATTCATGGTGATAAGATGATTTGGGTTGGTTTTTATCCTTGGGGTGCAAGATTCAATTCGAGGAAATCTTTCTCTGAGAATGCGTGGTATTTCATTAAAGAAGTTCTGAATTATGGCTACATGAATATCACTGATTCTGTTTTTTATGTCTACGAATGGGCTGAGTATCTTGGAATAGATCTGACTTGGCACATTGAGACTAAGATGAAGTATAACTCACTCCGTACCTACAAACACGGAGGCAAAAAATATTGAACATGAGAGAAATCAAATTCAGAGGCAAAGACGATCAAGGCCAGTGGAACTATGGAAATCTTGTTCGTTATACCGAAGACGATGGTGAGCAAGTTACATGTATTGTCAGCACAGCAAGAAACGAAATAAGTGCAGAGGTTGTGTTTGTTCCCGTTGATGAAAACTCTGTGCAGCAATTCACATGCCTGCATGACAAAAACGGCAATGAAATCTATGAAGGTGACATTCTTGAACTTGTTGTGACGTATAAAGGAAAGCCAGTTAAAAGTCCAAGAATACGTAAGGTCGTTTGGAAAAACTCTGGCTTTTGCATCGTGAATAAGCATAATGATTGTGTTTGCGAAAGATCTGTTACTTGTGAAGATCTGGAGTACACCGTCATAGGAAATATTTATGACAATCATGATTTGATTTAATATGGCGGCAACCTATGATTATCAAACAGGTCAGATTAAGCGCGACTTCCATTTTGTCAGATGGGACGAGAAATGCCGACTGAGTGGCCTGCCTTGTTACGCAGGTAGCGAGAGGTGCATAAAGTGCCAGCACTATAACGGATCTATCCATCCGTGGTCAACGATGCTAAGACACGGATTCAGGCTGAATGATTCCTATGTGTTCTGCAATCACCCAGACAAGAAAGACTCGGAAGACAGCAGAGAAGCTGCCTATGCTTTTAACGAAGCATTCAAGCATCAAGCATTATGCGCATTAGATTGTTAAATATGGATTATGGCAACAGTATTTCGATGCAGGAAACTTAATGGCAGATTAGTGCCTAAAAGTTGTCACGTTCTCAACAAACGTAAGGATTATTGTGAAGATTTTATTGTTTCAGAAGAAAATTTAGAAATACAATTTCTTTAAGCATGAAGAAAGTTTATCAAAGAATCAATGACCCAAGGCACGGTGACTGTTATAAATGTGCCATTGCGTCTATCCTCGATCTGGATTACGACGAGGTACCACATTTTATAGAATTTGGTGATGACTGGCTCATTGAAGCACAGAAGTTCTTTCGTGAACACGGCTATGAGCTTGGTCAGGAGCTTTTCAATCCTCGTGTTGCATTCCTTGAAAATCCGCAGTTCAATCTTTACGAAAACGCATGGATGGAAACGGAATGTACGTTTAACGTGTTAAAGCCTGAACATGGCATAAACGGCCTTTTCCTTGCTTGTGTGTACTCGCCAAAGTACACCAACCCAAGTGAGCATCCTATCGATCATTTGCACAGTGTACTTTGCGACATTGATTACAATATCGTGTTTGATCCTCAGCCTGAATACGAGAAAGTAAAGAACTACCCGTATTCACGGCTCATTGACTACAACGGAATCCGTAGTATTCAGATTATTCGTAAAATAGAAACTCTCCCGTAGTAAACCAAACAATCATGGAAGAAATAATCATAAACGGAAAAGCTCTCTACACGCCCAAAGGTGCTGCAAGGGAGTATGCGGCAGTAGGATGCAATTTCTTTACTGGCTGTCCGCACAACTGTGAGTATTGTTATCTCAAGCGTGGTGTCCTCAGTCATGCGATGGGTGGAACAGAAGTAAAGTTGAAGTCTTGTTTTGGCGGTATCAAGACAAAGGCTCTTGACGCTTTTATCCGTGAATGCGATAAGCACATGGATTATTTGCGTAAAACAGGAATATTCTTCTCATTCAGTACAGATCCGTGTGTTGATGAAACGATGCAACTTACATGGATGGCTTTTGAGTTCTGTAACTCTAATGATATTCCTGTAATGGTGCTCACCAAGAATGGAAAATTCCCATTCTACGACGTATTTAATCAGAAGTTCTTAAATGGAGATAGTACAAAGAAGAATCTATTCCATTTCGGATTCACTCTTACAGGCCGTGACGATATGGAGCCTGGAGCGACAACAAACTCTGAGCGTATTCAGGCTATGGAGTATCTGAAATGTCTTGGCTTCAAGACTTGGGCTTCTATAGAGCCGATCATTGACTTTGAAAGTTCTCTTGATGTCATTCATGATTCTATCAGATGGTGTGACCATTATAAGATAGGCTTGCGTAGTGGGGTAGGTAAAGATTACTACGACAAAACAGAACTCAATGAGTTTGTTTGCGAAGTACACCATGAAATGATGCAAGCAGAAAAAGAACGTGGAAGATTCCCAACGGTGTACTGGAAAGAGTCTGTAAAGAAAGTCTGTGACTTGCCTCATGTTTATCCGGGCTACTGGCATTCTGTTGTTGACATGGATTATAAATGGTAATTTATGATACAAGGATTCTCAGAACAAACCGAACCTCTGACTGAGTATGAAGAGCAAACACTTTTGCCTCAGCTCGTCAGAGGCTTGCAGACAAAGATTGGCAAAGCTATGTCTGTGACGAATAAGGCCATCATTGACGGCATGAACAGAAACCTCGGATTGAAGATCTCAGATGCCCGTGTCCGCAAACTGATAAATCATATCCGCACCAACGACCTCGTGCCGTGTCTGATCGCTACGAGTAATGGCTATTACATAGCCGAATCAGAGCAGGAACTACGTGAATACGAGGAATCTCTCTTAGGCCGTGAATCTGCAATACGTCAGGTACGTCTATCTATACAGAGACAACGACAACGTAAATACTCACATCAAACATCACTATTTCAATGAAGAAACAAGTAAAAGTAGAGCCTGATCTCGGCCTTATTCCAGAGATCAAGACACAGTATTGGTACGTCCGTTCAAGCATGATGACGATGGATTTTGTTCTCGTAGAAACGGAATGGATCGGCAGCTTCTCAGATTTGTTCCGTCTCGCAAAAGGCAATGTCTATCTTGACAGAAACGAGGCCATTTCAGTTCAGAACATGCTCAATGACCGCCTCTATGAATTGAGGGACAAATGCGCTGACGAGAAACAGAAAGAGCGTCTGGCCGCTGAACTCGAACGTAAGAAATTAGAGGCGGCAGAGCGAAAGCGTCTGCGTGAGGAAAGTGCAAAGAAACCAAAGAAGAAACTATCCCGTGAAGAGAAAGCCAAACAGTACGAGAACAATAAAAAGAAGAAAAGTCCACACCCGGATATAATCATTTAAATTTCAAAAGTTATGAACGAACAAAAATTAGAAAACGTGAAGAAAGCCGTCCACAACCTCGTGGAACAGCTTGAGAAAGCAGCTAATGTTGCACGTCAGAACTATGACGATGCAAAGGCAAGTCTCGATGAAGCCTCTGCTAAGAAGTACGAGAATCTGTCAATGAGCATCTGTTTCGACCTGCTCAAGGCATCTGAACTGGATAGCTTGCTCTGACTATGGCATTAGGAAAGCAAAGACCGCAATCGGAACCGTCAAAATCCGAGATTCCGATTCAGCTAAGTCAGATTCCCAAGAAGTATGTTGTCGCTGCGGCCATCGTCGCTATTCTGCTATTGTTGGCCACGATGCAGTTCTGCTCTGGCAATAACGGTGTGGTGACAAGGCCCGTCGTCGATAACTACGGACATGTCCTTCTATTGGAGGATTACAAGGGAACTACAGGTATCGTGCATGATCCTGAGTGCGAGAAATGCCGCAAAGTGTTGGACGGGTATATATTCAGGGCCGTCTCTAATGCTTTGGACTCTCTTAAGGTGGAAGTTGTTGAGTAACTGAAAAGGGGTGTGTCATCACTGGCACACCCCTCCACTTAAAAAAACTAAATTACTACTAACCCATTGCGGCTACCGCCGTAGCCCATTCTTAATCAACCAATAAACCGTCAGTACTACTATGAAGATAATCAAAAACATAACTATGTCGGAAAAGAACGTGGAGATTCTTTGGCCGAAGCTTTGTTTCTTCTCCACTTCCCTTATTACTATCTGAGGCACCGAGTCTTGTTTGGCAACAGAGTCTTTTTGAAGCTCTCGCAGTCGTGAGATCTCCTTCTGTAACTTCTCTGTCTGGATAAGCCATGCCCTCTCATTGGCTTTGAGCTGTATGCCGTATTGGGCCATCAAAGCCGAATCCACCTCTCTTATGATCGTGGTCTTCTCTGTCATGACCGAATCTATCTCCTTCACCGAATCGTGATGGTGAATCGTTTCAGTGTGCTTCTCTACAACTGGCACGTATTCTGTACTCTTACAACCCATCAAGCACAGAAATACGAACAAAGCTATCATGCACATCAGCGTTGGCCCGCAGCCTCTTCCAAGACCACCACCTCCATAGCCTGCAATCCTCTGATAAAACTCCCTGTCTTCCCTGTTCATACTATTCTATTTTGATGAAGATAAGCCCTTTGGCCTGCTGCAGCTTGTCATACAGTCTCAGAAAGGTCTTCGTCGAATTGATAACCTGACCGACCACTTTGTTCTCGCCTACGAGAATGCAGCCGGAGCTGTCTTGTGCCGTGTTGCCTATGTGTATCAGAACACCTTCAAAGCAAGGCACGTTCAACAGTCGGGGCAAGTAACCGTTACAGAAAGCGTATTGGGCCTTCTTTTTGAATCGCTCAGACTGCACGCCAAGCGTCACCTGGTAGCGGCCCGTAGGTATGGCGGTCTCGTTCTGCACTTTCTTTCTCTTATTGGCGGCATAGGCATCGGTCTGTTTCAGTCCTCTGTCACAATCCTCGATAGTGTCACAGAAGTAAACACCGTCGATGAAGAGTTTGCCTATTGTGTATGTTTTCTTTCTTGCTATTCTTTTCAAATATAAATCCATATTCAATCCTCCACGTTTTGTTCCTCGTCGTAATGATCTACATGATGATGATGATGGTGGTGGTGTTCATGGCCGAGATCTTCAACGGCATCGCCTATCTCGTTGCTCTTAACCCGAATCAGCTTGCCAAGGAATCTCATGAAGGCCATGAATCCGTCAACCATGCTTATCTCTACGCCCATCCTGACATAGGCAACATGCCCGATAATCGAAGCGATCTCACAGGCAGCACCTATGCCAAGTCCGATGGCGGCAGTCCATACATGCGTGCAAATATCCATCGGCTCAGTGATGGCCAGTCCGAACAAAGCACCTACGACGAGATATGTCAGATAGTCCACTATCTTGTTAGCTGTCCTGCGCCCGGCCCTCGACTTGTGCCACTTGTATTTATCCATGCCGTACTCGCTGCCTTCCTTTTGTGCTTTCCTGTAGCGCATCTTGTTCTCGGAATAGCCCCACCACAGATCGGCCAGTATCAGTGCAAGCGAGAATATCACCATATATCTCAGGTCATAAACGACGCTCAGCAACTCGGCACCTATCGTAGCCCAGAGCACACCTTTTGTTCCAGGTGTTGGTTCCATAACTACATCAGTTAAAGATTAGACTTCCCATGACCGAGAGCCAGCATACGGCCTCTGCCACAAATATTGTTTTCCCTTTCATGGCCTTTCCGAGCCATCCCTGCGGCTGCACATAGATGCTGCCTACGAGAAACACAAACAGCATCCACGAACTGAGCCAGTCAGGATCGATGACAAACACGCATATCTGCGAGAATATCCCTGCGGTTATGCCAAGCACGTTATGAGCTTTGTTCTGTTCGCCTTTGACCAATGGCATTGCACCGATAAACATCATGCTTGTGGCGAAGCAATGGGCCAACACTTCAAAGTTCTCAGGCACAATCTCAAAGAGCTTCGGGCATAACAGTAGCGTAACGGCCCAGATCCACACCGTCCACAGGTATTGTCCCGCTTTCGGAAGGTCATAGACCATTGCCGACACCGAATCCGGCAACCTGTTCTTCCTCCAGATGGCCGTACCCGTGTAGAGTACGGCCAAGACAGAGGATAAGATTAGCATCGTCATCATAGGGCATAACTACTCTGATGCGTTAGTGTTGGGGAACATGTCTTCGTAGGGCGAGAAGTCGATGCCGTCTTTTTCCACCCAGCCCTCGTTAAGCACCTGGTTGATGTAGGCCACACCAGCGAGGTAGAACTGCTTGAGGGTGTTCACAGCCGTAAAGGTGTGATACACGGGCAAACCGTTCTCGTCTTCACCGAGCTTGAACTTGATTGGCAGATTCTCACCGTCGGTCAGCTGTGCTGCAGTCAAAGCACCAAGATAGTTCTCCTGATTCTCTTTCGACAGATACACGGGCTTGCCGTTCCACACGAAGCCAACCAAGATCTTCTCGTCGGTACGGGCGTTGATGTCATCGATGATGGCCTTCTTAACGTCGGCTAACGAGATCTGCGAGATCTGCTTCTTATAGATGTAGATCTCAATCCACGTAGCTTTTACACCGTCGGGCTCTTCCTGATAGCCGTAGCTGATGATCACTCTGCTTGCATCCTCTCTGATAGGAGCGAAGTCTGTCTTGTTTCCAAATACCTTGTTCATAATCGCTAAATTTTAAAGATTTATAAAATAAAAACCTGTCTGTAAGTTTGGTCATATCGTGATTGAATATGCCTATTCTCAGAATCTCCTTTGTCATAAGGAGCTTGCGGCAAAGGTTGAATGCAGATACATGCCTGAATATTCCCAAGTACGAGTTGACGCTTCTCAGGATTTTCTTCGGCTTCGAGAAATCGAACTCCGCAATCTTCTCTTTCATCCTCGCCAGAGCATGATTCGAGATATATATCCTGTAGGGCTTGATAAAGGCACCGAGAAATTCCACGCCATGATGCACTTCCGAGATCTCCAGCTTGCCCATGTGCAGATCCAAGCCTAACTCTTCTTTCATGAACTGCCTTATCTTCGGCACTAAGCTCAGTAGCCAGTCTTTGTCCGAACTGATCACAGCTGCATCGTCCACATATCTGCCATAGTACCGACATTTCAGCACTCTCTTCATGAACTGGTCGAACACGTTCAGATACACATTCGAGAATAGCTGGCTTGTCAAGTTGCCGATGGGCAGGCCAAGGCCGTTTTCCAGATTCAGCATCGACTTTGCAGGATCTAAGCCTATCCAGTCCTCTTTCGAGCCACAGATGATGCAGTTCTCTTTCGGATTCAGCATGACTATCACTTCCGTAAGCCATATCAGCAGATCCATATCCAAGACCTCGCCCCATGTCTCCCGACTGTCTTTGCTTATCCTGTGAGTAGACATCTTCCTCAGACTCGAAGTAGCGATCTCCAGAAGTTTCTTTCTCACGATGTGCATGAAATAGCCTCTGATGTCGAGGTGCATCACATAGCACGGCCTTTGCCAGTTGCGACTTTCCTTCCTGCAGAAGTCCGTGATTCGGCCTATACCGTAGTGAGTGCCACGATCCTTTATACATGAGTAAGTGTCTTGGATAAATGTTCTCTCGTACAGGCCATGTGTATAGTTGAAGTACAGGTGATGTACTATACGGTCCCTGAACACGGCAGCGAATATCTCCCTCTTCTTGGGATAATCCACGATGAAGCATTTCGACGGCAAAGGCTTGTAACGTCTGTAATACAGATCGTCGCATAAGTCCTCCATGTTCTGCTTCAAGTTCTTTTCCCACGCCTTGACATAACAGCGTTTCGATTTGTGTCTCTTCGCATCGTAGTATGCCTGATACAGGTCGAGTAATAGCTGCTGACGTGTCAGTACCATATATCAGAAGAAAAAGGATAGCCAGAATTGTATGCTGAACCGGGCGCACGGCGAACCCGTTGTACCGATTGTTGTTGTTCTGCGGATTCACGCCACCACTGTTGAAGTTCAAGTTCCGAGCATTGCGGGCAGAGTTGAACGAGGCAGACCAGTAGTTACCGTTGGAGCCGCGATTGTTCCACGACGAGCCATTGCCGTTGCCAGAGCAAGCAAAGAAGAGCTTTCGGCTACAGCCTTGCACGACTGCACAGAGGGATTCCAGAGAAAACCAGAGTGCATCTTTGATTTTTCCCGCTCCTAAGAGAAGGACGTGTAGCCTGTGAATATCGTTCTGAACCATCCTTGTTAAAAGTTAATCCTATTCCTAATACAATGCAATAGCCTGTCTGCGAAGATCACGAAGTATCTCGAAGGCTTCTCTTGGTGAGAGGTCTTCCATAGGCAATGAAACAAGTCGGCCAATGATGTCAGACATGCGCATGAACCGAGGCGCATATTCCTGGGCCTCACGATCCTCACGCTTCTGCTTCTTACCTTCCTGTAGGGGCAAAGAGTTTTTCCACTCTTCCTTCATACTGTTGAGATTGTCGAAACTCACCTCTCCAATCTCAGCAGGAATCTCAGTCTTCACGTCTATCTGAACGTCTGAAATGGCCTTGAACTCCATGCCCTGCGGTATGTACTTTCCTATCGACGAGGCAGGAAAGCCACAGAA
>Ga0310690_10010568_pt1 | contig 11478 bp, 15 predicted proteins | sample AusTroGonzalo_MG_2_FD_207661 | JGI IMG/M metagenome (GOLD analysis project Ga0310690, IMG submission 207661) | Bovine rumen microbial communities from tropical cattle in Woodstock, Queensland, Australia - Gonzalo_04 (v2) (version 2) | ecosystem: Host-associated > Mammals > Digestive system >...
TCGTTGCCGTGATAATGGTATCACCTACGGTCTCGCCTGTAACAACGCCGCCGCTTGTTACGGATGCAGTTTCAGAATCTTCGGATGACCATGTAACTGTCTCGCCTGAAGGAAGCGTTCTTGCCGTAAGTTTTACAGTATCATCAGCATAAACAGTTACAACATGCTTATTGATGAGAACAGCTGGAACGATCTCAGTATCACCTTCTCTGATATATATTTCATAAGGCACGGTGTCCTGATTTTCAATGGAATAATGTCCGGTGAATTCAAAAGCAAACTGTCCTTTTGCCTTATCAGTTGATTGAATCTGAAATCCGCCGGTGTTGAGTGCATTCATCAAATGAATCGCGCAAAATCCTGCACTGTCTCCAGTATTCTTATCACTGTAATCACCTACCCACCAAAGATCGATAAAGTCGGTCTGTTCGATATCATTACGAGGAATGATATGAGAAGGATCAATCTCATCAACATCTGCAGATGCTACAAGAGCCTTGCCTGTATTTGCATCAAGCGTAACGAAAGTGCCAGACATAGAAACTGAATGAGAATCAAGATGTTTCAGTTCCTTGGTGTTCTTCGGACAATTATCAATATCCTCTCCAAAATCGGAATACTCAACATCATCCTTGAAATTAACACCGCCTGTAGTTGCACCAAAAATATTTCCAATCACACCAGTTTCAGGATTGAAACTGTCAACAACTATTCCTGCATTCAACTGAATGTTCTGAAATGCTGTTGAAGGAATTTGTGTATATTTCATTTCAACCTTCCTCCTAATCTAAAAATTCAATCATGATATTCAAAACTATTCTGCGAACCATTTCATCACTCGGATCACTCATTCTCTGTGACCAGGGAGATGCTTTTTGAATCCACATAGCACCATCTTCAAAAGCAACCATCCGGCCACCTCTTGTGATGAAATTGCTTATCTCTTGAGCCTTTTCCGTTATGTCTGCCCAACTACTATCACGATACCACAATGATGCTGTTTGAGCAATTTGATTTCCAAAATCATCGCTTGAAACTTCATAGGTGATATACGGAAAAGTTGTTCCATCTGGAACAGAATTTTCATCATATGCTTTGATCCCAAAACTTGACCAAAAAGAATGTAAAGTTTGAATCTTGTTTTGAATTTCGCTCATGCCAAACTCCATTCCTCCGCAGAATACTGCCGCATGTTAAGGCTGGCACTGCTAGGAGTTTTCTTATCATCTGAATTTGAAGTAAGTCTAAACACTTTTTTATCGCTTTCTCTTCTGATCACAGTATGATAATCAAGCTCTATTGATTTCTTTACAGTCAATGTATAAGCGGATGTAACTCCCATTGCCTGCGCTACTTTCATTTGTGTTGAGCTATCAAAGACAATCGCTCCTTTTATGACAGCGCCGTCAGACCAGATCGTTGTTGTTCCGCCATAGCCATCATCAACGACTGATTTATTTATAATCGTAAAGTCCTCATAGGCCTCTTCAAGTAAGCTCATAAAGCATTGATCCTCCTATAACGACTTAATCGAGATGCATATTGGCTTTGCCATGTGGGAACAGACGATCTTGAGCCACTGTTATTGCCACTGCTTAATTTAGAATAGGAATAACCGCCAAAGCTTTCACTTTGAAATGGAGACATTGCCGCACTGTCTGCTTTTCCATTAACAGCTTGCCAAGCATCGATCTCATCAACAAGATCAAGAAAATCCTTAGGTACCGCCATAAGCCATAATGCGCCATGAAAATCCTCGTCCTGTAATGTCAGAGTCTGGGTATATTTATATACGCCATCATTAAAAACACTTCCGACAATACGAAAATACTGATTCTCTTTAATCTTAGAAAGAAAATCAGTATTGGTAATTTTTCCATTAGAAATCCTAAGATCATCAATAATGATCGGCTGGTTCCTATTAAAAAAATTATTTATTTCGAGGCATACTTCATTCAGCATCATTTTTCTTTTTTGTCCTTTTTAGGCTTATTAACAGGAGCCTTTTCTTTTTTAAGTTTCTCTTCAGTAATAACTGCGATGCCTCTTAAGTTGCTGCTAGATAACAGTTCCTTAATACGATCCTCGCCGGGATCATAGCCCTTGCGGGGGAAAGGATCCCCCGCATGGTATCTATGGTTATTATCCTGAAGATCAACAAAGTCAACAAGGGCTTTGTACATATTAAACTCCTTCTGCAAGAGTCAGTCCGCTTAAGCCGAACAGCTGAACATTCTTATGTCCGGCAGCATCAGCCTGGATAACCTGGACCTTCTGACTGTTCTTATCAGTGATCTTAAATACGACATCCTTGTCACTATCAAGAGTAACAGGAGCCATTCCGCTTGCGCTGTTAGTAAGTCCAACCTTAACATTCTCATAAGTAAGACCAGGAGCGAAGTTGCTGAACTTAAGTGCAAGGAAATAACCGTCACCGGCAAGAGGGCCTGAAGGTGAAAGACCGCCTTCTATGAACGCAAGCTCACCTGTGATCTCACCACCGCTTACTGCGACATTAGACTGGAAATCCGCAGGCTTAAAGTCAGTCCAGGGATAGGTCATGTCAGCATCATCGGGAGCTACGGTGAGATCAGTTAGAAAAGAATCGTCAATGGTTCCCTTGACTACGCCGGCAGCATACTCAACAAGGAACTGGATGCCATCCATTACAAGCGATTCGATCTGAGCTCTCTCGGAATTCTGAATACCGGAAGCAATTCCGATATATCCGAGCTCATCTGCGGTAAGGCTGAACGCATCAGCTACGTCACCATTCATGGTGAGGTAATACATGATAAAGTTCTCCTTAGCGGTCGCAATAAAGGTGCCCTGAGTAATCCTTGAAGACATGATCACAGTACCAAGTCCAAGGAAGTCCTCGATGTAGTTCATACCAAAAGCGGTCTGAACAGTAATACTTGCCTTGCCGAGATAATCTGCAACATCAAGAGGGTTGAGGAAGTAAACGGCCTGGGCAGTATCATCTTCAAAAAGAACCTGCAGCTGTCCCCATGCCTTAGCAAGTGCATCCTGAAGGCCGGCACCTACGATCGCGGTTGAACCGCTAATGGTTCCGTTAAGGAAGCTGAAAAGATCTGATCTGATACTGTTCTGAACGAGTGAAAGAAGTTTTGCATCGGTATCACGAACTGCTACCTGATATCCGGACTTCTTAATTGCCTCGGCAGAAACACCCTTTCTCCACTTCTTAAGAGTGATCTCTCCGACAGGAGTCTTGGTTTGCTGGATCTCGGTAAGAGGAATAACCTCTCCTTCACCTACTGCTCCATTGTTTGCAAGCTCACCGCTCATGGAGTAGTAATACATGGTGGTACCTTCCATCATAGGAATCTTTCTGGTAACACCCAGGACTTCAATCAGTTTTGCGAGACTGGAGTGAGTGAACTGCTGCACGAAATCAACTTCACGGATCTTTTTCATATCCGCTGCAACAGTAAGATTGTTCATTGCGGGCATAATTTTTTCTCCTTTTTAATTGATAAATAATTCTTTGTTATCAAGCATTGCCTGCTGTCTTGCAGCAGTGTCCTTGATCTTCATGATTTCGTCCTTTGACATCTTACTACCGCCAGTATTTGAAGGAGGATTCGAAGTGCCGGCTCCGCGTTGCCCTTCAGTTACGATAAAATCGGCCCATTCGGTCTTAATTCCATCGATCAGCTCTTTAGAATTTTTAACTTTGCCGGCTTCATCAAACTCAATCTTAGACAGATCAGAAACCTTAACGATAGAATCAAATCTCTTCTCAGAGACGCCTGCCTCCTTAAGGATTTCTCTGTATGCCTTTTCTTTATTGGCCTTAGTTTCTTTAGCAGTCACATCAGCCTTATAGTGGGCATACTCTTCCTGGACCTCCTTAAGCTTTGCTGAGTCTTTTTCAGCAGACTCAAGCTTCTTTTTTACGGTCGCAAGTTCATCGCTGTCGGTCTTATACTTTTCAGCATCTGCTTTATAAGTATCTCTTTCCTTAGCGATCTCATCGATCGTAGCCTGGTGAGCATCGATGATCTGAGAAATTTTATCGTCATCGATTTCCATTGCCTTCAAAAACTTTCTTGTAAGTGCCATAATATAATCTCCTTTGCTTCGGTGCCAGTGCTTTGGCATTAGATGTTTGGACCCTGGACAATGCTTTGTCCAATGACTCTACCTGCATTATAATCTGGGATTGGTTAAAGATAAATATAAAAGGTTTTTTATGCCTTTAATGCAGCTTCAAGAATAGCCTTATATCGATCACCATGATCGGCCACTGAATTCCTTAAAAAATGCGAAGGCTTCATGCCTGCGGTCCAACGACCTATGCCTTTATCATCTACATAAAACCAAGGAGTCTGCCTGCCTTGCCCGTTATCTGCATATTTTCCGGTTCCATACTCGACATAGACGCCATATTCAACATTAGTTCCGATATATACGGCCTGCTCTTCTCCCTCAACAGCATGCGAAACACTATTACGGAGTCTGCCGGTATCAACCCTGGGGAACGCCGTCAGATTATCTTTTGCATTTCCCTCAGCTTCTTGACCGATCGCTTCCATGCCCAGGAGTATTTGATCTTTTAATGTAGCCAGAACTTCTTCAGAGTGATCATCCATGCGTATATCAATTTGCGGCATCTGTGTCACCTCCCTAGTAATCAATATCCGGGTTACTTTCAATATATCCTAACTCATAAACATCTTTATTTTCTTTAAGACACCTATCAATAATCTCAATTATCTCTGCCTCAGATCTGCCCCATCCCAGGGGTATCATCGGAAATCCATCAGCAAATGCCTGGGCATATGCTTGCATCTTCTTCTCTAACTCATTCATATTTTAATCCTCCCACAATTTCTTTATATGCCGCCAATGTATTGGGCATATATTTTTCTACGGCTTCAAGTTCTGCTCCGCCACAAGTAACAGCTGACCCTACATTTGCCCAGGCTTCACTCGCTGCTCTGTATTGTCTAAAGATTGATTTTGCCTGAGCCTGACTTTTTATATTAAAGTCAAGCTCATTATATGCATCTCTTAATTCATTTTGATGGTTAAAAGATTGAATAAACCTATTATATAGTTGGTTATAATATGCATTACCGTGTCCCCAGCCATAGAAATCTTTTTGTGTTCCATAAAATCCATCTAATGCATCTTGAACAGCATTAGTGGAGTTTCTCAGCTCGATTGTTTGTTTAAACTCATCATAACATTCTGCAAATCCTTTGTCTTTTAATGCCTGCATATCTGTTCTTAATGCAGCAAGAAACTCATCAGATGCAGATGCCCATTCTCTAACAGGCTTAACTGCCCCGGATCCTATCTGGCATCGCTCATTTATCAGATCAATCTCTGTAAAATGTAAAGTCTCATCTTTACCTATAGAATAATCAAAGAAATGATTATATTCATGTGCAAGCGTAGAATAACGGTTTATTCCTTCAGCATCGCCTTTATCATAAGAAAACTCAATGCTTTGTGTTGCCTTATCAAATTGACCTCCGTTTTTTGTTAGCTTTAAATCTTTAATTTCATCTGCATACTGACGGTATAACTCTCCATTATCCGCTTCATTTACCAGATCCATAAAGCGGGTATAATCATCCTCGCTCATAGCCCTTTCTAACTTGCTGCTTTCAACTCTTTCTTTTTCAACCGGCTGAACTTCTTCTTGCGGTGCTGGATTTGCCGGTCCTTCGCCCTCAATGTATGATATACTACCGTCAGCTCTTCTAAACCCTATGATATGATCTTTCATTGAGCATCTGCAATTCCATACCTCTGAAGGATCTACGCTTGGATCAGTGTCACCCGGGTACATAAGCCCGTTTGAAAATGCTTTATCCGGATCCCGCTCTTCACCATCGATCTCGATATGCGATTCTCTGACACGCTCATCATGCGTAGCAAGCCATACCTTTTTTTGAACTACTCCCTTTTCAGCAAGGTCTTGGTAGCTGCCCAACCTGCCGGCATTTTCAGCCCCGGTGACCATCGTCCTGGCATTGCGGATCGCAGAAACTTTATTATTGCCGATAACATCCATCAGGCTTTGGGCTATTTCCGGAATGCTGCTACCATTCAAGATACCTTGCAGGAGTTTGCTTGACATTTGCTTTGTATTCCATCTTTCATCCTTAGGAACATCCAAGCTTTTCCCGGGTAGTCTGATATCTCCTTCCCGGCGGAGCCGGTCTACTGTATGAACATCCAGCAGATTGAAAGTGATCTCGTCTTCAGTTGTAGTATATTTAGGCTTAGCCATTTACTTTGATCCCCACACGTGCGCACTCGTCTGCGACCTGATTATAATTTATGGCATAGATCTCGCTCATGGATCTATTGACGATATCAAGAGCTTCTTGATTTACCTTAGCCATAACCTTAGTAAATTTCTTAATAAGCTTCTTATAAGCTGCAGATTCTATCGTCAGGCTCCTTATTTCGTCCATATAGACTCGCTTCAGCTCTTCTTTAGTATTTTCATCTGCTGCTTCGATATAAGCCTTATATGACGATTCTGTGCGATCCTGGACCATCTTCATATAATCCAGATATTCTTTCTTAATGCGTTTTAGGGCAGGACTATTTTCATAGATCCTGCCCATCTTAGATTCCATAGCTTTTAATTCTTTGTCGGTCTGTTCCCTGGCTTTATCCATATTACAATCCCTGGACGATCTCGCGCGCCTTGTCCTTGCTTACGCCGATCGCCGTTGCTATCATGTTGATCGCTTGGTTTTCGCTCAGCTTGCCATCTGAAAATTTCTCCATGATCATGATGAGCGACTGGGTCTGAGCACCGTTAAGAGCCTGGCCCTTGACATCCTCTGCAGCATCAACAGCATCTCCGATATCGCCCTCATCCAGATTTTCTTCACCGGAACCTTCATCAGATTCTTCACCAAACCTGGTAGCCTCTTCTTCAGTCCTCTTTTCAAGGATCGTATCGATCTGATCAACCGTGATGAACGGCAGCAGGCTTAAGATGGTTTCATCGTCAAGATATTCTGCAGCAGCCAGGACCATCTGAGTGGTCTCAAGGGTATTAGTAAGCTTAGTGCGTTTATAAGTCGGGATATCATTTATTCCTGCAAGAACAAGTATTCCCTTTATAAACGTAGTGACACAAGTTTCATACCGGTCGCATTTCAGATCCAGATTCTGATATGCTGCATTGATAGCCGTCGCGGTAACATTGCCGGATGCAGACAGCTTATCAACATCCAGGGCCATAGCATCCCGGTAAAGTGAGTCTTTTATATTCTGCAGCGCTGCTTCTCTTGCTTCATGAGGTACTTCAAGCGTATGAGCTTCAGCCGTTGCACCATCGCCGTCCATGACTGCGGCTTTTACAGTCTTCATATGCTGAACGAACGTGGCCAGATCAATATCATCCATTCCCCCGGCATTCTGAAGTGTCCAATAGATCTGTGATGCATCATCAAGATCATTTGCAAAGCCGGACTGGATCAGATCATATCCGTCGATCTTTTCACGAAGTCCTACAAGCTCGCTCTGATGAAGTTTATTTCCCCATAAAGGAACGATGGGGAATGCCGGATAATTCTCTCCATCAATGATCTCGGTCCCATCTACGACGCTCGTGCGAACGATCTGCTTATAAGACCTTTGCTGATTATAAACGCTGCCTTGGCCGTCCTTCCAGATGTACTCAATATATCCATCCTCTTTATACAGCGTAGCCCTGAGAGGCTTATTAGGAGCTATCTGCCAGAACCGGATCCCGGCATGAAGCGCTCCGTCTTCTTCTCCCCATAAAGGCACGAATTCCAGAGCATCAAACACATCTACATGATCCAGGTTCCAGAAGCCATATGCGATACCGCCCCAGAGTGCATTCTCTCCGGCATCCATCACAGCCAGATCAAACTCATCTCCGCCAAGCTTATTCTTTGTGTCGTTTTTATTAAATATGACGCCGTTGCCAAGCAGATAGCTGTTTTCCTGCTGTACAAAGATCGGAAGGAAGCCGTTACAAAATTTGTAATTGGCTGAGAAATTATCCGGGACCGCTTCGCCCGACATTTTATAAAGCAGCTTGATATAATTCAGGATCGTTGTGTTCCGTTTGCTGAAATAGTTAAAGCCGGCGCATGCGTCAAGATACATCGGATCAGACTGATAATCCTTGATCGCACCCCGGACAAATTCCATCTCATTATCTGTTTGCTGTAGATCTTCCCAGGTTTTCATTTATACCTCCTATGTTATAAAAACATAACTCCTGCTGATTCTTCTGCTGTACGAACCTTAGTTCCCCATTTTTTCCTTATAAGTGATGCTAAACTATCCGGGCAGTCGTCATGCTCAGCGTCTTCATTATAATCGCAGATCTGATTGATGTAATCTTCATCGGTTCCTTCAACAAATATAACGTCATTCCAGACGGCTTTCAGGTATGTTGATATTTTGAGGTACTTATTCATATCCTCATGATAAGGAACCGACCGGACACCCTTCTTTTTCAAATCCTTGCTAAGGTAGCCTTTATCTCCGTTAGTCTCATTATACAACTTATTACAGGTAAAGAACTTATAAAGATCGATGCATTGATTTTCAACATCATCAACATGCTTGCGCCAGCATTTACCCAGGACAAAATATTTTTCATGCATGACAGGCGTGTCATCGTCATTCTTTCCGATCTCAACAAGCTTTTTATTAATGACAGTAAAAGCAGTCCAGTCTTCTCCGCCATATGCTGCATCGATATGAGCATCACCTTGCTTGACCATCTCGGGATCACCGCCGGTCTGAGGATCCCAGAATAAAACATCATCACTGGCGATATGTCTGAGCTCATAGTTTGCGGCAAACAAAGAAGCTGTCATACTTGATCTTATCTTTTCGGCTTCATCATCACTGATAATCCCGGTAGATTTCCAGTCCCATTTTTCAGGATCCGGCATCAGCGAGAACGCATCATCCTTATGCCAGGGAGTCCCGGTGTTGAATATCCGGCCATCCCGGTTCTTAATATTCTGCAGCTCTTGATAAATGATCTTTGTATGATCACGTTCAGCTTTACTGATTCTATCCTTTACATTTACAATATCATCAGTAAAGATAATATCAAAGTGTTTACCAGTTAAAGATGCTTCTGTACCAATTCCGACTAACTGAGTAGTACCTTTTACGTCAGTCGTAAGATTAGTGCTTACTTCGGTCGCGTTTGCAACGGTCAATTTAAGCGATACGCCATAAATGGCCTGGACAAAAACCTGGGTATGAGGATCCAGGAGAATGTTTTGGACCTGCTTAATGATCTCTTTAACGTCTGAATCCGTTTTTCTCATAAAGAGAATACGCTTATTAGGCAGCAATATCAGAAGAATGGCTAGGGCGATTGACACGCATGTCGTTTTATACGATCCACGGTGAGCCTGTAAGGTGTGATCGCTCTTAGCTTTGATCATTTTACGGATCCAGTTATTATGAAGCAAGGTTAATTTGGTAAATCCCAGGAGCTTACCAAACTTATACGGCTTACCGATCAAAAATTTTACGGCCTCATTCCTCGTCATTGTTGATCATTGCCTCAACTTCATTAATAATATTCTGATCTACTTCAGCGACCATGATCTTATCAACCGGCTTTTCACCAATAGTATCACGAATAACTTCAAATGCTTTGGTGACGGATCCGGCATTATTTCCATTAGTTGCTTCTTTGATCAATGCAACAGAGATCTTTTTCTGAGTATCACCATCTGAAAGCATTGCCAAAAGCTCATCACGGAGTGTTTTTCTTTTTCGCCTTGATTCTCCAGATGCTTTTCCCCCGGCACGAGCGATTTTTTTCTGTTCTTCTACTGTTAGCTTATTCATCGGTTTAAGATTTTTCGTTCCGTTTCTCGGCATAAAGATCGCCTCCTTCTTAATAAGAATAATAGTGTACGTTTATAAAAAAATAAATGAGCCCAAAAACCTTTTATAAAAACATAAAAAATATTTTATGATCAGAAAAAAAGTATCAGAGTTTGTGCACAAAAATATCAGTCTTTTAAATTTAGTGATACTGACGAAAGCCTTGATACGACTGGCTTTCGAGCCCCTGTATCACAAAGTTCACTAAATTTTCTCCTATGTTTATATATTTATATATTTTCTATATTTATATATTTTTATATATTATATATTTTTTTATTTTTTTAAAGAAAAAGAGTGATATTGTGATACTATATAATAAAAAGATCAGTAAAATCAATACTTTGAGCAGTATCAGAAAAAGTTCAGAAAGTATCAGAGTATCAAAGAAAAGATATCATTTACAATGTTGATATAAAATACTATAATAAAAATGATGTAAAAAAATATCATCAAAAATTAGGAGGACAATTTATGAAGCACTTTATTAATGTAGCAGGAACCATCTTAATTATAGGCGCGGTCACTATCGCATGCATAGGATCCTATCGATCGCACCGGCAGTCCCAGCAATTAAGAGAGCTGCCGCCGGATGAAGTCACCGAGATTGACCATCCCGTTGAGTATGTGGAAGTAGCCCCGGTCATTGAAGATGCTGCGGAAACTTCAGAGCTGCAAGATGAAATTTTTGTACCTGCAGATATCCCTATGTTAAGGGATGATACGTTTGTAAATCTTACGTATGAGGAACAGAACCTTTTACTTGACGTCGCGATGGCAGAAGCTGAGGGGGAGGATTCAGTCGGCAAGGCTCTTGTGATGATCACGGTGCTTAACAGGACAGAGCATTTCAATGCACCGATAGGAGAGATCATCTATGCACCTAATCAGTTTGCCGTCGGACGCATGGGAATACAGCCAAGCGAAGACTGCTACGAGGCACTTGGGATGGTCGTTGACGGCTGGGATGAATCCTGGATCGAAGGAGACTGGGATCATTCAATGAAGATCCTGTGGTTCAGTGCAGACGGATATCCTGCATATGGTGAACCGATGTTCCAATATGGCGGGCATTACTTTAGCGGATTAAAGGAGGAATAAAACATGCCGGAATTATTATGGTACCATGGAGACGAATATGATTATGAAGCTCAGGCCAGGAGCCAGGGCTATACGCTCGGACGCATGGGCGATGAGTTTGACAAAAGATACCAGGAGATCCATCACGATTATATATTTGAGTGCATGACTTATACTCAATATATCAATAAGCTTAAGCAGTTAGAAAAGGATCTGAACCGGTATGCTGAAAGCGAGATCAATGAAAAGATAAGAAAAGAATTTCCAAGCTCCTGTTATCTTGACCAGGGAATCACACAAGGGATCATTTAAGGAGGATAAATAATATGACAAAAACAGAAATATTGGCATGCCTTAATGGCAGACCTTGTGATGTTTGCAAATTTCATACTGAAAACGGATGTAAAAAATGGAATTGTGTCTTTGAGGAAAAATCAGACAATGAGATAACTAACGGAGAAATCATTTCAGAATTTGTCAAGCGAGACGATAGTTTTACAA
>Ga0310690_10010569_pt1 | contig 11477 bp, 9 predicted proteins | sample AusTroGonzalo_MG_2_FD_207661 | JGI IMG/M metagenome (GOLD analysis project Ga0310690, IMG submission 207661) | Bovine rumen microbial communities from tropical cattle in Woodstock, Queensland, Australia - Gonzalo_04 (v2) (version 2) | ecosystem: Host-associated > Mammals > Digestive system >...
ATAGTCACCATGCGCGTACCGGTGGAGAGCCTGGGACTGCTGGAGAGCAGCAAGGATGTTGTGCAGTACAGCATCTCCCACCGCGTGGGTGGAATGGACTGCGACAAAGCACGTGCCGACACGCGCGCCGACAGTGTGCAGAACGGCCTCGGTACTTTGGATGGGATAAAGATTAACGGCAGCGGTGTACTTATTGGCATCACCGACTGGGGTTTCGATTATTCGCACCCCAACTACAACGGCCAGACCTCGAGCAACTGGCGTATGGAGCGTGCCTGGGACCACTTCAAGAAGAGCGGTCCCGCACCGGCAGGCTACAACTACGGCACCGAAACCATAGGAGCCTATGAGCTTGCAGATGCTCACGGCGACACGTCGAATCTCTACGGCTACGGCACCCACGGCACACATGTTGCCGGTATTGCCGCCGGCAAAGGCAAGTCCGGCAAATACCGCGGCATGGCCCCTGGGGCTCGCCTGCTGTTCTGCTCATTCGGACTTGATGAAGCCAGATGGATGGACGCTGTGAACTGGATGTACAGAGTGGCCAAAGAGCAGGGCAAACGACTGGTAATCAACAGCAGCTGGGGCATGTACTCGTTCAGCACCCTCGACGGCACCTCGCTGCTGAGCCAGCACATCAACAGCATGTCCGACTCGGGTGTTGTGTTCTGCACCAGCGCCGGCAACAACGGCGACGCCCTGTTCCACGTCAGCCAGACCTTTGTCGACACCGTGGCTGACACGCTACGCACCATAATCAAAGCCGCCAGCGACATATACGTTATCGAGGAGACGGGCCAGGCCCTTATCATGTGGGGCGAGGTAGGCCACGATTTCGAGGCAACCGTGCGCATCAAGAACGGCGACAACATCTGGACAGGTCCCTTCTACAGCACCGCTAACGACACCGTGATATATGACACCCTGCTATGCGGCGATGACACCGTCACGTGGCGCGTGATGATGGAGCACAGCAACACATTTGACGGACGTTCGCACATGCAGCTTGACCTCGACAAAACCCCGCTGGAGAAGCAACTGCTCATCACCGCTGAGAGCGGCACCGTGCATGCTTGGAACGTGGCCAACAAAGAGAACCACGCCGGCAACGAGGGCTGCTACTTCATCAGCGACGGGCGCGACGGATTCACGGCAGGCGATAACAACTACGGCATCGGCGAGCCGGCCTGTGCTGAGAAGTGCATCAGCGTGGCGGCCCATATGTCCGACTCGTGGAACGTCACCACACATGAATGCCGCACTGGTGGCCACACCTCCTTCACCAGCTACGGTCCCCTCATCAACGGAAAACAGAAGCCTGAGATTTCAGCCCCAGGCCAAGAACTAGTATCATCCATCAGCGTATGGTCAACCGACAGCCGCAACACCGCCAGCGCAAGCATGATGGACCTCACTATTGACGGCCGCACCTACCGTTGGGCCCCAATGAGCGGCACCTCTATGTCGTGTCCGGTGGTGACAGGCATCACCGCCCTCATCCTTCAAGCCAATCCCGACCTCAGCGTCGACAGCATACGCCACATCATCACCAGCACCGCCCGCAACGACGACAAGACCGGACCGCTGGTGGCCAACGACAGCGCCGACGTGCGCTGGGGCTGGGGCAAGATCGACGCTCTGCGCGCCGTCAACGCTGCCATGGGTTATGTGGGCATCCAGCAGGCCGAGAAGTACCGCCTGCCGCTGCATGTGTATCCCAACCCTGCCACCGGCAAGCTGATGATAAACACCGGCTGCGGCGAAAAACAGACGGCCGAAATCATGAGCATCGATGGCAGAAAGGTGATGGAGATGCCCGTGACGCTTGAAGCCTCGATAGACGTCAGCGGAATGCCACAGGGTGTATACATACTGCGCGTCGGCTCGAGAACCGAGAAGATAATCATCAAGTAGCAATGCTCAACCTCTTCCGCAAAAACATGGCCGTGCAGGTGCTGCTCATCGTAGTGGCACTGATGCTGCTATGGTTGCGACCGCTCATCTCACCGATGCCGATGATGGCGAATGCCGACACCGACGGCGTGCTCTACACGCTGCTGGTGAACTGGCTCTCGGGAGTCCCCCGTCTGGCTGTCATCATAGCCATGTTACTTGTGCTTGCGGAAGGAATGCTGCTCAACATTCTGCTGTCGGACATTGGCCTCGTGCCACAGACGACACTGCTGCCCACACTCCTCTACATCATACTGATGAGCGCACCGGCCACCACCCTGACCCCCATGGTGCCTGTATCGGCATTACTCATCGGCTGCACCTACCTGCTGATGCTGCGCGGCACCCTACTCACCATACCCACCAGCCGTATCTGCAGCGCCACCGCCTTGATAGGCCTCTGCTCACTCTTTTACCTGCCGGCATTGGCCATCATCGTTAGCTACCTTTTTGTGGCCATCAGCTTCCGCCTCTATAACTGGCGCGACATCGTGGCACTCCTGCTGGGCCTCCTCGCGCCCTATGTGCTGCTCGTCATCATCCTCTTCATGACCGACGGCCTGGCCGAATGGTGGAGTGCGACGGCAGCCTCGCTGGGCGGTTTTGCGTTCCACTTCCATCCGACGGGGACGCTCTCCATGATAGCCAACATCGTGCTGGCGCTCGTTGGACTGACATCGGTAATCATGCTGTGGAGCAAACTCGGCGAGCATCCGGTACTGTGGCAGAAGAACGCCTCCACGGTGATGCTGCTCACCGTCGGCGGCATCATCATGCTCTTCTACTCCTCCCTGATGCCCATTGCCCATTCTTTCTTCGCCATTCCCTTCGCCCTCTGCGGCACCCACATGCTGCTCCCCAAGCGCAACATGGGCATCATCGGCCGCCGCAAACAGTACCTCTGGATATACGACGTACTATTCGTCATAACCTTCATCGCTGCCCTCGTATGCTGAAACCTTGGCTCATAGAAGGCCGCCGCGAGGCGGGATGCGACGAGGCCGGACGCGGTCCCCTGGCCGGGCCAGTGGTGGCCGCAGCCGTGGTTCTGCCGCCCGACTACCGCAACGACATCCTCAACGACTCTAAGCAGCTCACCGAGCGTCAGCGCAATCTGCTGCGCGCCGACATCGAGGCCAACGCCCTCGCTTGGGCTGTGGCCGTCATAAGCCCCGCGGAGATTGACCGCCTCAACATTCTGCATGCGTCCACCCACGCCATGTGCCTCGCCGTCCAGCAGCTCCAAGGTCCTAAGCCCGACTTCCTGCTTATCGACGGCAATCGCTTCTACAACGAGACCGACATACCCTACCAGACTTTTGTCAAAGGCGACGCCACCTTCATGAGCATCGCCGCCGCCAGCATCCTCGCCAAAACCCACCGTGACGAGATCATGGTGCAGCTCCACAACGAATACCCCGCCTACGGTTGGGACCGCAACAAAGGCTATCCCACCGCCGCCCACTACGATGCCATAGAAAAACACGGGGTGACGCCTCACCATCGCCGCTCCTTTAACCTATACAGACAACATTCATTATTCGAATAGATTATGCTTGAATTCATCAAAAACTTCCGCCGCAACAAAATCATTCGCGACCTGAAAGCGGCTCCACGGGAGAAGAAGATAGACAACCTCGAAGAGGTACGCACCATAGGCCTCATCTGCCGGCTCGGCGACGAGGACTCTTGGAATATCCTCCACCACTTCACTAAGGTGATGGAGGGCCAGGGTAAGTCCGTCCACATCATGGGCCTGCTCTCCAAAGACCAGGAGCTCCGCTTTGTGGTGACCCACAAGAGCACCTACATCTGCCGCGCCAAGAGCGACATCAACTTCTGGGGCCTCCCCTCCGACGAGAGCATACGTCCCTTCACCGAGCGCCACTACGACCTCCTCATCGACACCATTGGCGACGAGAACTTCTTCGCCCAGTACATAGCCCTCCGCACCGACGCCAGCCTCAAGGTGGTCTACGCCACTCCCTCCGAGGATCCATCCGAGGTCTTCGACCTCATCATCCGCGGCGACGGCCAGGTCGAACTCAAGGACTTCTTCAACAACATCGTCAAATACCTCAGCAAGATACAGAAATGAAACAGCCCCTCTTCACAGGTACCGGCGTGGCCCTCATCACGCCCTTCCGCCGCGGTCAGGAGACCGTCGACTTCACCAAACTCGAAGCCCTCATCGAGTATATCATCTCCTCCGGAATAGACTATATCGTGGCCCTCGGCACCACTTCCGAGGCCGCCACCCTCACCGACAGCGAGCGTGCCGCCGTCCAGGAGTTCATCGTCGAGACCGTCAATGGCCGCGTGCCCATCATGCTCGGCCTCGGCGGCAACAACACCATAGCACTCACCGAGACCATCGCACGCACCGACTTCGAGGGCATCAGCGGCCTCCTCTCCGTCACACCCTACTACAACAAGCCCAACCAGCGCGGCATCATGGCCCACTACCGCATCGTCGCCGAGACCTCGCCAGTCCCCGTCGTCATGTACAACGTCCCCGGACGCACAGGCGTCAACATCAGCGCCGAAACAGCCCTCGCCATAGCCGCCGAATGTCCCAACATCATAGGCATCAAGGAAGCTTCCGGCAACATGTCCCAAATCATGGAGCTCCTCCGCAACCGCCCAGCAGGCTTCCGCGTCATCAGCGGCGACGACGCCCTCACCTACCCTCTCCTCACTCTCGGCGCCGACGGCGTCATATCCGTCATCGCCAACGCCCTCCCCAAGGAAACTACCGACATGGTCCGCTTCGCCCTCAAAGGCGACTACAAGCACGCTCTGCCGCTCCATAACCGTCTGCTGCCGCTCATGCACGCCATCTTCGACGAGGGCAATCCCACCGGCATCAAAGCCCTCCTCGAAGCCCAGGGACGCATCACCAACGCACTCCGCCTCCCGCTCGTCAAAGCCTCCAAGCAGCTCACCAACAAGATAGCCACCCTCTACAATGAATTTGGAGCCTAATCTCGAGCAGGTACGGCAAGAATACCTCAGGCGACTGTCGGTAGGGACGTCTCATGAAACGGCTCTACACGCGGTGTTGGAGCACATCACCGCCCGCAACGGCAAGATGCTGCGCCCCAGGCTCACACTCCTCGCCGCCTCCACCCTCGGCGACGAACACCTCAACTCGCGACGCACACTCCTCCTCGCCACAGCCGTCGAGATGCTCCACAACGCCTCACTCCTCCACGACGACGTCATTGACCGTGCCGACACACGCCGCGGGCAGCCCTCCGTCAACGCACACTGGGGCAACGCCACTGCCGTACTCGTCGGCGACTGGCTCCTCGCACAGATTATGCGCCTCCTCGACGAAGTCGACGACCGCAACGCCACGCGCCTCGTCAACAGCACCGTCATCGAAATGGTCCAAGCCGAGCTCCTGCAACAGGATTCTTCACTCTTCACTCTTCACTCTTCACTCTATATGAAAATCATCGACGGCAAGACCGCCCGCCTCTTCGCCACAGCCTGCGCACTCGGCAACCCACAGTATGAAGACTTCGGCCTCCACTACGGACGCCTATTCCAGATGCGCGACGACATCGCCGACGGCGAAGCACCTTCATTCGTCGACAAACTCATCGAACAGGAAGAAGCCGCCCTCGCCGCAATAAACCCCGCCCTCCCGATACATAATTGTAACCCGTAATATACTGCGTCAGCCTTCGAGTAATTCGACCGTAATTGACCTGCGTAGCTTCGCTAAATTCGTTTAATTCGCCGTTAACTTTAACCTTTACATATAATGAAAACATCAAGAAAAATCCTTTTGGCGGTGATTTTGGTTCTTACCTTTCACCTCTCACCTTTCACCTTGAACGCTCAGAATGCCAAGATGCCCCAGAACATCACCCTCAAGAGCATCGACGGCCAGAACGTCCAGTCATCCGTCATCCAGAATGACGGCAAGCCCGTCATCATCTCCTTCTGGGCCACCTGGTGCAAACCCTGCAACCGCGAGCTCAACAACATCAAGGAGGTCTACGAAGAGTGGCAGGAAGAGACCGGCGTCAAACTCGTCGCCATCAGCATCGACGACGCACGCAGCGCCTCACGCGTCAAACCCCACGTCGACGGCAACGACTGGCCCTACGAAGTCTACCTCGACCAGAACTCAGACCTCAAACGCGCCATGGGAGTCGTCAACGTCCCCCACACCTTCATCCTCAACGGCGACGGTGAGATAGTATGGCAACACGCAGGCTACCAGGACGGTGCCGAAGAGGAAACTATCGAAGAGGTGCGTAAGTTGCTGAAATAATAAGAGTCAGTCAGACAATGACAACAATATTGGCCATAGAGTCGAGCTGCGACGACACGTCGGCGGCAGTGCTGCGCGACCGCAAGGTGCTTAGCAACGTCATCGCCAGCCAGAAAGTCCACGAGCAGTACGGCGGCGTGGTGCCCGAACTCGCCAGCCGCGCCCACCAGCAGAACATCATCCCCGTCGTCGACGCCGCCATCCGTCAGGCCGGCATCGCCAAGGAGGAGATTGATGCCGTGGGCTTCACGCGAGGCCCGGGACTGCTGGGCTCGCTCCTCGTGGGCGTAAGCTTCTCCAAGAGCTTCGCCACAGCCATCGACAGGCCACTGATAGAAGTCAACCACCTGCAGGCCCACGTGCTGAGTCACTTCATCGACCGCGGCGAACCAATGCCGCAGTTCCCCTTCATCTGCCTGCTCGTCAGCGGCGGCCACACGCAGATACTGCTGCTCAAAGACTACTTCGACATCGAGTGCCTCGGTACCACCATCGATGACGCCGCAGGCGAAGCTATCGACAAGGCCGCCAAGATTATGGACCTCGGCTACCCGGGAGGCCCCGTCATCGACCGCCTGGCCAAGGATGGCGACGCCAATGCCTACCGCTTTGCAACGCCCCACATCGCGGGCTACGACTACTCCTTCTCGGGCATCAAGACCTCGTTCCTCTACTTCCTGCGCGACCGCCTGAAGGAAGATCCCGAGTTCATCGAGCGCCACAAGGCCGACCTCTGCGCCAGCATACAGAAGACCATCGTGGACTTCCTGCTGAAGAAGGTGGAGCGTGCCGCCATAGACCATCACGTACGCCAGCTGGCCATCGCCGGTGGCGTCAGCGCCAACAGCCTCCTGCGCAGCGAGCTGCAGCGCATCTGCCAGAAACACCACTGGCAGGCCTTCATCCCGCCCTTCGCCTTCTGCACCGACAACGCCGCTATGGTGGCCATAGCAGCCCACTTCAAATACCAGCGCGGCGAATACGCCGACATAAGCCTGCCACCGTACACACGATGAAAATGAAAAATGAAGAATTAAGAATAATGAATTCGGCTGCCGCAGTACGATTGAAAAAAATCATTTGCGTCAGCCTATTCTTCATTCTTCACTCTTCACTATTCACTCCACTCCGCTCTCAGGACATCCACTTCTCAATGCTCGACCTCGACCCGCTGCTCTTCAACCCAGCCTACAGCGGGTTCTTTGACGCATCGGCGCGCTTCGGGGCCGTCTACCGCAACCAGTGGGCTTCCGTCAGCACACCGTTCCAAACCATCAGCGCCACCGCCGAGGTGGCCTTCTCGCGTAGTCAGCGCAACCGCAACGGCCTCAACGGCGGCCTCTGGCTCAGCAACGACCGCGCCGGCACACTCGGCTACGGCTCCACAACGGCGTCGGCCATTGTCAGCTACTTCCAAGGCCTGGGCGACGGCAATAACATCGTCTCCATAGGCATCGAGGGCGGCATCGGTCAGGTGGGCTTCAGCACCGACGGCATCGAGATGGCCGACGGCACCGAGAGCTTCAACCGCACCAAGGCGCTCTACCCTACCCTCGGCGCAGGCGTGGCCTGGTACTGCCAGGTGAGCGACGAGCTATACACCAAGCTGGGCGTCTCAATGCGCAACATCAACGAGCCCGACATCAGCTACACCGGCATGAGTGACGACACGCGACTCAGCCGCCGCTTCAACATCTACGGCCGCGCCGAGTGGCGCTTCGCCAGCGACTGGGGCCTGATGCCAGTGGTGGGCTACCAGCGGCAGCGCAACTTCAACGAGCTGGTCTACGGCGGCGATGTGCGCTGGTATCTCGACGAAGAGCCGCAGAGCTATCTGGCCTTCAGCGCCGGCATCATAGGGCGTCACGCCGACGCGGCAGCCATAAACCTCGCCGTGATGTGGCGCAGCTGGACTTTCGCTTTCTGCTACGACGCCAACGTGTCGCGCCTGGCTCGGGCAAGCCACACCATAGGCGCCTTCGAGGTAGGCATAGTGTACCTGATGACAAAAGACACCCACAAACGCACATCGATACAATGCCCCATCTTTTAAAACTAAAAGGTAAAAACTAAAATGGAGTCAAGGCACACAGAAAAAAACTCTGCACACAATACTCTTCGCAGAATTGTGCCCCTTTTAGTTTTTATTTTTTACTTTTTAGTTTCGCCCGCCCAGTACAAGGTCACTCACCTCGAGAAGCCCCTGAACACCGTAGGCAGCGAGACGGGGGCGGTGCGTGTGGGCGACACCGTGCTCGTCTACAGCACCATGCCGCCGGAGAAGGTGGGCAAAAAGATGTTCGGCTTCAGCAATGCACAGATGCAGGTGTGGCAGGCACGCATAGCGCGCAACGGCAAGCTGTCGCGCCCCAAGCCCAGCCGCTGGGGACTCAACCTTCGGCGTGAGCATACCGGCAACATGGCCCTCGACCCCATGACCAACAACCTCTACTTCACACGCTGCCGCGTGGGCGACCCCGACCTGCGATGCGAGATATTTTGGGCAAAGAAACAGAAACGCGGCTGGAGCAAACCGCAGCCCTTGCGCGGCAAGGTGAACAGTAGTGACTTCACCGCCACACATCCCACCGTGGGGCGGCTGGCGGACAGCACAGTGATACTCTACTTCGTCAGCAATCGCGAAGGAGGCATGGGCGGCATGGACATCTGGTACACGCTGGTGAAGAACGGCGTGGCAGGCGAGTGCGTCAACCTCGGCCCGCAGATCAACAGCCCAGCCGATGAGATAACGCCCTACTACGACCAGACAAACGGCGTGCTCTACTTCAGCAGCGACCGCTCTGGCGGCAAAGGCGGCCACGACATCTACTGCGCCGTGGGACAGCGCAACACATGGCAGAAGGCAGAGTCCGTCTGCGGCTGCCTCAACAGCGAGCAGAACGACATCTACTTCACCATAAGCCAGCGCGACCCCGCCACCGGCATCCCCGTCAGCGGCTACCTCAGCAGCAACCGCGCCGACAGCTACTTCCTCAACGACTCCATGTGCTGCAACGACATCTACCAGTGGAAGCTGGATGATGAAAAGCTAAAGGTGAAAAATGAAATGGCAGATACCACCTTCGTTGCACAACAAGACACCACTTATCTTTCACCTCTCGCCTCTCGCCTCTCACCTTTCATGTTCCCGCTCTTCCTCTACTTCCACAACGACGAGCCCGACCCCATGAGCCGGCAGGCAACAACGACGACGAGCTATCAGGAGTGCCAGAGGCGTTATGCACAGCTGCGCAGCGAATACCTGAGCCATCAGACCTCAGCCACCGACTCGGCAATGATGCAGCTGTTCTTCGACACCTGTGTCGTGGGCAACTACGAGCGCGTGGAAGCCCTGTTCGACTATATTGAGGAGCAACTCGACGAAGGCAAGAAGGTGGTGCTCACCATCGCCGGCTACGCCTCGCCGGTCTTCCAAAGCGACTACAACCAGATGCTCTCCGAGCGCCGCATAGCCTCCTTCATCAACATGCTGCACGCCTGGCGCGGTGGACTCTTCTCCGATGCCATCGACGACCACCGCCTGAGCATCGTGCAGAAAGCCCACGGTGCCGTTGCGCCCACCACAGCAAGCCAGTCCTCCGACCCCGTCTACGGCCTCCCCGCCGCCATCTCTCGCCGCATAGAAGTCCTCTCATGCGAGGTGCGGTAGTCTTCTCCTACCCTTCTCTCGTCCATCTCATACCCATCTCTTACCCCCACGGGTAGCACATATTTGAATTGGTTTCTCAGTATGTCAAAGAACTCTTTCTTGGAATTCCGATGCAAAGATACAACCAATTTCCGAGTGCACCTGCCGATAGTTCCGTTTAGTTCCCGATTAGGGCGTATTTCGTCCGATTTCGTCCGATTGTATGCGATGCGTTTTATTTTAAAAAACTTTTCACATTCTCAAACGAGCTGAATCGACGATTTTCTGCGACGATGTTATGTGTGCCAAGTAGGGAGGAAAGTGTCGGAACAAGGTGTTTCTTGCCATTTTTCGGGGACTAAAAGAGCCGTTTTTTGATGCAAACTGTCACATTAATAGGATTGGTATTGCAGGTGCTTGGGACTTTGTGATGTCGTATTTCGTTGTTTCTTTGCTTCTTAGATGAAAAATTATTTCCAAAATCTTACAATTACAGTTCTTACAGTTGTTTTTTAAGGGGTATCCATTTCTTCTTTTCACCTCCTTTATTATTTATATATATTTAATTATTAATTAATTATAAGTATTATAAGGATGTTTTTTTGAAATTAGGGGGTGCCTTTTTTTTAATTGTAAGAACTGTAATTGTAAGAAAATGGTTTGCCACCTCCCTACAAGGCTTTGTCTTTCTGCCTTTTAGGAGAATCAGTTGCTGCTTCCATGACAATATGACAATATGACAGTTGATTTTTTGAGGTGTGGCAATTTCCTTTATTCTTATCTATATATCTATATATTAATTAGTTATATATTATATAAAGAGGGTGTTGTCATCCATTTTTTTAATTGTCATATTGTCATATTGTCATGGTGCTTCCCACATATCTTTGAATCTTAACTGTTTAAGCTGATTCAGCGTTCCAGTTCCAGTTGTTCCAATTGTTTTTTGAGGGGTGCCATTTCCTCTATTCTTCATATATTATATTAATTATTAATTAGTTATATAGTATATAAGAAAGAAACGGGTATCCTTTTTTTTTACTGTAACAACTGTAACTGTAACGGAACAAAAACAAACATTCTCTCTCTCAAGGCCTTTGCTGTTTTGCGTTACACCGTTACACCGTTACAGCGTTACAGTTCTAAATCTAAATAGCACGAATTATTCGTTGGATTTGTCCGATTTGTGGTTGTTTTCTTTAATGCAAATTACCGTCAATGCCCATGAATTTTCATTAATTATTTTGTCGGTTTGAAAACTTTTCGTATTTTTGCAAAATAAAACAATACAGTATGAATGCCTCGACAAACAAGACGATTAGCGACTATCTTGCCACTCAACCCGTATTGCGGGCTTGGGTTTTTGGGTCGTATGCCCGAGGCGAGGAACGCGAGGACAGCGATATCGATTTGCTTGTTGAATTGGATGAGAGTCAGCGTATCGGACTAAAGTTTTTTGGTATGTATGCTGATTTGAAAGAACTTCTTGGCAGAGAAGTTGATTTGGTCGCCGATGGGTGTCTAATGCCCTTTGCTGAGGAGAGCGCTAACCGTGATAAGAAACTGATTTATGAGAGAAAACGC